>Ga0137390_10000203_pt1 | contig 37224 bp, 39 predicted proteins | sample 15con2h24AmetaG_FD_104937 | JGI IMG/M metagenome (GOLD analysis project Ga0137390, IMG submission 104937) | Vadose zone soil microbial communities from Angelo Coast Range Reserve, California, USA - 15con2h2.4A metaG | ecosystem: Environmental > Terrestrial > Soil > Vadose zone > Saprolite... | reverse complement strand
GTCTTGCGCCGGCTCGCCCACCCCTCCAACGTCCGCCGCTCGGCATCCGTGAGCACGAGCGGGAGTCTCGGTTTGCCTGCCATACCTCCATTAGAGCACAGAACTCAGGACCGGGACACTAGCGGGTGGCAAGGCAACTGGCATCGGGCCGTCCTCATCTCCGGAACCGGCGCCGCCATCGGCGCCTGTTCCAGTGGAACGCGACCACCAGCCACCGCCTCAGGGCAACTCGGGGGGTTCTAAACCGGGTACCGTGGCCGCATGCCACGGTCAACGGCGAGCGAGGCCGACCAGCATCTGATCGCGGACGCTGCGCGGCACGGCGCTGTCATCACCGCCCGCCAGCTGGAGCGGTGGCGGGCGCAGGGGCTTCTCGCGCCGAACGTCCGCCGCGCGCTTGGCCGCGGCCGGGGGAGCACGTCGCAGCCGCCCCCTGGCGCCGGCGAGATGGTGGCCTGGCTGGCCGGGAACGCCCGCCCCGGCCGCCGACCTGGCGACCTCACGCTGCTGGCGTTCGCCGCCGGGCTGGCGGTGCCCGAGGACACCGTCCGGGCCTCGTTCGCCGACGCGGTCACCGGCATCCGGCTGCCCGTCGAGGCCGGCATGCCGCCCGGGGCGGCGCCGGAGGACGTCGCCGACGCGGCTGTCGCGGCGGGGACGCGGTTCACGATGGTGCCGGCCCGGATCAGGCGCATCGACCGTGCCCTGGCACAGCGTGGCGTGGACTGGTCCTTGCCCGAGCTCGCCAGGCTGGACCCGGGGCGGTCCTCGTCCCGGCCGGCCGGCAGTGACTGAGTCTACGTCGCGGTGCAGCTGGTGCTCTCCGGCGGGGAGGGCATCGACATGGGGACCATCGGCGCGCTCGCCCGCACCATGGCACCCGCCGGCGGCGTGGCGCCCCTGGCCGGGCAGGTTGAGTACCGGTGGCCGATCAGCCCCGGCGAGGAGCCCGGCGGCGTTCCCGAGGATGAGGGCCTGCTGGCCCTGCCCGGCGGCCGGGACCTGCGAGACCAGGCCCGGGACCTGGCCATGACCGTGCCAGCAGCCGAGTTGCAGGATGCCTTCCATCTGGCCGCCGATCTGCCCGGATGGGCCGGCCGCGCCTGCGCGGCCGTGGAGCGGGAGATCGCTGCCGGGCAGCCAGGCGAGGCCGCGAGGGAGTGGATCACGGGCGCTTTCGGGTTCACCCGCCTCCTGATGCCGTGGCGCTGCAGGAGCCGAACCCGGGCCCGGCTGGCACGGCCATCACCGCCCTGGGGCTGATCTTGGTCCGCACCATGATCAGAACCGTGCGCCAGCTCATGCCAGCCGGAAGCTTCGACGTGCTCAGGAACCCGCTCGTCGCGCCTTCCTTCCTGATCGACTTCCTTGACCGCTAGCAGCACCAGAAGGAGGAATCCGCGATGATGTCCTGCGCGTCATGCGGACAGGCCATCCCGCCCGCTGAGTCGGACCTTCCATGCCCTCGCTGCGGTTCCGTCGATCGCACCGTGGCCATGGCCGACCACGGTGCCGCCGCCGACGAGGTCCGGGAACTGGATGCCGAGTTCCCCTCCGCCCCCGCCGCCTGGCAGCAGATGTGGGCAGAGGTGCTCCACCACCTCGGATTCGTGCGCAGCTGGTATTCCGGCGGCCAGGGCATGAACGGCACCAAGCTCCGCGCCGACAGTCTCGACTTCTTCGTCAGCTGCTACCACCTTGCAGAGCACATCGCGGCAGATCCAGCTGTGCCCCAGCCGACACGGGCCCTAGCGAGGAACTACGTTGACAGCAACCCCAGCCTCCAGCTGGCAGCCGACATCACCAACACCTACAAGCACAGCAAGCGGAACCGCGGCCGGCCCTGCAGCATCGCCGAGGCCAGCATCCGCCCCACCGGGTCAACAGTGACCTTCGCCTGGACCGACGCCCAGGGGCGCTCCGGCCGCGAAGACTGCCTCGACCTTGCCGAGCAGGCCGTCGACGCCTGGAGTGCCTTCCTCCGCAGCCACAACCTCCTGCCGTAGAGCCTCTCCCGGGTCCGGGCGGGCTGGGAGCCTGCCTGAGGCAGGCTTGGGCCATGTGCGCGTACAGCCTCAGCTTCGGGTCCCCGGCCAGTTACCAGGTCACCGGCGACCCGCGGGAGTTGTGGCCGCGGGAGGGCGACTTCCACCGCTGGCTCATTGCCAGCCCGGCGATGCTGGCGGAGTGCCTCGGGGTTCCGGGCCTTGAGTTCACCGGGCGGGAAGTGACAATCGGCGAGCAGGTGGCGGGCTTCGACAGCCTCGGCCGCCGCAGGTGGGATGGCGGGCTGCGAGTGGACCTCATCGCGCGCGACGCGCACGGGCGACCTGTCGTCATCGAGGCTCAGCTCGGTGCGGCTGACCACGACCACCTGGGGAAGCTGGTGTCCTACGCGTCCGACGTGCAGGCCGCCGTCGCCGTGCGGGCGGTCGCGGCCCCGGAGCCGCCGTTCCTCCGCGAGCACCTCGCGACCCTGGCCGACCTCAACGAGGCATACGCCGGGCGCCGCCGGTTCAGCGCGGTCACGGTCACGCTGGAATCAGACCCCAGCCCGTTTCCTCCGGCGCCCGGCGAGCCGCTCCTTCCCCGGATGCGCCAGGCAGGCCTGCCGCCGCCCTAACCGGGGCAAAGGAGTAGGCCATCGGGCGGGATACCACCGGTACTCTTCCGGGAGATCATCGCTTTCGGTGGGCACATCACGGGGGGGAGTCAGGTGAGCGACAGCGCGGCCACCGATCACCAGAACCGGCCCGGGGAGACGGCCACGCCACCTGTACCGCCGTACGAGCCGGTCCGCGTTGTGCCGACCCGCCCTGATGGCTGGCCCGACTGGCTCGGCCGCAGGCCGATCAGCCCGGCTGACCGTGGCAAGATCCTCAGGGACCTGCAAGCTGACCAGGATGAGCTGACCACCGCCGAGCGCCGGGACAGCCTCCGGCTCGCGCCGCTCTTCTCCTGCCTGACGATCGAAGGGCTCGGCGGGCAGGACGACCCCCGCACGGTCACCCGGCTGCGGGCCAGCATCAACGTGGCCTTCCGGGTCGCCGCCGGTGATCGCCGGACCAGCTACCACGCCACTGACGGGCGCATCACGATCGGGATCGCCGGGCCCGACGCCCGTGAGCGCATCGCCGGCCTGCGCCGGCAGCTGGCCAGGATTGGCCGCAACCGGGGCTGGACGATCACGGAAGACCTGAACTGATCCGCCGCTGCCGGGTCAGCGGGCGCGGCGGCGGGCGAGCGGGTCGTTGTCCGCGGTGATCCGGGCGGAGGTCTCCTCGCCGAGCCGGACGTAGTGCCCGAGGGTGGCGAGGTGCTTGTGGCGGCTCTTGGCCTGGAGCTCGGGGGCGGACCTGCCGCTGGCGGCCAGGTGCCTGAGCGCGCTGTGCCGCAACTGGTGCAAGGTCCAGCCGGCCCCGTGCGGGTCATGCAGCGCGGAGGCATGCTTGAACAGGTACTCCGCGCGGGGATAGGACAGGCGGCCGCGCCCGCTGATGGGGTCGATGTCGGCCAGCGCCCTGGCGCGCTTTCCCGAGGCTGGTGAGCGCCGGTCGGCCAGGAACACCGGGCCGGCGGTGCGGCCGGCCAGCAGCCGGGGCAGGAGCCGGGCGGTGGCGGTGGCCCAGTGCAGGTACTCGGCGTCGCCGCCCTTGCTGCGGGTGCGGGCCCGCCGGAACTCGGTGTCGAGGTCGCCGATGTCCAGGGTGAGGATCTCCGCGGCCCGGGCGGCGGTGTCATACAGCAGCCGCCATAGCACCCGCTCGCGAAGGGCGTGCCGGCCGTCGGCGAACAGCGCTTCCAGCCGTGCCAGCGGGACGGCCTTGTCGCCCCGCTGGGTGACCTTCCGCCGTTCCAGGTGCCGGGCGGGGTCCTCGGTGATCCACTCCTGGCGCATCGCGTAGGCGGCGAAGGACCGCAGCGCGGCCAGGTGCTTGTTCCACGTCGCCGGTGCCCGGTCGTCCCAGCGGGACATCACCGCGGCGTATGCTTGCGGGCCAGCCTCGGTCACGAGGGCGGTGCCGCCGGCAGCGGCTAGGAGGCGGGCGAGGGTCTCGGCGTAGGTGACCCGGGTGCCCTTCTCGTCGCGGTAGCGGTCCAGGAACCTGGCGACCGCGTCGCCGAGCGGGACGGCGCCGTGGCCTGTGCGTGGTAGCGCGGTCACAGGCCGGTTCCGCTGGCGTGCACGGGGCACGGCGTGATCAGTCCGGAGGCCTCGCCGGCGCGAAGCCAGCTTCGTGCCTCGAGCGCCGCGTCTTCCTGGTCGGCGCCTGTCAGGTCCTGCCATCCGGGCAGCCCCGCGCCGCGGACGGCAAGGTCTTGCCGTGCCCGCGCCAGGCGCAGCGCCCGGTCCCGCTCGCACTGCGACGCGTAGGTGATCACGATGCCGGTCCCGTGCGGGCCGGCCACGCGGACCTCGCCGTCGTTCCCGGTGCCCTCCGGATGGGTCATGGCTATTACCGCCTCTCGATGGGGGGCTGCCGTGAATGTCCGAGCTCGCCTGCACGGGTGACCGGCAAGCGAGGGCAGTCTCCATCCTGATGTGACACAGAACGTTAGGGAGTCGCGGTCACGGGCGCGGGACCGATCCGCAGGTCGCTGTGATCGCCGGACCTTCCTGTGACACAGAATACCTAATTCTGTGTCACAGACACCCAGTGGCCGAATTCGCCCCTCGGAACCGGAAGTCACGACAAGCCGAGCAGACGCCTCGCTTAGCGGGACTTTCCGTTCGCCAGTCCCATGGCCGCCACCTCCAGGGCCCAGCTCTCTTGCGCATCAGGGACCGGCAGCAGGGTATGCAGCACAGCCGCAGCGCCCAGCACCGGATGACCGGCGAAGTCCAGCTCCTCATCCTCGGTGAAGATGCGCAGCCGGGCAGACCGGCCCGGCAGGTCCACCCCGGCCAGGAACGCCGTCTCGAACTGGCGGACCTCTCGCGTCACTTCCTGCATCACCGCCGTCGGCAGGTGCTCCGCATCCAGCACCACCACCAGGCCGTTGCCCTGCAACGCGCGCCGGCTGAAGACGTCAACCTGCCGGTAGCCGAGGTCAAGCACGCCCACCCCAATCAGGCTCAAGGCCAGAGCTTTCCGCCAGGCCGTCCCGCGGACGAACCATCCACCGGACCACCCGGCAAGGCTCGCACGCCGGCCGGCCTGCATACAAGCGCACTATCTGGTCACCGGGCGTGGTGGGGCAGCCGATCGGCAAGTACGCATTCCGCCGATAGGGCCGGCACTGGAGAGTGAACTCTGGGCGCGTCCTGGCGGTGCATGGCGAACGCTCTGTGGCGTCGGTGAGCCGATGCAGGTGCTCGAGATGACTGATCTGGTTCCTGCGCTGACGACCCACCCGTTTGCTTAGTCAGCCGTTCCGCCCGATGGTGAGCGACGGGAGCGAAGCGCGTCTGAGGCTGCACCCGCGCGGGCCCGGGCTGCGCGATGCCAGACTGTTGCCGTGGGTATATGGCCAGAGCACCTTCCCGTGGGTGCGTTGCGGGTCGTTCGCTGGAGCGTGCATTACGACGAGGCGGTCGCCTTTTACCGGGATGCTATCGGGCTGCGGGTCCTGGAAACCTTCCGCGACAGCTATGGCCTGGACGGGACGATCCTTGGCCTGCCGGGCGGCCCGGTTCACCTGGAGATCGTCCGCCTGGCGGAGCGGGCGTCCCCGGCGCGCGGACTTGATCAGCTGGTGTTCTACCTGCCGGATGCTGCCGCCCAGGAGCAGGTGAGGGCACGGCTCGCGGCCGCCGGCGTCCACCCGGTTGCGCAGATCGATTACTGGGAGGCCAACGGCGGCATTACCTATCAGGACCCAGACGGGAGAGAAGTGGTGTTCGCATCCTGGGTCTATGGCCCGCCGCGATCCTGATCGGCGCCCGGTTTACCGCTGGCTCCCGGGGCTGCAGCCGGCGCCGGCCTGGCGCGGCTGGTTCCTGCTGACCGGTTTCTCGCGCCTGCCAGGGCTCCCGGGTCTTCCGGATACGCTGCCGGGCCGGATGGGGATCATCGGAGTGCGGCCGTCCCGGCAGGGTGAGGGTGGGCTGGCGGTGCCCTGGTTTCGATGCTGGCCGCCTGCCCGGGCCCGGTCTGCGGCCTGCGCCCGGCGCTCTGGCGTTGATCGCGGCGGTCGCGTCACGCTGGGTCGGGCCGCTGTGGCCCAAATCGAGACCGACTCGTCCCCGCCACAACCCCAGCACCCTCGCTGACCTGCGGCTCAGGGCTTATCGAGAAATCCCGGCCGGATATGACCACGACCCCCACCCCCCCGGCGGCGGCCGCAACCGCCGCAGCAGCCAACCCTCGTGTCATGCCTCGCAGACTACGGCCAGCGGAAAAGCCCGGCGACATCGCCGCCGGCTACGTCGGAGCCCGCCCTGCAACGAGGCGCATCAGCACGACAGCAGGCGTTATCTCTTACCCCGGCGGCTCACTATCGCCACTGAGCGTTCCGTTGTTCCCCCCTTAACCGGCCGACCCGCGCTCAGGATCCTGTACCGATCCTCGTCACAGGCCTACTACGACCTGCGTGCCGCTGCCGCAAAGGAGGCGCGTACTGAGCCGTCGAAGACGGCTGACCCGGGAGGTGCGGCTGAGCCTCCTGAGCGGGACGCTAACGGGAAGCCGGTCGCCACCGGCTACCAGACGAAACAGCCTCCGAACGTGCATCACGGCTCGTTCGGTACAAAGAGATTTCAATTTCCCGAACGACAGTGGTGTCACGCCCCGGTCTTGGCTGCCAGCACGACCGGCTGACGCCTCAAGCGGGCTGCGTCACCCGTTTGCGCACCGTGCCGTCGGCCAGCAGCTCGCCGTCGGCACAGCGCCACTGGACCCGGCCGCCCTCGAACTGCTCGTTGTAGAGCGAGGCGTAGAGGCCGCCCTGGCGTAGCAGGTCCTGGTGGGGGCCAGATTCCACGACGCGTCCGCGGTCGATGACGTTGATGAGGTCGGCGTTGACGATGGTGGACAGGCGGTGGGCGATGGCGATGGTGGTACGCGACCCCATCAGGGCATCCAGGGCCTTCTGGACCTCCCGCTCGCTGGCGGTGTCGAGGGCCGAGGTCGCCTCGTCCAGGATCAGGACGCGCGGGTCGTGCAGCAGGACCCGGGCGATGGCCAGGCGCTGCTTCTCGCCGCCGGACAGGCGGTAGCCGCGCTCACCCACGATCGTGTCGTAGCCGTCGGGGAAGTCCATGATCCGGTCGTGGATGTACGCCGCCCGGGCGGCTTCCTCGATCTCTTCGAGGGTGGCGGAGGGACGGCCGTAACGGAGGTTGGCCAGGATGCTGTCGTGGAACAAGTAGCTCTCCTGGGTCACGAAGCCGATGGCGGCGGCCAGCGAGGCCTGGCGGACGTGCCGTACGTCGATCCCGTCGATCTCGATCGACCCGCCCGTGACGTCGTAGAGCCGGGGGATCAGGTAGCTGATCGTGGTCTTGCCGGCGCCGCTCGGCCCGACCAGGGCCACGAGCTGGCCGGGGTCGGCTTCGAGGCTGACTCCCTTGAGGGCGTCGTCTTCGGTGCCGGGGTAGCGGAAATAGACGTCCCTGAGGGCCACCCGGCCGCCGACCGCGGTCGCCGGGAGGTCGATGGCGTCGGGGGCGTCGATGATGTCGGGGATCACGTCGAGGTATTCGAAGATCCGGTCGAACAGGGCCAGCGACGAGCGCAGCTCCACCGAGACCTGCAACAGCTGCCCGATCGGGAAGTACAGCCTGGTCTGGAGCGTGGTGAAGGCCACGACGGTGCCGGCCGTGATGGCGTTGCCGCCCGCCAGGAGGAGGCCGGCGATGAGGTAGATCGCCGCCGGGGTGATCGACAGGAACGACTGCACCACGGCGTAGAAGCCCTGGCCGATCATCTGCTGGCGGACCTCGAGGTCGGACAGGCGCTGGTTCTCCTGCCGGTAGCGGCTGACGTCGCGCAGCTGGCTGCCGAACACCTTGGCCAGCAGCACCCCGGACACCGAGAGGGTTTCCTCGCTGATGGCGCTCATCTCCGCCAGCGTCTCCTGGGTCGAGCGCGACACCCGGCGGCGCCGTTCGCCGACTGTTTTGGTCAGCCAGAAGAACGCCGGCACGGTGATGACCGACACGATGGTCAGCTGCCAGCTGATGATGATCATGGCGACGATGCTCGAGACGAAGGTGACGACGTTGGCCAGGATGGTCGAGGCGGTGGTGGTGACGACCGACTGGACGCCGCCCACGTCGTTGGCCAGCCGGGACTGGATCTCGCCGGTCTTGGTGTTCGTGAAGAAGGCGAGCGAAAGAGTCTGCAGGTGCGAGTAGAGCCGGTCGCGCAGATCCCGCATGACCAGCTGCCCGACCTTGGTGGTCTCGTAGGTCTGCAGGATCCCGATGGCGCCGTTGACGATCGGGACCGCGGCCATGATGCTCACCAGGATGTAAAGCAGGTGGAGCTTTGGACCGCCCCGGACGAACAGGGCCTTGTTGAACACCGCCTGGATCAGCAGCGGGTTGACGATACCGATCGTCGAGGTCAGCACGATGAGGCCGACGACGATCGCCACCTTGGCCCGGTAAGGGCGGAACAGCGGCACCACCCGCCGGGCGGTGTTCCGGTCCACGTGGGCGGGCGGGTCGAGGCTGCCGGTGACGGGCGCGGACAGCGGCCCCCGGGCCGTCATGCCGGCTCGCGGAGCCGCGTACCGTCAGCTGTCCGCGTCGCGGCATGGTGAAACCCATCGACCAGCACGATGCGACCTCCTCCGGGTGAAGTTCCCCACCGCAGTCGACATAGTAGTTAGCCGACCACATAACAAGAATGGGACCTCGGTCCAGCCGCTTCAGCCGCAGCGGTCATGGCGTCACCACTTGTCCCTTGCGACCAGCGGTTGAGCGGTAGCTTGCGTCTATGCCCACTGAATGGCCGGCGCTCCCTTACGAGGCCTGGGGTGCTACCTGCGACACCCTTCACGCCCACACGCAAGTTCTGGGCAAGCTGGCCGCGGCGCTGGCTCCGCCCGAACCCTAGCTGCAGCACACCGCGCTGCGCCTGACCGTACGCGGCTGGGAGACGCTTCCGCTGCCGGCACCGGACGGCTCTGGTGCGCTGGTCGTCGCGCTGGACCTGCGGACCCACGAAGCCGTCGCGGAGCACAGCGACGGCCGAACCGAACGCGTCCCGCTCACGCCGGACCGGCCGGTCAGGGAGGTGACCCGCGACGTGCTGGCGGCGGTCCGCGGACTGGCGGGCCCGGTGGAGATAAATCCCCGGCCGCAGGAGACGCCGTGGACCACTCCGCTGGACGAAGACGATGAGCACGCGACCTACGCCCCCGGCCACGTCACCGCGTATTTCGCGGCAGCGACCCGCGCGGCGCTGGTGCTGTCCGCGCTGCGCGCCCCGTACCGCGGGCGCTCGACACCCGGATCCGCACCGGGCCGCGCTCGATTTCGGCCGGTCGGCGGTCCGGCATGGGTGCGCGGTCTGCGGCTGGGATCCGGCGTTGTCCGCCAGCATAGAGGGAGTTCCCCGCCGATCGCCTGATCCGCCCACAACCCGTGACCAGCCCAGACTCCCGGCCGTTACGGACAGGCCCTCGACCACCTCGTTGCCATCGACAGGGATAATATCGCCGGGGCGGCCAGAGTGAGGGTATTAGCGGTACGCACCGGATCTCAGTTCGTCCCTGACGCGCCGGAGTTCCCGGGTTACATTGGGGCCGGTCACCCCAAATTCGGTGACCGAGCTGGTGGCTGCGGCGACTGCGTAGGTCAGGGCCCGGTCCGCTGGCAGCCCCCGGGCGCGTAGGGCGAGAAATGCTCCGGCGAGTATCTCCCCGGCGCCGATCGGGTCGAGTTCGTCGGCGGGAGGCGCCGGGATCCGGTGCCGCGTGCCGTCCGCGAGGAATTCCGCGCCGCCCGGTCCGTGCTTCAGAATGGTTGGCGCGCGTGGATGCGACTTCCTGTCGTAGAGCCCGCGGTATTCCACTTCGTTCAGGAAGATGAGGCCCGCGCGATCGCAGATCCTGCGGCAGGCGTCCGGCTCGGTCGCCACGAAAGGCTCGAACATGTCTACCGAGACATGGGCATGGCATCCCTTGCCGCGGAGAAAGTCCAGCCAGGCCAATTGTTGCTGCGGCGGCGCGGTCCCTAGATGCACGTATCTCGTCTGAAGATAGGATGCGGGGAACAAGTTGAGACTCGGATCGGTCGCGACTCCTAGGTCCGACTCGAATGACCGGCTGCCGTCCGGAGACTGATCGATGACGAACATAGCCGAGGCACCTGGCAGGACGGCCACCCCCTCCATATCGAGACCGAGGCGCCGCAGACTGCCTAGATCGAAGTCTTCGCCCACCTGCGTCACCAGGCCGACGCGGCCGTCACCCAGTGCGGAAGCGGCGAAGGCCACAGCGAAGCCGGACCCACCGGTGTACGAGAATGTGCCATTCGCCGTCCGGTCCGTGGCGAAGCCGACGTGGCCGATGAGGACCACGTCGGCCGGGCGCGCCAGTCCACCCCGATGGCCAGAGTCAGCGGGATGCGGTTCCGGGCGCCGCATCTGACCTTTTCTCCCGGCTTGCGTAACACGCGAGGATGCTCAACAAATCTCCTTCGCCCCGGCGGCGGCCAGGAAAATTCTGATTGATGACTGGCTGAACCGTGAATGACGGGTGATATGAAGCGTAGGGGCTCTGCCTAGCCTCTCTTCAGCTAGGTGAGGATAGAGAGCCAGCGCTTGTTGTTGATAATCGTTGACCGTGCCGGGATTGCCGCCCAGATGTCGTCCAGCGGTTCCTCGAGGCAGTTCCCGCGGCAGACGTACTCGGTGCCGACCGGCTGGAGAACACTTCCGTCCGGGTCGACGATGAGGCAGCCCTCCGTTTCGGCCTCGGTAGACGGCGCCGTCGGCACTGGTGCTGCCAATTCCGTGGCCTTCTTAACTAGGCGCTGGAACTCGTCCTCCGGCAGCCAGTGCCGCTGCTGGCCGAAGTTCTGGGCGCCCCGGTTGCTGTATTGGTAAAGGCGCCAGATATCTGGGGCCAGGTCGCGGACGGTCCTGGCCAGTGCGGGCAGGTTGTCCCGGTTTACGCCGCTCACCACGGTAGCGAGCTTCAGGCTGACGTCAGGTTCTTTCGTTACGATTCGGGCCGCCTCGATCACCTCATCGAGGTCGGCATTCTTCCCGCGCATCGCGCGGTGAATCGCCGGCGTCGAGCCTTCGATGGAGATGCCGGCCATGGCGAAGTTACCCAGCCTGAACCCCTGGTCCAAGCGCGTGCGCAGGAGTTGGCCGTTGGTGTTCAGTACTGTGGACTTGCCGCACTGCGCGAGGGTGGCCGCGTACTGATCGATCTTCCGGATCAGCAGCGGTTCTCCGCCGCAGAAGGTCACCGCACGCGCGGAGCAGGCCGCGAGCGCCTCGAGGATCGCGGACCGGCGCTCGATCGGGTCCTTGCGGGGCACGGGCCCGTAACAGAAGTCACATGCGAGGTTGCAGTGACTCGTGATCCACCAGTCAACCGACGGGATCTCAGCCTTCGGCCCGGCGGACAGCGGTGTGCCCGCCGCTTCGGCCGAGGTTCCGCCAGCGTCCAATGAGTGTCCTCCCCTAAACCAGAAAGCGCCCATCGACTGCCCCAGCCTCGGTGCAGATGGCCCGGTGGACGACCATGGTGTTTTGTGCAAATCCGGGTAGAGCGAGACAGCGCTGACCTGATGTGCCTTTTCTGGGCACTTTGCCGTATCGCTGAGCTGATATGCCTTTGACTCGGCAGGGCTGGCCCGTGGCGGCGTCCACCGAAAGATGCGTGACACCAGGTACGGCTGCTGCAGATACTAGCGCCTGGTCAGGCCGGGAAAACGCGGTTCCCCCATTACATAATGATCAAGCCGGCCGGCCACGGCTGGAGAGGAGCTCTTTGCCGACGGCGATTCCGACATTGTGGGTCGAGTCGGACAGGTTCCCGTCACGTCATGCTGGTGTCACGACGACGGGGACCAGCTGGGCCGGGCCGGGACGGCCAGATGGGCGAGTCTCAGCGCCTCGATCGCGTCAAAGGTCATCCAGATCGGCAGGTCGCCGTTGTCCCATGCCCACAGGGCCGCGGTGTTGCCGCCGTAGCTGTTCCAGATCTGGGCGACCGCGTTGCTCACCGAAGGATGCGCGGCCGGTACGCCCGCCGAAACCAGGGCCTTTACCACCCATGCGGCCGTGAAGTGCCGAACGTGGACCGGCTCGAGGCCGCCATTGACCGGCCGCTCGATGACTTCGTACGCATTGTGCAGATCGCGCTGCTCGATCAGCCAGCCCGCCGCCTGGTCCAGGGCCTCCCGCACCTGGCTGGATGGCCGTATCGCCTCCACATTGGCCAGCACCCGTACCGCCCGCGCCGTGTGCGCAACCGATGGGGAGGGGTCGATGAGCAGAGGTTCAGCCTTTTCCGGCCATAGCAGGAGATCTCCATATGGGCGCCGTGCGGCCAGCAGGCTGTCGATCAGCATCTCCATGAGCTTGGTGCCGGGCTTGAGCAGAAGACTGGTTTCCAGCATGGTCGTGAGGATGAATGGCCTGCATTTTTCGAAATCGCCCAGGTCCCTTTCCATCAGGGCAATATGAGCGTCGAAGTCTTCCGTCGCGGCGATCCGGCGCAGTGCGTTCAGCACCGCCGCGGTTACTTCCGGCCGCGGTCCGGATTGCTCGAGGCCCGCGTATCCGCCGCTGGGAAGAGCCATCTTCCGGAGGCTCTCCGCGACCTGGATCAGATCAGCCGCCAGGCTGTCCTCCAGCAGCAGCAGCGTCTTGACGCCATAGGCGGTGGACGCCGCCGTGGCCTTACCCGACAGCTCGCGCAGATCGCGCGGCCATCCCGTGGGCCTGCCGTCGGCGTCCCGGGTGAGGCAACCCCGGAGTGCTTTCGCGACATTCTGGAACGTCTGAAGCAGGGTCGGCGCCGACGGGCTGGGCAGCGGCACCGGGACGAGTCGGGGTACCGAGCGGTCCGGCTTGGACCGCAGTTCGATGACGAGGTTCTGGATGGCGCCCCGGGCCGTGAGGTACTCATCCAGCGAGCGGGCATTCGACTCCGACGGCAGGTCCTGGCCCGCTGCCCACCGGGCGACTTCCGCGGGCGGGACGGCGAGCACGGCGGCGGCCTGCTCGATGGTCTTACGGCGCGTACGGAGCGTCTTGGTGAGCTCCGCGCCGAAGACCTGCAGCTCCGCGGGGCCGACCGCGGGGACGCCTGACTGGGGTTCGCGAGTCCGCGCCTCATCAGGCACCGCCGGGGCCTCCGCAAGCTCGCCAGAGCTGGCGACCCTAGTCAGCGCCACCGCGAGCGCCGTGAGCGCTTCGGACTCCACCTCCAGCCGGAGCGCACGGGGCGAAGGCGCCTTGCCCGGTGGCACGGACCGCAGTTCATGGAGCTGGTCCCAATTCCGCAGCAAGGCCTCCCGACGCTGCCCGAGGTCCCGGGCGTAGAGATCGGTATCCGACACCAGGCCCGCGGACAGTTCCAGGCCCAGGCTCGCATCGGCGACGATGCTCATCGTCGGCTCCAACGTCCCCGCGGCCGCGCGGATGGCTCGCACGATCGCGCGTTCGGCTAGTTCCCCCGCGTTGACCAGCGCCCTGACGCTGTCCAGCCCGGTGAGCGTGTCCAGTGCCAGCTCGGTGCCGCGGAGCCGATCTTCCCGCAGGCCAGCGCGCGTCCGGAGGCTCTTCAAAGCGGACGCGACGCCGAGGGCGGCAGGATCCTGTGGCTCGGCCATCTTCCCTTCTTCTGGGTAGTCGGAACCGGCAAGATGATCATTGCCGACAGCCTAGCTGACAAACGTCGCAAACGCACGAATGACAGCCGTCCAGCATGGGTACGACCAAGCTAACAGTTGTCGGATCTGATGAAATCCAGCTTCGACAAAAGCCGACAAGGAGGTTACGACAGTTGTCGCAACCAGTCGTCTATCGCAGGGAGAACCCGATGACCATGATCAGAGACCGTAGCGGCCTCGGCGCAGAGCCGAGCCGTCGGCTGGTTCACCTAGCGCAGGACGTCCATCTCCTCAGCCTCGTAGCGTCCGGTGCGATCCGCCATGCGCTTCGCGAGGTTCCCGTCGCCGCCGACACACATCGCGGCAGGCGGCCTCCGCCCGTAGTAGCTCCCCACAGGGAGGAACGATGTCCCGCTCCCGTCCACGCCCGTTCAGAGAACTTCTGCTCCTCCTGACAGTTGTCCTCACACTGTCCCTGCTCCTCGCCGCGTGCGGGAAACCCCCGGCGAGCACTCCGGACGTTATCGTCATCGTCCCTAGCGCCACCGCCAACGAACCCGCTCCCGAACTCGCAGCCGACAACCGCGGCATGCTCGAGAACGCGGGAGCCACGAGCACCCAAGCCGACGTTTACGTCGTCAACCCAACGACCGGCCAGCCGACCGAAGTGCCGCTGACACCACGGCGCGCCGACGGGCAGGTAGAGTATGGCCCCCGCCGCGCCTACCTGATCGGCGAAAACGTGAACCGGGTCGACCGCCTGCTGCAGGAGGAGGCCGCCAGCGGGTCGTTCGACCTCCTGGGGATGATCGCCTCGGCGATCCGGGTCACCTCGCCCCCGGGCACACTCTTTATCCTTTCCTCCGGCCTGTCCACCGCGGGCGGCTTCGATCTGCGGCTGGTGGGCTGGGACGCTGACCCCGGCTCTATCGCCGCGCAGCTGAAGCGCCGGGGCCTGCTTCCGGATCTGGCCGGCTGGCGCGTCATTTTCTCTGGCCTCGGCGATACCGCCGGCCGACAGCCGCCATTGCCCCTGCCACAGCGAACGACTCTCGCGTCCTACTGGATGGCCATCTGCCGAGCGGCAGGGGCGGCCGCGTGCCAGACGGACGAGATGACCCGTCCGGACCCGCCCTCCCTCAGCACCATCCCCGTGCCGGTCGTCCCGGTTCCGGTGGTGGTGTCCGTCCGGGGCCCGAACGGAGCGACCGGGGTAAGCGTCCCCAGCGACCTACTGTTCGCCCTTAACAGCGCCACGTTGCTCCCGGGCGCGGATGGCGTTCTCGGACCGCTGGCCGCGAGGGCCCGTTCCGGGCACCTTCTCGTCGCCATTACCGGATACGCGTCCCCCGACGGCGGGTCGGCCGCGTACAACATCACGCTATCCCGGGCCCGCGCCCTAGCCGTTCGCGTGCGCCTGGTCGCCCTCGGCCTGCCACCCGGGCAGATCACCGGGGTCACGGGCCTCGGCACTGACGGCAAGACATCGCAGACCTGCGATGTCGCTGGACAGTTGGACGAGGCCATCTGCGCGCAACTGCGTCGCGTCGTCGTCCTCCTCACCCACCCGCCCGCGGCCGCGTCCTGACCGCCTGACCCTGGAGACCCGCATGAGCATCACCCAGAACCACACCAGCCAGTCGCCTGTCGATCCGGGCCAGGACATCGTCGTGTCGCCGCCAACCACGCCCGAGCCGGCGTCGCCGCCCGCCACTCCGGCGGACAGCGCGCTCGCCGGCGGGCAGCCCGACCTGGCCGCCGCGGTGTTCCTGCAGCGCGCGCGGCGGCGATTCCGGGCCCGCCTGCGCCATGGCCTCATCAAGGTGCTCCGGCACCGGTGGGTCACCCGGCGTGGCTCGCTCGACGTCCTCCTAGCCGAGGACCACCACATCGGCGCGAGCCGTGACCCGGCGATGGCCACCCACGGGGAAACCCTGGTCCGGGCGGTCGGCAAAGCCGGCGCGGAAAGCCACCTCGCCCGGTCACAGCGCCGTCTGGACCGGGCGGCCCGCCGCATCGACCGGCTGCGGGCCCGGCAGGCCAGGTTTCTCGTCCGCGCCGGGCACCGCCAGCACGACCTGGTCCGGCACCCGGACGGCGGGCAGGAGACGGTGGCGGACCTCCGCCGGTACCAGGCCGTCCAGCGCGCCCAGATCCAGAACGAGATGGCGCGAGGCTCACGCAAGCACCAACGCATGCCGCGGTGGATCGGCCACGTCCCCAAGCTGGTCCTGCTGGTCGATTTCTGCCTGCTGTTGTACTTCTTCACCGGGATCACCAACGTCGACTGGGCCCGCCCGCTTTCGGCGAACCTGGCCTTCGCCGTGCTGCTCGCCGCCATGGTGACCACGCTGTCCTACGGGTTCTTCGCCTTCGCGGGCTACCGGTTGCGCGGCCACAAGGACCACTCCGGAGCGATCGCGTCCGGCGACCTCGACGGCCTCACCAGGACGGCTTGCGGCGCGGCGGCGGTGGGCATGGCGGTCATTGCCGCGCTGATGTTCATCCGGATGCGGACCGAGGTGCTCTACGCGCTCGGCCCGCAAGGCTGGGTCACTGCCCTGGTGATCGCCCTGGTCCTGGCGGTCGTGAGTGTCCTCGCCAACTTCCTCGTCGTGGCCATCCACGCCTTCGACGGCTCCGACGAGGTGGCCCGCCTCGAGGTCCTGTCCGCGGCCATCAGCGGTCCGCTGTCCAGGGCGCACCGGATGCACGAGAAGGCTGCACTCATCCCGCACCGCATCGCCGTGCGTCAGCGCCGCGCCGCCCGCGCGGCGGTGCGGGCGGTCACCGAGGCCGGACGCCACCTGGCTGCGGCCGACCGGGTCATCGAGGCCGCGCAGGCCATCCACCAGGGCACGGGCCCGCATGGCAGTCCGGTGTCCGACCCCAACGGCCACGACCGGGTGGCCGGTTACCACGAAACCGCTCCCGAGGTCGACCTCCGGCCGCTTCGCGTGACGCTGGAGCATATCGACACAAATCTGCCGGAGATCCCCCCCGGCCAGCCCGAATAACCACCGGGCCGCCATAGCGGCAGACGGGCCCCTGGACCGACCGTCCCGGGGCCCGTCTACGCGCGCTCACCGACTCCGGTTCCAGCCGATCGGGCTGTCGGCGGTCATGGCGTCACCACTTGTCCCTTGCCGACCACGGTGACGCCGCCGCTGGACACGACGAAACCGCGGGCCCGGTCGCGCTCCTTGTCCACCCCAACCGCAGCGCCCTCCATAACCACCACATTCTTGTCCAGAATGGCATTCTCGACCACAGCATGCCGCCCGACGCGTGACCCATGCAGTATCACCGCGCGGTCCACCCGGGCCCAGCTGTCCACCCGGGCTCCCGGCGACAGAACTGAGTTGCGCACCAGGCCACCAGAGATGATGACGCCATTGCTGATCATGCTGTTGATCGCCCGTCCCACCCGGTCGCCGTCGTCAAGCACGAACTTGGCTGGCGGCTGCGGGGGCACGTAGGTCAGGATCGGCCAGCGGTCGTTGTAGAGGTTGAACACCGGATGCACCGCGCACAGGTCCATGTGCGCGTCGAAGTAGGAATCGATCGTCCCCACGTCCCGCCAGTAGCCCAGGTCGCGCGCATCGGTGCCGGGAACTTTGTTCTGCAGGAAGTCATAGACGTGCGCGGCGTGCTCCCGCACCAGCATCGGGATGATGTCGCCGCCGATGCTGTGCCGGCTGCCATCGTCGGCCGCGTCCTTCCTCAGCGCCTCCACCAGCACATCGGTGTCGAACACGTAGTCTCCCATGGACGCGAACGCCTCGTCCGGCTGGCCAGGGCGGCCCGGGGGGTCGGCAGGCTTCTCCAGGAACGCCTCGATGCGGTGACCGTCCGGCGCGGTCCGCACGACGCCGAAGTCCATCGCCTCCATCCTCGGGACGGGGATCGCCGCGACCGTGGCCCCAGCGCCCCAGGCTGTGTGCTGGTCGATCATCTGCATGGGGTCCATCCGGTACACATGATCGGCCCCGACGACCGCCACGAGGTCGGGCCGCTCGTCATAGATGAGGTTCAGCGACTGGTAGATCGCGTCCGCCGAGCCGGTTTGCCAGTGCGGGCCGAGCCGCTGCTGGGCCGGGACCGGTGTCACGTAGTAGCCCAGCAGGCTGCTTAGCCGCCAGGTGGTGCTGATATGCCGGTCCAGGCTGTGGCTCTTGTACTGGGTCAGCACGCAGATGCGCCGCAGCCCGCCGTTCACCAGGTTGGACAGCGCGAAATCAACCAGCCGGTAGAAGCCGCCGAACGGAACGGCTGATTTGGCCCGGTCCGCGGTCAAGGGCGCCAGCCGCTTGCCCGCCCCGCCCGCGAGGACGATGCCCAAGACCCGCTGTCCAGCCATGTCGGAAACTCCGCATGCAATTTCTGGTGTTGTCCACCCGGATGCCCGAAGGCAGGCCAGTCAAGCATCCAATAGCCGGTCCCGAGCTGGCCACACCGGGGTCAGCCGCGGCAGCTTGGGGGAATGTAGCGCAAGAAAAACGTCCGGGGTCGTTGGGGACCGGCGGGTCCGGTGCGGCGAGATTGCTTTAGCGCTGGACGCGGTGGGAGGATCAAGATGCGATGTCCACGGATCTGACGGTGATTCTTGAGCACCAGCCGGGTGAGCTGGCCCGGCTGGGGGAAGTCACTGGCGAAGCTGATGTCAGTATCCGCGGCCTTGCGGCCTTCACGGGTGAGGGCAGGGGTGTTGTCCACGTGCTCCTGGACGACGAAGCCGTGGCCAGATGCCGGGCGGCTCTTGAGCGCGCCGAAATAGGGATCGCTGACGAGCGTGAGGTCCTGGTGGTCGAGATCGAGGACCGGCCCACGGCGCTCGGCGAGCTGACCCGGCAGCTCGCCGACGCTAACGTCAACGTCGAGCTTGCCTACACCACGTTCGGGCGTCTGAAGATCGTGATTGCCACCGATGACCTGAAAAGCGCCCGCGCCGTGCTCCAGCAGACGTAGCCCCCGGTCGCGCTGAGCCTGGGGGAGCTGAGCAGGCTGGTTCCCCCAGGCTCTTGAGGCACGTACGTCTAGCCCGACGCCGGGTGCTGGATCACCGCGTCGGGTCCGGGAAAGATGAGCCGCGTCTGGCCGTCGTCGAACTTCACCAGGTAGGGCGGCTCTCCCTTGGTGCCGTGCACCTCGACGATCTCGCCGTTTTTGTCCGGGTGCCCGACAATGTTGCCGTGGATGCAGATGTGGTCGCCAATGGTCGCCTGCATATCAGGTTCTCCTCTCTGCTGGCAGGTTCAAGCTTAGGCATTTCCCGGCCCGATGTAACGCTCCCGTAGCCGACATCGTCGAACTGTCAGCAGACAGGCGTGAGCTGAGCGGCCTCGTGGCCTACTACGGCTTGTGTCCGACACCGCAGTATGAATAGATCTCGACGGGAGCTGCGTCGGGGTCGGGCCGCCAGTTCGGCACCGACACCACGCCCGGCTCCACCAGTTCCAGACCCTCGAAGAACCGGGCAAACTGCTCGGGGCTGCGGAGATAGTAGGGCACCGCACCGCTTTCGTTGTAGCCCCGCTGAGCCTCGTTGAACGCCTCGTTGGTGTCGGCGCCGTCGTAGAGCGCGAAATAACTGCCGGATGGCAGGCCAGCCAGTAGGCGACTCACGATCGGGTACGCCTCCTCGTCGGTGAAATGGCCCATGATCCCCATCAGCATGAGGGCGATTGGCCGCTTGAAATCCAGCAGGTCAGCGGCGGTGTCCAGGATCGCGGCCGGGTCCCGGAGGTCGGCGTCCAGGTATTCGGTCGCGCCCTCGGGGCTGCTGGTCAGCAGGGCGCGGGCGTGCGCAAGCACCAGCGGATCATTGTCCACGTAAACGATCTGGCTCTCGGGGGCCACCCGCTGGGCGACTTCATGAGTGTTGTCCGCCGTGGGAAGGCCCGTGCCGATGTCGAGGAACTGGCGAATCCCAGCTTCTCCGGCCAGGTACCGGACCGCGCGGGTAAGAAACGCCCGGGAGGTGCGAGCAACAACGGCGATACCAGGGAAAATCTCCCGGTACTGGTCACCGGCCACACGGTCGACAGCGTAGTTGTCCTTGCCGCCCAGCCAGTAGTTCCAGATCCGGGCCGAGTGTGGCACCGTTGTGTCGATCGCTGTCCCGGCGGTGCTGGCGGGTCCTTCCGGCCCCGCCTCGCCTTGGGTTGCTGAACGGTCGTCGGTCACAGGAAATCCCTCGGGGGTTGTGTGGTTTGCAGAGATCCAAAAATGGAGAAACGTCCAGGTTCAGCTGTCTTCCCGGCGATCCGAGACGATACCAGTTTCTGAGCCTCGAAACGTCCTCCGGATTGGCCGCACAGGATGTCGCCATTCCGGGCCATCACGGCACGAGCAATCGTGTCGGCACTAGGTCTCCCGGACGATCTCGGCGAGCAAGCGCGCGGTCAGGGCCGGGGTCAGGGCCTCCGTGCTGAGGTTATTCATGACCTCCAGGTAGTGATCGACGTCCTCGCGTTTGTCCAGGTAGAGAGCGCTAGTAAGCTGCTCGATGTACACGACGTCCGGCACGTCAGCGTCGCCGAAGCGCAACACGGTGAACGACCCGCCTGCGGCGGCGTGCCCACCACGGCTGAACGGCACGACCTGAACGGTGACGTGGCGCAACTCGGCGACCTCGATGAGCCGTTTCAGCTGGGCCCGCATCACCGCGGGACCGCCCACCGGGCGTCGCAGCGCCCCCTCGTCAATGACCGACCACACCTGCGGTGGCTCGGGGGAGGTGAGCAGGTCCTGTCGCTTGAGCCGCAGGTTCACCCGCCGGTCTATGTCCTCCGCGGGCGCGGCCGTGTGGCCGAGCAGGGTGACGGCACGAGCGTAAGCCTCGGTCTGGAACAGGCCGTGCACGAACTGCAGCTCGAAGGTGCGGATAACCGAGGCGGCCGCCTCCAGGCCGAGGTACGCCTCGAACCAGTCGGCCATGATGTCGCCGTATTTCGACCACCAGCCCGGGGAGTTGGCCTGCTGGACGAGCGCCACCATGCCGGCGCGCGTCTTCTCATCGGTGATGCCGTACAGGGTGAGCAGGTCGGTCACGTCCCGCTCTTTAAACCGCACCCGGCCATTTTCCATGCGGCTGATCTTGGACCGAGACGCCCTAATCTCATACCCTGCCTGGTCAGGCGTGACACCGGCTGTCTCGCGAAAGCGGTGCAGCTGGATTCCCAGTAGCATGCGCGGCACCGTCGGGCCCAAGGCGTCGGCAGGAGGTTCGCCGTCCCGCTGAACCGTGCTCATCCTCACTCCGAGAGCCGATGGATTGGCGCCCAGTGTCCGCTCTCTGTGCCGGACGGCCACCACCGTGCCGCCGCCCGCCAGACCCGCAACGGCGGTGCACACACGGCACGATATCATCGCTCTCTGGCATCGCCGAGACAACCATTTATGATGACTTCTCAGTAATAACGTGACATCACGGGCGCAAGTCATCAAACGTGCTGGCCCAGGTCATCGAACTCGCCGTTCTTCACTCCCGTCAGGAACGCCTCGACCTCCGCACGCGTGTAGATCAGGGCCGGCCCGGACGGGTGCCGGGAGTTGCGAACGGCGATCCCGCCGTCAGCCAGCTCGGCGACCTCGACACAGCTCCCGCTGGGGTTGCTGGCGCGGCTCTTGCGCCAGCGCACTGATGCCAGCTGATCAGCCGGGATTCCGTTGCTGACCTGCATCTTTCTCCTTGTTTCTCCTCGGTGGGGGGAAGGGAACCAGCGCGGAAGGCGCCTCAGCGCGGTGCCTGCCGTCTGCACAGTGCAGCTTAACAGAGCAAATGCACGTGCATAGGTAAGTGCAAAGAATTTTGCATAGACATTGTGCAAGTGTTTCGTGCAGATGCCGTTGCAATCCCGGCGTGCATGAGAAAGAATGCCCCCAACAGCACCGTTTTCCCCGCGAGCCAAACCAGGCCATCATGAACGCCGTCGATGACAGCAAACTGGATGACCTGACACGCCGATACCCGGGATGGCGGATATGGCGTGGTCACGCCACCGGCGATGTGTGGGCGCTGCCGCCGCGCCGCCTTCGACAACATGGCCTGCTCAGCGCGGCGGATGCCGACGCGCTGGAGGCGAAGGTCGCCGAGATCACCTCGTGGGACAGTTATAGGCAGCCATTAAGCTCCTATGCGCCGACGTTAGGCCAGCTCGAAGACACGCTCAGCGAGCTCGGAACCCTACGCGCCCGCCTCACCGCCGAGCGCCCGCAACTCCCCGCGCACCGTCACGCCATTCTCCGAACGCACCAGCACGAACCAGTTGAACCCCGCCGTCTCCAGCCGCTTCAGCTGTGCCCCGAACTTCCCGCTCCGCCGCACCGTCTCCACCACTCGCCCCGCCCCAGAAAGCCCGCGCATCTCCCGCGCCACCGCGACCGCATCCGCCACCGGCACGTCGCCCTCAACCAGCACCGCCACGGCGTCCCGCAGCATCTCCCGCGACAGCAGATCCACGATCCGCTCGAACCCAATCGAGAACCCGCACGCCGGAACATCGTGCCCCAGCGACCGCCCGATGAGCTTGTCGTAACGCCCGCCGCCAGCCAGCGACCCGCTCATATCCGGGTGAATGATCTCAAACACCTGCCCGGTGTAGTACCCCATCCCGCGCACCAGCGTCGGATCAAACTGCCAGCTCAGCGGCCGCTCAGCCGCGAGCCGGTCCAGACTAGAAGCAGTAGCGGACAGGTCCTCGGCCACCTCCGCAGGCAATCCAGGCACGCTACCGGCCAGCGCGTCCGCCAGCTTGCCCGCGGGCACGTCGACCAGCCCCTGGATCTTCTCCACGACAGCCGAGACACGTGAAGCCGAGAACCCAAGCTCAGCCAGCTCGGCCCGCACCCCGTCCCAGCCGATCTTGTCGAGCTTGTCCAGCGTGACGAAAAACGCGTCCCAAGACTCCTTAGGCACCCCGCAATCAGCCGCCAGCGCCGCCAGGAACCGCCGGTCCGACAGCCGAATCGTCGTCCCCGTCAGCCCGATCGCCGCCAGCGCCTCGCTGGTAGCTTCGATAAGCTCCGCCTCAGCCAGCACGCTAGGCTCGCCGATCATGTCGATGTCGCACTGGTAAAACTGCCGGTACCGCCCCCGCTGCGGCCGGTCGGCCCGCCACACCGGCCCCACCTGCAGCGACCGGAACGGCATCGGCAGCGAAGCGTGATTGTTCCCGTAGAACCGCGTCAGCGGCACCGTCAGGTCGTACCGCAGCCCGAGATCAACCAGGTCCCGCAACGAGGTGCCAGCCGCGACCTCGGGCGGCAGCCCGCGCTTCAGCACCTGGAAGATGAGCTTCTCGTTGTCCGCGCCCTCGCCGCTTTGCAGCCGCTCGATGTTCTCCAGCGCCGGGGTCTCGATCCGCTGGTAGCCATACTGCCGGTACATCGCCGAGATCGACTCGAGCACATGATCACGGACAGCGACGTCAGCGGGAAGCAGGTCCCGCATCCCCCTGGCCGGGCTGTTGTCGATCTTCATGAAGCCTTCCTGTACAAACGGTGCGGCACATGCAAATGGTAAGGGGCCGCACATCCCAGGTCCCGATCGTCCACCACCGGTCCGCACCGCTCAAAACCTTTTTAGTCCGAACGGACCACGGTTTCTCGCTCCCGTCCCGCCTCATGCCCCGGGGAACCTATCGTCACCCCGGCAAAACGGGATGCGCGCCTCCGCCGGCAAAATGAGCGCGCCCCGTCCGGGCGCCACGATCATGGCCAGCCAGAACACCCCGCCGACCGTCAGCGACGCCATCACCCAGCCAGGGTACCGTTGGAGACCCAACCGTGTTGGTCAACCGCAAGGGGGACGATGGCCAACTCGCTCCTGTCCGAGCCCGTCCGTGACCTGCTCGGCCTACGTCCGCGATCCAGCCAACGGCTACCTCTCCATCCTGTTCCCCGAGTCCGACGGCCTAGAAATCACCTGCCGCGCCTGACCTCAAGACGCCTGCAACGCGGCCTCAGCCGGAGCGGGACCGCTCTTGCCGGCGGCGTAGGGTTCAGCGGCAGCGGGCGGCACGCAGAACGGTATCCCTGACGGTCGCCGGCTGTCCGTCCAGGTCCGTCGCCGAACGTCCGATGGCCGCAGCGACCACGACCTCCCAGTCGCGCGAATCGAGCGCGGCCGCCATCTGCTCAGCCGACATGAACATGTCAGCCCGCCCGGTCCGCCCCACATTGGCATGCAGATCATCTGGATGGTGGCCCACCACGAGCAGCGTGCCGCCCGGCCGGACCGCGGCCGCCAGCCGACGATACATCGATTCCTGCTCCGCACCCGGCAGGTGCATGAACTGCGCCGACACCAGGTCGAACCGCTGCGGGTCCGGATCCCAGGAGCGCAGGTCCTCGCGCTGCCAGGTGATCCGCCGGGCGATCTCGTCACCTTGCAAGCCCGCGTACTCGGCCGCCCGTTCCAGCGCCACGGCCGATACGTCAACCGCGGTGACCGTCCAGCCGTGCCGCGCCAGCCAGATGGCGTCGGCTCCCTCGCCGCTGCCGGCGTCCAGGGCTTCGCCCGGCGCGAGGTCAGCCGTCTGGGCCACGAGTTGCGGGTTGGGCTGCCCGCTCCACAGCCGGTCGGCTGAGCGGTAGCGGTCGTCCCAGAACTCCTGGGTGAACTGGATGGTGTCGTCATGGGAGTGGCTCACGTGAACCACCATGCCCGCTTAAAGGCACTCACGGCAAGCAAACTTGCCATAGTGGCAAACTAGCCCCATGGACAAGGACTTCAGCGCGGTGCTCACCGCGGTCGGCCCGCGCCTACGGGCGCTGCGGCGGCAACGCGAGACCACCCTGGCCGCGCTGGCCGAGGCGACCGGGATCTCGGTGAGCACGCTGTCGCGGCTGGAGAGCGGCCAGCGTCGGCCGACGCTGGAGTTGCTTTTGCCGCTGGCCCAGGCGTACGGCGTACAGATCGACGACCTGGTCGGCGGTCCGGCTACCGGCGACCCGCGCGTGCACATGCGCCCGGTCACCCGTCAAGGCATGACCTTGATACCCCTTACCCGGCGGCCCGGCGGCGTCCAGGCCTACAAGCTGATCATCCCGAACCGCCGTGCCGACCCCGAGCCGCAGACCCACGAAGGCTATGAGTGGCTCTACGTCCTGGACGGCCAGCTGCGGCTGGTGCTCGGCGATCAGGATCTCGTCCTGCATCCGGGCGAGGCCGCCGAGTTCGATACGCGGGTCCCGCACTGGTTCGGCAGCGTCGGCGACGGGCCGGTCGAGCTGCTGAGCCTGTTCGGCCGCCAGGGCGAACGCGCTCATCTCCGCGCCCGTCCCGGGCAGGCCCAGGACGTACCCGCGGATATGGGTACATAGTCGAAGAGTGAAATCGACCCTCGGTCCGAGTGACGCGCCATGCGGGTGATTGAGCTTTCCAACCATCCGGGCGACATGCTCAACGTCGCGTCGCGGCAGCGGCTGGCCGCCGAGAAGCGGGCCCTGGACGGATACGAGGACGCGCTCATCCAGTACAGCGCCCGCGTCCAGACGCTACGAGTCAAGCGCGACCGCGCCCGCGCCCGCCGCCGCTGGTGGACCTGGCTGCGACTGGTCCTCGCCGTATCGAGAGCGAAGCGCACAATGCCGCGCCAGCCACTGCAGACGACCGGCTCCACCGACCTGGAGGAAAAGCTCAGGGCCGGGATCGCGGGCGAGCAACTCGTCGCGGTCGAGCTTGGCCGCGCGCTGGACGACGACTGGACGCTGGTGCGCGGCTACCGCAACCGGCGCGGCGAGATCGACCACTTGCTCGTCGGCCCAAAAGGACTGTTCGCGATCGAGGTGAAGAACCTCAACGCCACCGTGCACGTTGACGGTGACCGCTGGCGGGCCGACAAGTACGACAACTACGGGAACCTGGTCGAGCAGCGGCCGATCGCCGACCGGAAGGGACGCTCGCCGAGCGAGCAGCTCAACGAAGCGGCCGACGACCTGGAACGGTTCCTGCGCGAGCGCGGCCAGCCGGTGACGGCCCAGCGCGTGGTCATCCTCGCCCACCGAAGGTCCAGGCTCGGCGCCCGCCAGAACCTGACCGTCCTGGTCGGCACGTCCACCGATTACGTGCTCACGCTGCTGGGCGACTCAGCGGATCGCCTCAGCGACAAACAGCAGGCCGAAATCCAGCGTCTGATCCAGCAGGACCACGACTTCCACCACAAACGCCGCCGCACCGGCCCGAGCCCGCCCCGGTAGTCTGGGGGATCGTGCCGACTAACCATCAGCTGCGGCTGTTTAACTCGCTGGGCCGGCGGATGGAGGACTTCACTCCCTCCGGCGAGGTGACCGGCATGTACAGCTGCGGGCCGACCGTGTACGCGTTCCCGCACTTGGGCAACATGCGCCCGTATGTGTTCGCGGACACGCTGCGGCGCGCCTTCCGCTGGAAGGGCATCCCGGTGCGGCACGTCGTCAACATCACCGACGTGGGGCACGCGGTCGCCGACACCGACACCGGCGAGGACAAGCTCGAGGTGGCCGCGGCCCGCGAGCACCGTTCGGTGCTGGACATCGCCGCGTTCTACACCGATGTCTTCTTCGTCGACATCGCGGCGCTGAACGTCCTGCCAGCCGACGAATACCCCCGGGCCAGCGCCAACGTGCCACAGATGATCGAGTTCGCGGCCGAGCTCGAAAGAAAGGGCTTTACCTACCGGCTGCCGTCCGGCCTGTACTTCGATACTTCGAAGGATCCCGGCTACGGCGCGCTGGCCCAGATGTCTGCCGAGGGCCAGCTCGAAGCGGCCCGTGTCGAGCACGTGGAAGGCCGCCGCCGCAAGACCGACTTCGCGCTGTGGCGGGCCGAAGAGCCGGGCCAGCGCCGGGTGATGCGCTGGGACTCCCCGTGGGGCTGGGGCGCGCCCGGCTGGCACCTGGAGTGCTCGGTGATGAGCATGGCCCTGCTCGGACCGCACTTCGACCTGCACACCGGCGGGGTGGACCACCGCGAGCTGCACCACGTCAACGAGATCGCGCAGAGCGAGGCGTATCTCGGCGACGGTGAGCCGTGGGTGCGGTACTGGCTGCACAACGAGTTCCTGCAGCTAGGGGCCGTGAAGATGGCCAAGTCGGCGGGCGGCGCGCCGCGGCTGGCCGACCTGACCGAGGCCGGCTATCACCCGCTGGCCTACCGGCTGTTCCTGCTCGGCGGCCATTACCGCAGCCAGCTCGACTTCACCACCGCGGCCGTGGATGCCGCCCAGGCCACGCTACGCAGGCTGGTGACGCGGATCCAGCCGCTGCGCCCGCTGCCCGCCATAGAAACGCTCGCCGACGCCGAGGCGAACGTCAAAGGCGACCCCGCCGCCGAACGGCTCATCGACACGATCGACGCGGCGATTTCCGCCGACCTGGGCACCCCGAAGATCCTCGCCGCCCTCCAGGACGCCCTGCGCGACCCGGCCATCACGCCGGACGGCCTTCGCGCGGTCGTCGCCGCCGCCGACGCGCTGCTCGGCCTCGGCCTGGCCACCCTCGACCCCGGCGACCTGGACCGCCGCCGCGCGGTCTCCGACCTGTCGCCCGAGGAACTCCACGCCATCGAGCAGCTGGTCGCCGACCGCACTCAGGCCCGCAAGGAGCGCGACTGGGCCAGGGCCGACCAGATCCGCGCCGAACTCGACGAGCTCGGCGTCGATCTCACCGACACCCCCGACGGCCCCGTCTGGCAGCTCCGCTAGCCGCCGCGCCGGGGCGGGCAATGATCGTGGGTCCTTACATCCCCTATACGGGCAGTAACTACCCACGATGATGGCCGGCGGCCGCGAGCCAGGGCTCACGCGCACCATTGGTAACACGAGAAGGGACTGCGATGGCACAGCGGATCTGCGTGACGGGAGCGAGCGGGCAGGCAGGCCGGGCGGTGGTAACGGAACTGCGCGAGCACGGTTATGACGTGGCCGCGACCGACGTCCTGGTGACCAGGGCCGACCGGCAGTGCGGGATGCTCCAGGCCGACCTGACCGACTACGGGCAGGCGGTCGAGGCGCTCAGCAACGCCGACGCCGTGGTCCACCTGGCCAACATCCCGGCGCCCGGCCTGAGCACCCCGGCGGTCACGTTCAACTCCAACATCACCATGAACTTCAACGTCTTCCAGGCCGCCGCCGCCCTCAAACTAAACCGCGTGGTGTGGGCGTCCAGCGAGACCACGCTGGGCCTGCCGTTTGACGTGCCGCCGCGCTACGCCCCCGTGGACGAAGACCACTATCCCGTTCCGACCAGCACCTACGCCCTGTCCAAGGTGGCCAGCGAGACGATCGCCGGCCACCTCGCCCAGTGGTCTGGGATCCCCTATATAGCGCTGCGCTTCTCCAACATCATGGCACCCGACGACTACCAGCGGTTTCCCTCGTTCTGGCCCGATCCACATGCGCGCAAATGGAACCTGTGGGGCTACATCGACGAACGGGACGTGGCCGCATCGTGCCGACTTGCCCTCGAGGCCCCCGCGGAAGCCGTAAAAGGCAACCCGGCCTTCATCATCGCGGCCGCGGACACGGTCATGAACCGCCCGTCGGCGGCGCTGCTGGCCGAGGTCTTCCCCGATGTCCCGCTGACCCGCGACGTGGGAGAGTTCGGCACGCTGCTCGCCATCGACCGCGCCCGCCAGGTCCTCAAGTTCGAACCCCGCCACACCTGGCGCGACCACGTCTCCCCAGCCGGGTAATCCACGATCGTGTGTACCTGCCCCCATATTACGAGGGTAAATACACACCATTATCAAAGATATCGAATTCGCTGGCGATTGCGAGGCGGCCGACCGTACCGTAGTAATAACCGAGTGGGCTGAGCCAGCTGGCGCTGCGCGCGGGTGCGCCGCTGATGCCGTGAATCGAGCATCTGGGCCCCGGCCGCCAGCGAGGCCAGGAAGTAGAAGACCACGCACAACATGAATCCGCCCGGCCCGGCTAGTGCGGTGAGCACCACCAGCGTGACAACGGCGATGCTCACGCATATGCCCGCCTTGGCGGAATTACTCATCGGCCCCCGGGCGGGCGGGCGTGCGCAGCGGCCGGGCCGCGGCCAACCCGGCGGGGATATCGGCGGTGAGCACGGCCAGTTCCGTATAGGTCCGCGAGGCGAACGTCTGGCTTACCCGCGTGTCGAACTCGTCCTTGGCCAGCCGGCCCTGGACGAATGCGGCCTTGAGCGTATCGATCACCTGTTCCCGGTCGGCGTGAGACGCCCTGAGGCGGCCAGGGCCCGCCGCTGGCACCGGGTCGTGAGGTCCTGTCGTCACTGGCGCCTCCCCACAAGCACAATGCAAGAAAGCCTAACGCGGTTGCTCCCAGGAGACCATCCACAGGTCTGCTTCCAAGGCCACACCCGGGGGCTGTGACGCCATCCGGATTAACTGTTGGCCACACCGGGCTCCCGCCGGCCAGGATGAATCCGATGATGTCCCGCTACGCCTCATCGGCGACGCTGTCCACGACGCCGACCGCCACCTTCACGAAGCTCAGCACCGCAGGCCGCATGTCGTCGGCCCGCCACGCCACGCACAACGCGGTAGGCGCAACGCCCCGAGACGGCACGAAGACGATCCCCGGCCGCGCGCTGAACGTCTCCGACGACGCCGGGCACAGGCTGATGCCGCGCCCGGCCGCGATGTGCTCGCGCCACTCCTCGAGAGTCCGTGCCACCGCGCCGATGACCGGCACGTCCCCGCCCGGCCGCGGCACGACCAGCCAGTCGTCCCGCCACCGCGCAGGCGAGCACCCATCGACCGCCAACGGCGCGGCCACCCACGGCAATCCCGCTACGTCAGAAAGCCCCAGCTCAGAAGCACCAGCCAGCGGATGACCAGCGGGCAGCACGAACACCCGCGGCTCCTCGCAGATCTGCTCAAAAACAATCCCCGGGGCGTCCACCGGCGGCCGCAGCAGGGCGACGTCGCTGCTGTGGTCGAGCAGCCCCGCCGCGGGCTGGGCCAGGTCGTAGCTGACCAGGCGAAGCGAGACCTCCGGGTACGCGCGCTCGAACGCCGCAAGCACCCGGGTCCGCACCGAACCCCCAGTAGCCGCCTGCAGCCCCACGGACAGCCGCCCGGACACCAGACTGGCGGCGTGACGAGCCGCCGCCACCCCCCGGTCCAGCGAAGCCAGCGTCTCCCGGGCAAAATCGAGAAAAGCCGAGCCGGCCGCGGTGAGCACGACACCGCGGCTGGTCCGCTCCAGCAGCGAAACTCCGACCGCGGATTCCAGCTGCCGGATCTGCGTGCTGAGGACCTGCTGTGCCACGTGGACGCGCCGGGCGGCGGCGGTAAAGCTCGCGTCCTCAGCAACCGCGACGAAATACCTGAGGTGCCGCATCTCGATGTTCATCAAGGGCTCAATCGTAACCGTGGCGCGACCACAAAAAAACGGGGGACAACCTAAGGCCAGGGAGGCACACACACAAATGAGCGAAACTCAGGAGCCACAGCAGGAGTCACCAAAACGGGGGCGGCTCGCCGAGGTCATCGCCACTCGAGGCGGCCTAGCCCCGCCCGAGGCCCCATTTGTCATCGAGCACCGCGAGGCGCTGATCTACATGCTCTGCGAGGCCGCGGAGCTCGAGCACGGGATCATGTGCCAGTACCTCTACGCCGCGTTCAGCCTGAAGCAGGACGAGGACGAGGGCCTCACCGCCGAGGAAGCAGCCGCCGCAAAACGATGGCGCAAGAAGATCTCCCACGTGGCCACGCAGGAGATGCTGCACCTGTCCCTGGTGCAGAACCTGCTATCCGCCATCGGCGGGGCCCCGCACATGTCCCGGCCGAACTTCCCGCACCCCGCCAGCCACTACCCCGCGGGCGTCCACCTGGCGCTGATCCCGTTCGGCGATCAGGCGCTGCGCCATTTCATGTTCCTCGAGCGCCCCGAGGGCATGGCGCTGCACGACGCGGAAGGGATGGCCGCCTTCGGCCGGGCCCTCCCCGCCATGCAAAAAGGCGAGATCGTCCCTCGCGCCCAGGACTTCGCCACGGTCGGGCACCTGTACCGGTCCATCGAGGCGGGCATCGCGCACCTGGCGGACAAGTACGGCGAGCGGTGGCTGTTCGTCGGCCCGCCGCGCGCCCAGGCCACCCAGCAGCACTTCGGCTGGCCCGAACTGATCCCGGTAACAGACGTGGCGTCGGCCCAGCGGGCGATCGACGAGATCCTGGAGCAGGGCGAGGGGCCGCGCGGGGAGTGGCGGGACGCGCACTTCGGCCAGTTCGTCGCGATCCTCGACGAGTTCGAGCAGCTCCGCGAGGCCAACCGCGCCTTCGACCCGGTGCGCCCCGTGCTCCCGGTCAACGTCAGGCCGGCCGAGCGCGCCCCGGACGTCCCGCTGGTCACCGACCCGGTGACCAGGCGCGCCATGGACCTGTTCAACGTCTCCTACGAGATCTTGCTGACGATCCTGCAGCGCTTCTTCGCCCACACCGAGGAGACCGACGCCCAGCTCAAGGCGCTCGCCGACGCCTCCGTCGACCTGATGTTCGGTGTGGTCAAGCCGCTCGGCGACCTGGTCACCAGGCTGCCCGCCGGGCCGGAGTACCCGGGCCGCACGGCCGGGCCCAGCTTCGAGCTCTTCTACGAGTCCGACTACGTGCTGCCGCACCGCGAAGCGGCCTGGATCCTGCTCACCGAGCGCATCCGCGAGGCCGCCGAGTTCTGCCAGCCCGGCGCCCCCTGCGACCCGCAGGTGGAAGACGGCCTCGCCGCGGTCCGGTCCAGCCTGAACGAGATCGCGCAGGCCCTCGCCGCTCACCTGCCGGCCCGGGACACCGAAACCCCGGTTCCGGCCGAGGACCTCGATACCCTGCTGGCCCGAGCCGAAGATTTTTACCGAACGGGCCGCGGTGTCACGCCCCGCGACGACCCCACGCTCTCCGGTCTGGCCGCCCTGCTGACCTCGACCTACCAGGCCCTGCGCGCCGGCCCGGCCAACGCCGGCCCCGGCGACGCCCGCACGGCCGCGCGCCTGGTTAACAGCGTCCTGCGACCGCTGGCCGGCGCGCCGCCTGCATCCCACCAACCCCAAGAGCCTCTCACACCCCAACAACCCCTCACGCCCCAAAAACCCCAAAAACCCCAAAGGCCCCTCACGCCCCAGGAGCCTCCACCGTCCCTCTGGGACGTAGCGGTCGCTGCCACCACCCTGCGGGCGCGCCTGGGCGCGGCCTCTCCGCCCGGCCTCCTCGAAGCGGTCGCGGCGCTGCAGGACGTGGTCGTCCGGCAGGCGCCGGCGGGGGAGCGGGCCCAGCGCATCGCCGCCCTGGAAGACCTCCAGCGCACCCTGCCGCCCGGCATCATCACCGCCAAGAACGGCCCCTACCTGGTCACCAACGTCCCCGCGGTGCGCACCCCGCTCGGGCAGACGCTGACCCTCCCGCCCCAGCTGGCCCTATGCCGGTGCGGCGGCTCGTCGATAAAGCCGTTCTGCGACGGGACGCACGCCAGCAACGGGTTCACCGACGACAAGGACCCGCACCGGGTGCCCGACCAGCGAGACACCTACCCGGGTCAGCAGGTCACGATCTTCGACAACCGGGGCATCTGCCAGCACGCCGGCCTGTGCACCGACCGGCTGGCCACCGCGTTCCGCACGGCCACGGAGCCGTTCGTCGCTCCCAGCGGCGCCCGGATGGACGAAATCGTCCGGGCGGTGCGCGACTGCCCGTCCGGGGCGCTGAGCCTGGCCTTCGACGGCGAGGAGGCTCGCGACCTGGTCGACTGGCACGGCCAGCGCGAGCAGGCCATCGAGATCACCCAGGACGGTCCTTACCGGGTGACCGGCGGGATCGGTCTGACCGACGCCAGCGGCGCGGACGTGCCCCGGGCCGCGGGTTCGTCCCGCGAACACTACGCGCTCTGCCGGTGCGGCCACTCGCAGAACAAGCCGTTCTGCAGCGGCATGCACTGGTACGTCGAGTTCCGCGACCCGGTCCGCGCGCCCGGCGCGGAGCCGACCCTGTTCGAGTGGGCGGGCGGGCTGCCCGCGCTGACCCGGATGACCCGCGTGCTCTACGAGAAGCACGTACCCAGCGACGACCTGCTCGCGCCGCTGTTCGCCACCATGGCGCCGGAACACCCGCAGCGTGAGGCCGCCGTCCTCGCCGAGGCCTTCGGCGGCCCCGCGGCCCCGCCGCAGGCGCACCCCGGCCAGACCTTCACCGAGCCGCAGCGAGCCCGCTGGGTCGCGCTGGCCAGCCGGGCCGCGGACGAGGCCGGCCTGCCCGCCGACCCCGAATTCCGCGCCGCCCTCGCGTCCTACCTGGACTGGAGCTCGCGGGTCAGCGACGGACCCCCACCCCCATGGGACTGGAGCCCGGCCGGGCCGCCGGCCGAGGCACCCGCGCAGGCCAGCGCCGACGACCAGGAGGACGTCACCTTGCCCGGCCCGGACGAGACGGTCAGCTTCGCCGCGCACATCAAGCCGCTGTTCCGCGAGCACGACCGCAAATCCATGGCCTTCGCCTTGGACCTGTGGTCGCCCGCCGACGTCCAGGCGCACGCCGCCGGCATCCTCGAGCGCCTGCAGAACGGCACGATGCCCTGCGACGGCGCCTGGCCGCCCGAAAAAGTCGAGGTATTCAAGCGCTGGACAGAATCCGGCTTCCAGCCGTAACCGAAGGGACGGCCGCATGCGTTTCCTGGTGATCTGCCGCCCCGCCGCGGGCGGCGACCCCGAGGAGTTCAAGCGGCTCGTGCCCGGCGAGACGGCCGCGCTGCGCGACCTGAAGGCCAACGGCACCCTGACCGACGCCTGGAGCCCCGGCCGCCCCGGCGCCATCCTCATGCTCGACGTCCCCGACGCCGACGAGGCCGCCAGCCTCGTCGGCGCCTTTCCCTTGGTCCAGGCGGCCCTGATCACCATCGAAATCATCCCGCTGCACCCCATCGACCTGTGACCGTACGGCAGATCTTTCTCCGCCATGTATCTGAACCGCTGATCAAGCCTCTGTCCGGCCGAGGGACACGGCGCCAAGCGCCGGCAGCCGGACAGAAAGTGGTGACGATCAGTGTTCAGATCACGCGTCGTGCGTATCGTGCTGGCAGTGGCCGGGGTGACAGCGGTGGTCAGCGCGGGGACGGCGGTCCCAGCGGTGGCCAGGCCGGCCGCAGTGCAGTCGGCGGCCGGGCCGGGCGTTTCCGGCTGGGGGTACAACGGCCTCGGCGAGCTCGGGGACGGGACCACGACCCAGCGGAACTCACCGGTCCAGGTCAGCGGGCTGCCGGGTACCGTCAGGCAGATAGCTGCCGGCCAGGTGACCAGCGCCGCGGTGCTGTCCGACGGCTCGGTCTGGGCCTGGGGGGATAACTTTAACGGCGTGCTGGGCAACGGCACGTTCTGCAACTGTGCTGTCACCACGCCCCGGCAGGTCCCGGGAGTGTCCGCGATCACCGAGGTCGCGGTCAGCATCGGCAGCAATGACGTGTACGCCGTGCGCTCCGATGGCAGCCTGTGGGCCTGGGGCAGCAACCAGTGGGGCCAGCTGGGGAACGGGACCACAGCGAGCAGCTACACCCCCGTGCAGGTGCCCGGCCTGACCGGGATCACCCAGGTGTCAGGCGGCCCGAGCTACGTGCTGGCCGTGCGCTCGGACGGCACGGTCTGGGCCTGGGGCGACAACAGCTTCGGCGAGCTGGGCGACGGGACCACGGTCAGCCACCTGGCCCCCGAGCAGGTACCCGGCCTGACCGGGATCAGGCAGGTGTCAGCGAGCGGCCCGAGCTTCGCCGTCCGCTCGGACGGGACCCTGTTCGCCTGGGGTCCTGACAACTACGGGGTCCTGGGCAACGGCACCGCCGGCGGCTTCGTCACCAGTCCGGTGCCGGTGCCGGGCCTAACCGGGATCACCCAGGTCGCCAGCAGCGACGGGAACGTACTGGCGCTGGCTGGCTCCGGCGGCACGGTCTGGGCCTGGGGCATCAACAACAACGGCCAACTCGGTGACGGCACCACGACCAGCAGGCTCAGCCCCGAGCCGCTCCCGCTGACCGGCATCACCCAGATCGCCATCACCTACTACAACAGCGCGGCGGTCCGCTCCGACGGCACGCTGTGGACCTGGGGCGACAACAGCGCCGGCCAGCTGGGCACCGGCATCTGCTGCGCCGCGGCCAACCCCGTACCGGTACAGGTCACCGCCCTGACCGGGGTCAGTCAGGTGGCGGCCGGCGGCGGGTACGACCTTGCCGTCGGCTCGTCCGCGGTCGCCACCGTACCCGGCCTCATCGGCGACACCACCGCCCAGGCCAGCCAGGCCCTGCAAGCCGCCGGGCTCGTGCTCGGCACCGTCTACACCGCCGTCGACAACACCTGCAACAACATCGGGACAGTGATGAGCCAGAACCCGGCCGCCGGGAGCATCGCCTATCGCGGCTCCGCGGTCTCAATCACGATCGGAAAACGCCCGCCGCGCCCATGCCCCTGAGAACACCGGCTTGGCTGAGGTGCTCTTCCCGGGCCGGGTGTCTGTCCTACCGGCCCGGGTCGTGACTACGCTGGGAGTCCGGTTAGCGCACGGGAGGCATGATGCCGCGCATCAGCTACGTCGATCCAGATTCGGTGACGGACCCGGACCTGGCCCGGTACCTGGCCGATGCCCGGGCGCACGGGACGCCCAGGCTGGAGAGCCAGGCGATCAGGGCGCACGTCCCGGCGGTGCTGCGCACGTTCAGCGAGTCCTGGCAGCAGGTCTTCCGCGAGGGCGTGCTTGATCACCGGGTCAAGGAACTCGCCCGGGTGTTCATCGCCAAGAGCCTGGAGTGCGGGTATTGCGCGGGCCAGCGCTCTCATCTCGGGGCCGAGCAGGGCCTGACCGAGCGCGCCTACGACGAGGTCATTGATTTCCGCCAGTCGCAGGTGCTGACGGATCGGGAAAAGGCCGCGCTGCGCTGGGCCGAGGCGATCGCCTGGGACCCCGGACTCGCGGACGATGACCTGTGGAAAGAACTGCACAGCCAATTCACCGAGCCAGAACTGGTGGAGCTCGGCTATTTCATCGGCCTCACGATGGGACAGCAGCGGTTCCTTAAGACTCTGGACCTGCGGCATGGTGAGCTCGGCCGCGACAGCCTGGCCGGGCTCGCCCCCGATGTCGCCGCCGCGCTCAGCGGGACGGCCGGCGACTGAAGTCCTCGCCAGCCTAGGTGGGTCGTCGGAGCCGTCCTGATGCTCGAAGTCGCCGACGAAGCCGAAGCCGCCCGCCACACCGCCGCTTTCCCGCTGGTCTAGGCGGGCCAGATCACCACCGAGATCATCCCGCTGCACCCGATCGACGTGTGACGACCCTTCGGGTTGGGTTTTCGATTGAGTCGTCGACTACACGTGAACCTGTAGGTCAGGCAGCTCCGGGGCGGGTGCGTGTGGTTCACCGGTTCCATCCGTGGTTCGGGCGGGAGCTGGAGTTCGTGAAGCGGCGCCGGAACTGGCGGGCGGACCGGGTGTATGTGTTCGGTGATGCCGGGGAGCTGGTCAGCCTGCCGGCGGAGTGGACTGATCTGGCGCCGGCGGATCCGTTCGTGGTGGTCGCGGCGGGCCGGGCGCCGTTCCGGACGGCGGATCTGCTGAAGCTCGCTGATGAGGTTGCCCGGCTGCGTTCCGGTGCGGGCGGTGTCCAGGAGATTCTGCCGTGATTGTCCACGGGATCCTGTCGCATACCCGTGGCGGCGTAACGCGGATCGCCGGGCTGGCCGGGCTCTTTAGCGCGTCTTCGCCGGTAGTGGCCGTGTTCGCACGCCGGCAGGCTATCCGGGCGGTTACCCTGGTCGGCAGAATTACATGGACGAAATTCGGATGCGGGAGGCACCATGGCAGGCCGGGACCAGGGCAAGGAAGCCTCACTAGCGGCGTCACGGACGCTGAACCCGCATCCGGAACGGGTAACCGACCCGGCCTTCACCTCCGGCGCCTTCTTCGACCCCGCCGACCTGGTCCAGGTCAAGTACGAGATGGTGCGCGCGGTCGAGGCAGGCGGGCTGGGCGCGGGAGCCGCCGCCGCGGCGTTCGGCCTGGCCCGGCAGAGCTACTACAACGCCAGGAAGGCTCTTGCCGGCCACGGGCTGGCCGGCCTGATCCCGGCCCGGCCGGGCCCCCAGGGCGGGCACAAGCTGACCGCGGCGGTGGTGGACTTCCTGGAGCAGCAGCACGCTGCCGCCGATCCCGCGCCGTCCTCCGCGCAGCTGGCCGCAGCCGTCGCGGACCAGTTCGGCGTCACCGTGCACAAACGGTCGGTCCAGCGCGCGCTCGCCGCCCGGCGCGCCGCCGGGAACCAGCAGCAGGAGGCGGCCAAAAGATGACATGCATCGGCCCTGCTGGGGTCGTTAGCGGCTGAGCTGGCCGGGCTGCTGCCCGGCGCTGGGAGACCTCCCAGCTCAGACGCGTCACGATTAACTGCGTAAGCATTCGCGTGCGGGGCGCTGGTGCGCCCCGGGGAGCTTGAGGAGGTCCCGATGCCCATCGTAGGCGGGCTCGACATCCACCGGAAGCAG
>Ga0137390_10000195_pt1 | contig 37794 bp, 46 predicted proteins | sample 15con2h24AmetaG_FD_104937 | JGI IMG/M metagenome (GOLD analysis project Ga0137390, IMG submission 104937) | Vadose zone soil microbial communities from Angelo Coast Range Reserve, California, USA - 15con2h2.4A metaG | ecosystem: Environmental > Terrestrial > Soil > Vadose zone > Saprolite... | reverse complement strand
GCAACAATGGCGAGCAGGATGATCGGCGCCGATCCCCAGGGAGCGATGGTCCCGCCCAGGGAAGTCAGCAGGATCAGGCTGCTGGCCGCGACCGTCAGCAGCACGGTGCCCAGGTAGTCAATCGTATGCTGGCCCGGCTGGCCCGTGGCAGGCAAGGCCAGCGCAAGCACAAGCAGGGCAGCCGCGCCAATCGGCAGATTGATGTAGAAAATCCAGCGCCAGGAGAGCGTCTCGACAAAAAAACCACCCAGGAGGGGTCCGGCCACGCTGCTCACCCCAAAGACGGCGCCGAACACACCCTGGTAGCGTCCGAGCTGACGTGGAGGCACGACATCGGCGATGAGAGCCTGGGAGAGTACGAAGATGCCCCCACCTCCCAGCCCTTGCAGGGCGCGGAAGAGAATGAGTTCGGCCAGGTTCTGGCTGAGGCCACGCAGCGCGGAACCGAGGAGGAAGAGTACAATCGACGTCTGGAAGAGCCGCTTGCGGCCATAGAGATCACCGAGCTTACCCCACAGTGGAGTAGAGACCGTTGAGGTCAGCAAATAGGCAGTGACCACCCATGAGAGCTGGCTCAGCCCCCCCCAGATCACCCACAATGGTCGGCAACGCCGTTGCCACGACCGTCTGATCGAGCGAGGCGATCAGCAAAGTGAGCATCAGCCCGCTGAAGATAACCCAGACTCTGCGCTGGTCTGCTGTTTGCGGGAGTCCAGCCCGCGTCTGCTCGAGAGGCAGAGACATCGGGTACTGCCCCTCACGGTGGTGGATAATTCAGTCTTCTCTCCCAATCGCTTGACAGCATGGGAGACTCTGCTTATCCTCGCTTCTCAAGGAGCTCACCATGCTCCCCATTTCAAGTAGTGAGGATTCGTATGGCCCTTCATGTCTTCGTGTTCCTGCTCGTGGTCTGCCTCCTCCTCTCTTTGGCGCTGCTTTGGCGTCTTGACTGGTTCCCTCTTCGGCCTTCCTCCTCAAAAGGCGGGGCCAAGCGCACGACGCTCCATCGTCTGCTGAAGCCCCGCTCCCCAGACAATTGCCCCGCCTGTCGTCTCGGCTCCACTCCTTCATCGGGTGCAAGGCCAGCGCCTGCTCCTGTGCGTCCCTGGTCTGAGGTGAAAAGCCGCCGGGGAGCACCCAAACGCATAGACACCGATGGGTTCGCTTGTCCCAACGCCCTCTGCCCCTACTTCGGGATTACCGATGCTCAGATCCACGCGCTGGTGGGCGATGGCAAGCATGGGCAGGCCGAGCGGATCCAGACCTTTCGCTGTCAGGCCTGTCGCACTACCTTTACTGCTCGACGCCAGACTCCTTTGTATCATCTGAAAACCCCCTCTCATCAGATCGGAATGGTCCTGTCTGCCCTCGCCGAAGGTTTGGATACTTCCGCCGCCGAACGGGTCTTCGGCTACCGGCAAGCGACCATCACCACCTGGCTGACTCGCGCTGGGGAGCACTCGCAGACGTTGCACGGACGCTACTTCGAAAACCTCCACCTTCCGCACCTTCAGTTGGACGAACTGCGCACCAGGCTGCGCAACGCCAAGCAGGTGCTCTGGCTCTGGTTGGCCATCGATCCTCGCACCAAGATTCTTCCGGTGCTTCAGCTCGGTCCCCGCACCCAACACATGGCACACCTGCTCATCCACTCGCTGCGGCAGAGCCTGGCCCCGGGCTGCCTGCCGCTCTTTACCAGTGACGGGCTCAATCTCTACTTCTATGCTCTCACGGCTCACTTTGGTCAGTGGCTCCAGGTGGTTTGCCGAGGGTGCAACAGGCGCCGGTGGCAAGTAGCAGCGGGGCTGATCTATGGCCAGGTGAAGAAATGCTACCGGCGGCGCAGGCTGGTTCGGGTCACGCATGTGATGCGCCTTGGGGCACAAACCGATCTCAAGGTCATCTTGCAGGGGTTAGGCTTCTCGGGACGGCTGAATACCGCCTTTATCGAGCGAGTGAATCTGACGGTCCGACATGGCGTGGCAGCGCTGGCAAGACGGACCTGGGGCACGTCCCAACAGGCTTCACAGCTTCTGGCCCACCTCGAGTGGTGGCGAGCCTATTACCACTTTGTGCGTCCTCACGAATCACTTCGCGTGGCGCTCGTGCAGCCACGAGAACGAGGTGGCAACCGTCTGGCGCAACGCTATCGCCAGAGGACGCCTGCCATGGCAGCCGGCAGAACCCATCGACGATGGACGGCGCGAGGTGCTCTCGCGCCCCTTGCCGTCAGTTTCCCCTTGAGAGCCGCCGAAGCCAGATGTGGTTAGAGTGTCATGTCGCGAGGAAATTGGTGAAAGTGCTATCAGAAGAGGCCGGAAGGAGCCTCACTCCAGGGTGAGACGGGCCTGTCAGGACTTCCCACTGACGAAAAAATCAGCCAAAGGGGATTTGCATAGGCTACGAAAATTATCCACCATCTCCAATGGGAGCACCAGTTGCTTTTGTAAGCGCATTAGTTCGCGGTAGGTCGCTACCTGCTCACTCGGCACGTAGCCGAAGCGCGCTTCTCCGCTGAGCAGCGCTCGTGCAATCGTGACAGCATCCAGCTGATCCGTTTTCGCACGCAACCCACGTTGTTGGGCGAAGACGTGCATCTGGGCTGGATGTAACAGGCACACCTGGTAGCCGCCCTTGAGCAGGGCATGCAACAGGTTCTCTCCATAGCGCGAGGTGGCTTCCAGTCCCACCAGGATCTGTTTGCGGGCGACCCCCAGGCCCTCGAGTCGCTCAAAGAGCCAGTCAAACCCGGCAAGCGTATTGGCAAACGAGGTCGATTTGATGACCTGTCGTTTGTCCACCGTCAAGCAGGACATCGTACACGACTCCATGCCGATATCGATCCCCACCACATGGGTTGTCACGACCTGCTCGGGCATCGGGGAGGAAGATCCAGACATCTTTGTTGCTCTCTCTCTCATCGCCGCTGTTCTTCTTGCTCACACAGAAAAACCTACAGGGACGCGCCTCAACGGGGAAGACCGCCCAGTCAGGTCGAGCGAGAACTCATGTCGGATCGGCAGTCCTCCCAGCGCGTGCCGGGTGCTGCAACAAGCCCCATTGTCGCTTCCAGTCCTGAGGGACGGGGAGCAGTCTACTCACGGCGGTCGCTGTCCGTTTCCAAACGCGCCGCATGTTACGACGATGGCTCTCCCGTTGCTTCCACCAGTATAGCAGATGGCAACTTCCTCAGATGCCCTCTCCTACCTACCAATTAGTATATGAGTTACAGCTGTGAAGAAAATCTTCTTGCCACCTCGTTGGTATGTAGATGATGCGGAAAGATATTGGTAGAGCCATCAGAGTCGCTCTATTTTGGAACGGATATTTCATGTAGCCAGCACAGGAACATCACAGGAAAACCTCGTTCACGCGTATGTCCACTAAAATTAAAAAATTGTACCTTTTATTTATTTGACAAATACTCATAATTATGGTATAATAAGAATAGGAACAAGTGCGAACAGACCGCTCGTGCTTCCAACAGGAACAGCTTCGGTATTTCCCTGCTTCTGTGCTACCCCAGTAATGCCACCCAACATCCCCTCGTCGATGTGACGAGGAGCCAGGGATACGATCACGGTGCTCTGACATTGCAGAGACCGCTGCGAACACCCCCGACTTACCATACAGAAAGAGGAACAACAATGGCGAATTTTGTACTGATCTATAGCGGCGGCAGCATGCCCGAGAGTAAAATCGAACAAGCAGCCGTCCTGCAAGCGTGGGGAGCTTGGTACGGTAAACTCGGCAGTGCCGTCGTCGACGGGGGCGATCCGTTTACCCCGAAGACAAAACGCATAGCTCGCGACGGAACCGTCAGTGACGGCCCCGTGGGGACGCTGGCCAGTGGGTACTCCATTCTCAAGGCTGATTCGCTGGGCGCGGCAGTCGAGATGGCCAAGAGTTGCCCTGTTTTGCACGGTGGTGGCCAGATTTCGGTGTACGAAACCTTCAAGGCGATATAGGCAGAGCCGCATCAAAGACAGCCCCAGGAAACCGGGGCTGTTGTATTTTCTAAAAGAGCCTGCCAGCCATCGGCAGCGCGTACGAGTGTGCGCGTTGCCTTCTGCTTGCCATGGAGCGAAGCCATCACGGAGGGACATGTCAACCAGAGATTCATGAGACCCACCGTAGTGCTTGCAGATTGTTGTATTGGCTACGTGGTCTAGCTGTTCTAGAATAATGAGAGAAAAGGACGAACTGAAAGTCTATTGTTGTTGCGTTCATATGCAGAAGAGCAATCAGGTCTGCGTCACTGAAGAGAGTGTTTGAGAAGGCGGAGACAAGGGAGCCAGCGTAGGGAGGAGACGTCGATGCGGAAGAACAGATGTTCTAGTAAAACTAGAAAAATGCATAAATACTCGAACCGGAACCGACGGGTGTTGAACCTTGTCTCGGTGGAACTTGTCGTGCTTCTGATGAAAAAGATAAAGCAAACAATCGCTCGAGTGCTGGTCATATCGAAGTGGGAACGACGGAAACAACAGGCGTCGGATGACTCGCAAGACGCCTCGCGTGACAGGCAGACACGTTCAACCGCTTTTTCTGTTTCAGCTAGCTCTGTTTTCCTCCTGCTCGCCGCTTATGCAAGAACGGATATGCGAAGGAGCCAGCACACACTATGTGGAGGTGCTGACGATTATAATGAGGCCATCCCTTTATGTACGGAAGAAACAGCTGGCTTGCAGGTACTTCAGTCGTCTGTTTCTTATAGTCTAACTGGACCCGATGGACTCCGATTTCGCTCTCACCAGTGTTCATCCACTCTAGCGCCCCGCACGGCAAGGTCTCTCAAAGACTTCACACACGAGAGCAAAGGCTTGGTCGTATCCCTCCTCTCCTCGTCGCTGCTCATAGCCGCAGTTTAGTACGGATAACCCCAGTAGCCAGCACAGAACAATTTCCAACAAATCCTGGAGGAGCACATCAAGAGTCGGGTAGTTCTCTGGATTCTTCATGAACGTTTTTCCCGTCCCCGTTGATCCCAATGAATCACGGTAAACAGTTCTTCCCATTTGTCTTGAAAAGCGTGGGCAAAAAGGGATGCAGCACTGCCAGGCTCCCCATGCAAAAACAACAAAACTGGATTTTCATCGGTTGTCCCAGAATGAAACAGATAGTGATGAATCCCATTGATCAGAATGTATTCCTCAACACCCATGGTTTTTTTGACTTCTTTTTCAGCATGGCAATACTCCTGTTGAACAACATCTTTGCTCGTTTCTTTGCTGCGATTACGCCGGAGCACATCGCGCTGTTTATGCCACTCTTTTTGGAGGGCAGGCATCTGCTCGGCCAAGAATTCGGCAAGGGCAGCAGCTTCTTCTAACATCGCAACACGTTGATCTTGAGCCTCGTCTTTCTTGTGAAGGGGCGCAAACGGCACCTGCTCGTTGATACGCTTGGCCTCAGGCCTTCGGTTGACATCACTCCTGCTGATGTGCATAATAGTGCTGGTGCCCGGTGCCCGCTCACCGGACTAGCCCCGCTAGTGCCGCGCCTCGAAAAATCTGGGCAGATGCGGCACCACTTCAAGCACATAGGGATAGGGCTCGAGGGTGATCTGCTGGGCAAGCGCGCCCAAGATGCTTACCCGCACCGGAGACACGACCGCTGGCTGCCGCTCGTCTGGGGCCAACAGCCGTCCTCGTTTGGCCAGGACGAGCACGCCGTTGATGTCGCCAAGCTGAGCAAAGTCCTCGAAGGCCGAGTCTCGGTACACCTCGATGCCCAGCCTGGTTTTCAGCTGCTTCACTGCACCTGGAACGTCATCAACGGCCAGGCCAATCTCGCTGATGTGCAAGATGTTCTCTGGTCCAAAGTCCTCTCCCGCTTTGGCTGGCAAGTCCACTCGGACAATGCATTCGAGGATATTGCCCGCCGGATCGGGGAAGTAATAACTGAGCGTGCGCACCCGCACGCTCTCGAACTCATCTGCTCCCTCGCCTTTGAGCAGCCTGGTTCTGGCTGTGAGCCATGCTTTGGCCTGCTTCCACCTGTTGAAAGGGATGGTGAAGGCGAAGTGCTAGAGCACCGGCTGCTGGCTGGAAGAGCGAAATGTGAGCGCGGTCGTGCCTGCCTGCACGGTAAAGGCGTCTGTCGTTGCCTGCCGCAACGGTAGACCAAGTGTCTGTGTATAGAAAGTGCGCTCTGTTGAGAGATCCGCCGTCTCCAGGTCAATGGCGGTAATGAACATCACTGTCCTCCTTTTTCATCATGAGCCTCTCACACACTCTACTCCCTTCTTAACGCTGTCGACATTGTCCAAGTGGAGAGGAAATCCCTGAACGTTTGGACAGTCACCTCTTCAGATGCAGCAGCCCGCTAGCAAGCCTCTGCTGTCGCGTCTGCGCATTCCAAAGCACGCTCTTACAAACGCAGCCCGAACACCTGATCTATTCCTGTTTTGCCATCCCTGGTCAAGCGCACGGCGCGACTGGAGGGATGACGTTCGAGCCACTGTAACTCGAACAGGCGGTCGGCCAGCGCGGCCCCGAAGGCTCCAGCAACGTGGTGCTTGCGCTCGCTCCAGTCGATGTGCCAGGGGACGAAAAGCAGTCCCTGCCTGGTGCATGGTCCACAGGCGATCCCGAAGGTGTGCAGCCAGGCAACCCCCTCCTCTTCCACCACGTAGCCGGCGTCCACACCACGCAGGACCTCTCTCTCGACCAGCGCTTCGGTCAGCAAAACGCCCAGTGTTCCTGCCAGGTGGTGGTAGCACACCCTTGCCCGATGCAACGCTTTCGCGTGCTCCGATGCACTCAGCGTGCGAATCTTCACTTGCGGAGCGAGGCGGGCCAGGTCTTCCATAATTTCCACAATGGTGGGATCAGCCAGACGGTAGAAGCGATTGCGCCCCTGCTTTTCTACCGTCAGCAGTGAGGCCTCGACGAGGCGGCCCAGGTGCTCACTGGCCGTCGAGAGGGCTACGCGAGCGCATTTCGCTAATTCGCTCGCCGTAAACGCGCGCCCATCACTGAGGGCAAGCAGCATTGTCGCGCGCGTTGGGTCGGCCAGCAGGGCGGCGACCGCAGCAATATCAGCCTCTCCAGGCATCGTCTGTTCTCCTTTTCCCAGAACCAGAACCAAGGCATTCTGCTCACAGTATACCCAAGCAATGCTTCGGCGGTCGCCGAACCATTTTAGGCGTATACTGAGAAACACTAGGAGTTGACTGCAGATGCAGATGCCCGATGGAGCGTGACAAAAAAGAACAGCATGGAGAAAGTATAACGATGACGAGCAAGATTGAACAGCGACTGGCCGAGTTGGGGCTCAGTCTCCCAGTTCCGTGGCGTCTTCCGCCTGGCACTTTGACGGGATCTCTCCTCGTGCGGGTCCACGCAAGGCGAATCTTCGTGGGAGGACACGTGCCGCTGGATAGTCAGGGTCAGGTGTGCGGCCCCTTTGGGAAGGTCGGCGCGGAAGTGTCATTGGAGCAGGCCCAGGAAGCGGCACGTCGCACACTCTTAGCGATGCTTGCCTCACTCAAAGCGCAGCTAGGAAGCCTCGACAACATTGAGGCTTGGCTGCGTGTGGGCGGGTACGTCAGCACCGCGCCGAGCTTTGTGGACTATCCGCGGGTCATGAACCCGGCTTCGCGCCTGATCACGGAGATCTTCGGAGAGGCAAGCGGCAGCCATGCACGTCTGGCCATCGGGGTGGCAGGGCTTCCCTGGGGCGTGCCAGTCGAAATGGAAGCAGAGGTATCCCTCGCCGGACAGTAGGAGGTTTCTCCTCTTTCAATACGCACCAGGATTTTAGGCATGATCCCTCTCTTCCAGTTTGTGCTTGCTGAAAGACGCTCAAAGGTCCCCAGGGATCACACGTTGACCTAACTATGCGCTCACAACGAGCCGGGGTCATACGTCACACGATTATCTGAGCGAAAGGAAAGGAATGATGTTATCAAATCAACGCAGTATCACCCTAGAGGACTTATACCAAATCAAGTGATGGGCCCCTGCACCACTCACCGGCTGTTCGCAGCCGCCTTGTCGCGCATCACCGGACAACGCGTGCTGGTCCTGGGCTATCGGCTTGCTCCGGAAGACCCATCTCCAGCAGGGCTGGAAGATGCGGTGGCTGGGTACCGCTGGCTCCTGTTTTTCTGGTACACTGAGGGACGAAATCAGAACCAGATTTCGTCCTTGTCTTTGTCTTCTCTTTCGTTGCCGGATTCGCCCTCCTGCGCAAGAAGAGATGAGCAGTACGCTGAGTTTTTTGAGTATTTAAGGAGAGCAGTATGAGAGAAATTCAAGTTGATGGGAGAACGATCAGTGCCTATCTGGCCGTTCCCGAGCAGAGCAGTGGACCAGGTGTACTGGTCCTACATGCCTGGTGGGGCCTCACCGACGTCTTCAAACGGGTCTGCGACCGGCTCGCGGAGGCAGGCTTTGTGGCGCTCGCCCCCGATCTCTACCATGGCAAGACGACCGCGTCGGTCGAGGAAGCGGAAGCGTTGGTCGCGGCGCTGGATCAGGATGTGGAGCGGGTGCGCGGCGACATCGCGGGAGCGGTGCAGGTTCTGCGCCAACACGCTGCGACACCTCCGGCGGGCGATCGCGGCAAGCTTGCCCTCGTCGGCTTCTCGCTGGGAGGTGCCTACGCGCTCGACATGTCTGTCAAACTGGCCGAAGAGATCGCCGCAGTCGTGAGCTTTTATGCCTCCTACAGCGGACTGGACTACAGCGGCTCAAAGGCCGCCTACCTCTGCCACTTCGCGGAGGATGACCCTTTCGAGCCGGCTGAGTCGAGAGCCTCGATGGAGCAGGAGATCCAGGCTGCGGGAAGACCGGTCCCTGTCTATACGTATCCAGGGACCAAACATTGGTTCTTCGAGGAGAATCGCCCCGAGTATGACGCCCAGGCTGCTCGCCTTGCCTGGGAGCGTACCATCCAGTTCTTGCATCAACAGCTTATGAAACGGAAAGGAAAGTGAGGAATCGACGAGCCATGAGTCATAGTGGATATTTTGCCGATCAGGAAGACATGCGCGAGCTGGTCCGTCTGCTTAAGCAGGGCCAAATGCTGACAGAGACGGCTGGAGGCGTCTTGCCAGAACAAGACGATCTGCGACGCTTCCATAACATCCTTGACCTGGCCTGTGGCCCCAGCGAATGGGTCATGGCGCTCTCCAAGGCCTCTCCCCTTCTCCATATCGTTGGCGTGGATCTGTCCCAACGGATGATTGAGTACGCGCAGAGCCTTATTCCTGCTGCCAGGAACCAGTACGTGCAGTTCCAGGTGGCCGATCTTAGCCAGGGGCAACTGGCTTTTCCAGATGAGAGCTTTGACCTCATCAATGCCCGGCTGCTTCTTGGCTTCATGAAACAAGATCGCTGGCCTCCTCTCCTGTCCGAGTGTTTTCGACTCCTTCGGCCCGGAGGGATCATCCGGACGACGGAGTATCTCAACATTACTTCCAATGACCCGATTATCCAACGCTCTGATTGGGTTGCGCTGGAGGCCTGGCGACGGGCCGGACGCGCATGGACGTCCGGCCCCGAAACCACCGGTTTTGAGGAACGGATGCCTGCTTTACTCGGAGAAGCGGGGTTTGTTGAGATTTCCTCTCAGGGGTTTGGCGTCAATTTCGGCACTGGCTCACCTTACCATGAATTCCTCCTGGAGAATTTTGCCGAAGCGCATCGTCTCAGTATCAAATTTCTCACGCAGCAGAACCTGGGATCAGAACGTGAGATTGAGGAACTGGCTCACGACCTACTCGCCCTCAAAAATAAACCGAGCCTGACCGCCAGCTGGAACTTTCTCTGCTTGACGGGAAAAAACCCTGAGAGGAAAAACACTGTTGAGAGATAATTACCTCTGCGAGCGCATTGCCTCATGGAAAACCGGTTCTTCCAACTTTTTGAAACGTCATGCGCCGCAGGCCAATGAGATGAACTAAATCAAAAGCAGATCAGGTGACTGCTGTTGGCAACTGAGTCAATTTGGCCTGGTGCAGCCGCCGGAGCCACTTCCTGATCCAGGAGCGTGACATCTTGAGCGCATCAGCCAGATCCTGCTGCGTCCACTCGGGGTGCTGCTGCACCAGCCAGCGTAACGCAGCTCGCTTGGTCACCAACTCGGCTTCTGAGAGCATGGGAATCCCTCCTTGTACAGGGTGGAGAGCGTAATGTCTGCTCCCATTCTATCGTTTCGGTCACCTCTTCGCTCTTCAAAAGTGCTGGTTTGCTTGTATACGATGTGGGATGGACCACGCGGTCATGATGTTCTTAATCCATACAGACGGCACGCGAGGTGCTCTCTTGCCCCTCGCCACCGGTTTCCGCTTGAGAGGCATCGAAGTCAGAGGTGGATGCAGTATCATGTCATGGGCAGATGGGTGATGGTACCCGCAGAAGAGCTCGGAGAGAGCCTCACTCCAGAGTGAAATGGCCTGTCGGGACTGCCTCATGACCATAAACCGGCCCGAAGTGGGTCTGTAAAGGGCTGGTCGAATTATCCACCATGTTCCATGGCGGCACCCTCCTTTTCCAGAACCAGTTCTGCTGCTCATAGTATACGCCCAAAATGCTTCGGCAGCCGCCGAACTATTTTGGGCGTATACTGAGAAAGGCATGGATACCGTACGAACACATTCTGGGCAGAGTGCAAACATCGGTTGGTGCGTTCCAGTATCCCTTCCATCGACCGAAGAGGGGGCCGATGGAGCAACTGGTTGAGGGCAAAAAGAATCAGGAGCAGGTCCATCGGGGAGCAGGAAGTCTTGGCTGGAGAAAAATCGTTGGGGCAGATTGCAGCGTAGTATGGTATTCACCCGAATATGATCAGCAAATGGAAGCGGGCGACCTTACAGGCGCTGCTGACAGCATGTGAGGAGCCGAGCCAGATCCAAGCATAAGCCCAAATCGCTGCGCCTTGGGCTCAGCATGAAAAGGAGGAGCTCATGCAGATTGACGTGGCTCAAGAGGTCGATATCGGCGAGATGGTTGCTCTGGATGCCTTGGTAAGTGGGAACGAGAGCCGACGGCACTTGATCAAAGAGACCGTCAAGCAGCACCACGGCTATGTCGCTCGTCAAGAGACCCAGCTCGTCGGCCTTCTCCTGATGCATGAGCATTTCTTTGAACTCCCCTTCATCGAGTTGCTGCTTGTGCCTCCGTCTTTTCGACGTCAGGGCATTGGGAGAGCCTTAATGCAGCATATCGAGACGATCTCTACCCCAGGTAAGCTGTTTACCTCGACGAATCTTTTCAATGAGCGGATGCAACGACTCTGTGAGCGCTTAGGCTCTGTGTTCAGTGGCATCATCGAACATCTGGATGAGGATGATCCGGAACTTGTTTACTTCAACCAACTTTTCGATATTGGCCCTTACAGAAAGGAGGAGGCACCTTCGTCACCTTTGAGTCCGTGTCTTGCAAAGGGTCCACTATAGAACACACCTCTCAAGAGGAACACTTGCCAACAAGAGAAGGAGGATCGCTATCTGATGCGTATCGCGCTGATTTCAGACGTTCACGGCAACTGTTTTGCCCTGGACGCCGCCCTGGCTGATCTGCAAAGGCATGCTGTCGATCAGATCATCTGCCTGGGCGATACCCTTCAGGGCGGCGCGCAGCCCGCCGAAACCGTCAAGCGGCTGCATGCGCTGGCATGCCCCATCGTCATGGGCAACGCCGATGCCTGGCTCTTGGCCGAGGAGAACGATACCGCTGAGCCAACCACAGAGCAGCAGCGTGAGGTACGTCTCTGGACACTCTCCCAACTCTCTGCCGACGATCTGGCCTTCATCCGCAGCTTCCAGCCCATTGTCGAAATTACGCTGGAGGAGAGGCAGCGGCTGCTCTGTTTTCACGGCTCACCCACTTCCTACAGTGACATCCTCTTGCCCGACACGCCTAAAGAGGAGTGGCAGCGGCTGCTGGGTCCATACGCCCCAGCTATCATGACGGGTGGCCACACCCACACGCAGCAGATGCGCCGCGTCGGCGAGGGGCTGTTCTTCAATCCGGGCAGCATCGGCCTGGCCTATAACATCTTCCTGCCCGAAGACCAGTTCCATCTCGATGCCTGGGCCGAATATGCCATTCTCACCGCTGAGCGAGGATGCCTGCGTCTGGACTTTCACCGTGTCCCCTACGATGTCGAGCAACTCATCCAGATCATCCGCTCCAGCGGCAGAATGCATGCCAACCAGATGATCGCCGAGTATCAGCGGGCCAACTAGGCCATTGGGCAGTAGTGATGGTTGTCGAACTACTCAGATTTTTGCTACCATAACACGTATTCTCTCACTCAGCCTCGCTTCACGGCTGGAGCACGTTTCTGAAGGAGGATTCATGGGAACCACCGGCTATCTTCGCTTTCCGACCATCTATCGCGATCAGCTCGTCTTTACGGCAGAGGATGACCTCTGGTGTGTCTCCGTCGATGGCGGCCGCGCCGAACGATTGACCGCTGGCGTGGCGGCGGCCACCAGGGCACATTTTTCGCCGGATGGTCGGCAGATTGCCTTTACCCGCAGTGACGAAGGTCCTGATGAAGTCTATGTGATGTCCGCTGGTGGCGGACCATCGCGCCGCCTGACCTACCATGCCGGGCGCTCTGAAGTGGTTGGCTGGCAGCCCGACGGAACGCAGATCCTCTACGCCAGTTCGGCTGGGTTGCCCTCGCCCCGCTGGCGCATGCTCTCTGGCGTCTCGCCCCAGGGCGGTGAGCCAGTTCGCTGCCCTATGGCGTCGCCAACGCCATCGCCTTTGGCCCCAACGGCGCCGTTGTGCTGGGCCGCAATGTCCGCGAGCCAGCCTTCTGGAAGCGCTATCGCGGTGGGACCGCTGGCTACCTGTGGATCGATGCGCAGAGAACGGGTGAGTTCAAGCGGCTGCTCGACCTCAACGGCAATATCGCTGCCCCCTGCTGGGTGGATGATCGTCTCTTTTTCCTTTCTGATCATGAGGGCATCAGCAACGTCTATTCCTGCCTGCCCACCGGCGAGGATCTGCGGCGCCATAGCAGCCAGGAAACCTTCTATGCTCGTAATCTCGCTACCGATGGGCATCTGTGCGTCTATCACGCGGGTGGCGATCTGTTTGTGCTCGACCCATCCACCAACCACGAGGCGCGACTGGAAGTCGATCTGGCGGGGTCGCAGGCGCAGCGGGCGCGCCAGTTTGTCCCTGCGGGCAAGTTCATGGACTCCTATGCGCTGCACCCCAAGGGCCAGGCCGTGGCCCTCACCACGCGTGGCAAAGCCTTCAGCTTGAGCAATTGGGAAGGGGCAGTGCTCCAGCATGGGCAGACCGATGGCCCGCGCTATCGCCTGATCGACTGGCTGGCCGATGGCAAGCGCCTAGTCGCTGTCAGCGATGCGGGCGATGAGCCGCGCCTGGTCGTCTTTCGTGCCGATGGCTCATCGCCTGATCGCACGCTGGGCCAGCTTGATATCGGTCATGTGACCGCGCTGCGTGCTGCGCCGGTTGGCGATCAGGTGCTGCTGACCAACCATCGCAACGAACTGCTGCTGGTGGACCTGGCGGCAGAGACACTGCGCATGCTTGACCGCAGCGACCATGGCCGCCTTGAAGACAGCGACCTCGTGAATGGCATCGCCTGGTCGCCTGATGAGCGCTGGGCCGCCTATGAACAGGCTATGAGCGCGCAGCAGGTCATCATCAAGCTGTGTCGCCTCGAGAGCGGCGACACCTATCAAGTGACGGACGCGGTGCGGCGCGATACCAAACCGGCGTTCGATCCTGCCGGGCGCTACCTCTATTTCTTGAGCGCGCGCGACTTTGATCCCGTGCCGGATGCGATGCACTTTGAATTCAGCTTCCCCAGGGGCGTGCGCCCCTATCTGATTACGCTGCGCAAAGACCTGCGCTCGCCGTTTCAGCCGGAATCGGCGCTGCTGCTCCCGGAAGAGGAGGAGAAGAAGGCTGAGGAGAGGCAGAAAGAGAAAGCAAGCCAGACACTCGCGCCGGAACTGATGGAGATTGACCTCGACGGCATCACCAACCGCATTGTGGCCTTCCCTGTTCCTGAGGGCCGCTACGGGCGAGTCTTCGGCACACGTGACGGCGCGCTCTTTACCTCGCTGCCGGTTGAGGGGCTGCGTGCCGGTGACGTGTTCGACTTCAAACCGAAATCGAACGGCAGCCTGGAGTGGTATGACTTCGAAAAGCGCAAGCTGGAGCATATCGCCGATGAGGTCGGCGATAGCAGCGTGACCGCCGATGGCAAGATGGTGCTCTATTACTCCACTGATCGGCTGCGCGTCCTCAAGGCTGGTGAAAAGCCGCCAGAACTTCCCTCCCCTGCCGCTGACAAGCCCGGCCGGGAATCAGGCTGGCTTGATCTGGAGCGCATCAAGGTTTCGATCTGCCCGGGCGCCGAATGGCGCCAGATGTTGGGCGAGGCATGGCGCCTGCAACGCGAGCAGTTCTGGGTGGCTGATCTGGCGGGCGTGGATTGGCAGGGCGTCTACGTGCGCTATGCGCCGCTGGTGGAACGCGTGACCTCGCGTGGCGAACTCTCGGACCTGTTGTGGGAGATGCAGGGCGAGCTTGGCTCGTCGCATGCCTATGAGTTTGGGGGCGAGTATCGCTCCCATCCCGACTATCGCCAGGGCTTCCTAGGCGTGGACTGGCGCTTCGACGCAGACGAGGGCGTCTATCGTATCGCTCATATCGTGCGCGGCGATCCCTGGAATCCCAAAGAGACTTCGCCGTTGCTGGCGCCAGGAGTGGATGCCAGGGTAGGCGACGCGGTGCTGGCGATCAACGGGCAGCGCCTCACGCCGGAACAGGGACCGCAGCACCTGCTGGTGAACCAGGCGGAGACCGAGGTACAAATGCTCCTTCAGTCCTCCGATGGACCAGCGCGCAGCGTGACCGTGCGGGCCCTGGCCGCCGAATTCGGCGCGCGCTATCGTGATTGGGTAGAGGCCAACCGCCGCCTGGTGCATGAGCAGACGAATGGCCGCGTGGGCTATGTGCATATCCCCGATATGTGGGCGGATGGATACGCGGAGTTCCACCGCTATTACCTGGCCGAATATGACCACGAGGCGCTGATCGTCGATGTACGCTGGAACGGCGGCGGCGCAGTTTCCGGGTTGGTGCTGGAGAAGCTGGCGCGACCCCGGCTGGGGTATGGGTTCCAACGCTGGTCGCCACCCAATCCGTATATCTCTCATTCCCCGCGCGGCAAGCTGGTGGCAATCACCGACGAGAACGCTGGCTCCGACGGCGACATCTTCTCCCATGCCTTCAAAATGATGGGATTAGGGCCGCTGATCGGCAAGCGCACCTGGGGCGGCGTCATTGGCATCTCCCCCTATATGCCGCTGGCCGATGGGACCATCACGACCCAGCCGGAGTTTAGTTTCTGGTTCAAGGATGTGGGCTGGGGCGTGGAGAATTATGGTACCGACCCAACGATTGACGAGGACTACTCGCCACAGGATTACGCGCGTGGCTTTGATCCACAGCTTGAGCGTGGCATCACTAAGGCGCTGCGTCTGATTGAGGAGTATCCTGCCGCGACGCCGAGGCCAGAACAGCATCCTTATCGAGGCTATCCCAAGCGGTGAGCGGCGAGAAGTTGGGGTTACGCTTCTTGTCAGCTCGTTCTGTGACACGCAGCAACACGATGTGATCTTGCAAGGAAAGGGCCAGAACGCATGCCCCTGTAATGGCTACTTTGTTCATCCGTTCAAAAACAGGCCCTTGAGACGGTGGAAGATCTGCTTTCCCTGTTTGCAAACTCGAGAGGGTCGGTGTACAATCAGACGTCGTCAACAGCATCCTCATGCTTGAACACCGATATTTTCATGTGATGGAGAAGCTTCTTTATATGGCTGGTATTTTTCCCTTTCTCCAGCGGCTGAAGGAGGGCTGCTTGCATGAGCTCTTGTCTCGCTTTTCTCATTGGACCAGACCACTGTGCTGGCTACTTGTGGTATCCGGAGGCCAGAATTGGGCTGTGAGAACACCTCAGGCTGTCTCTGGCTCCTTGCTGATTCCCAAGAGGAAGAGTACAATCACAAGCATTGACTCGCTCATTTTCACCAAGGGGTAACGACTACTGTGCGGAGGATTCTCACCTTTATCACGTGGTTGACACGCTTGTGTCTTCGGACACTGCACCACCGCTTCGTCGCCTGGACCACACCGGACACCACCTCGCTCCTGCTGGGAACGCTGACCGACATTTCCAGGAGCAAGTCTGAGCTTGTGGAAGAAAACGCCCTGTTGCGTCAACAACTCATCATCCTGCGTCGACAGGTGAAACGACCTGCCTGTACCAAGACGGACCGGATACTCCTCGTCCTGCTGGCAAGAATGGTGCGAACCTGGAAACAAGCCCTGTTCATCGTCCAGCCAGAGACGCTGCTGCGGTGGCATCGGCTAGGATTCAAGCTCTACTGGAAATACAAGTCTAGAGCAACTTCTACCACACCCAAGATCTCCCAGGAAACCGTGGCCTTGATCAAGGAGATGGCCAGGGACAACCGACTCTGGGGAGCAGAACGGATCCGGGGCGAATTACTCAAACTGGGTATCCGTGTCTGCAAACGCACCATTCAGAAGTACATGAGAGCCGTGCGCACCACACGACCACGAGGACAGACGTGGAGGACGTTCTTGCAGACTCATGCCCAGCAGATCTGGGCGAGTGACTTTCTCCCAGTGACCGATCTCTTCTTCCACTCGCTCTTCGCCTTTTTCATCATCGAACTGCACTCTCGCAAGGTGATTCACGTCGGCGTGACCCGCTCTCCCACCAACGCTTGGACGGCGCAACAGCTGCGGGAGGCCACCGCCTTTGGCGCGGGACCGAAGTATCTCATCCGAGATCATGATAGCAAATTTGGTGTGGGCTTTGAACGGGTTGCGAAGACGAGTCGCATCAAGATGCTCACCACCCCGTATCAGGCCCCGCGTGCCAATGCCATCTGTGAGCGCTTCCTGGGCAGTGTGCGGCGTGAGTGTCTCGATCACCTGCTCATCCTTCATGAGAAGCAGCTCCATCGGGTACTCAACGCGTATGTGCATTACTTCAACCGAGCCAGGCCGCATCAAGGAATCAAACAGCAGATTCCGGAGCAGAAAGCCGGATCCGTACCAGCACAGCATGCAAGTGGCAAGGTCATCTCCTTGCCGGTCCTGGGCGGCTTGCATCGTGACTACTGTAGAGGTGTATAAGCTTTTTCAGAGATGAAGAGGTGACAGCCTAAAGCATGCACAACACCTGAGAAATCTGATTCACACTGGTTCTTCACAAAGAACCAGCAGGCAGTTGCTTGTTGTTTTCCTTGCGCAAGGAACCAAACACGAGAGATAATGCGCCTCATCGTCTGTGAGGCGCTGCCCCAAAGGGTAAGGACGTTCCTCCGAAGCTTGACTCAACATGCATTTCGTCGACAAAGCACCATATAATTGAAGAGGTTAACTAGCAAGGTGCCCAGCGGATCTCCCATGTAGCCAGCACAGGACCCCATACATGGAGGCAATCTCATTGGCTGTCTTGTGCCCTCTGATCGCTTCCAGCGGCACTTTTGCTTTGAGTTCAGTGCTGTATCGTTTCCACTGCTGGGTCATGAACCACTCCTTACAACTTCTCGATACAGCTATTTTATCTTATGGCCCTGTCCAGCTTTTGGGGGATAGTATACTTTGAACTGATCCCACTCGGCCAAGCGCTTGCCGTACTCGGCATGGATCATGTCATGCGCGCCCTTGCCGAAGAAGATCCGCAGTGGGGGCTGCCCCATATCGACCAATTTCAGCACGACCGGCCCGGTGGCCTCTGGATTCCCACGCACTGCCGAGCTACGGCGAGCGTTATTGGCCTCTCGGACATAGTCGTATGCTGGCAGTTCCCTGGCAAACCTGGCTGAAGGGCCGGCCCAGTCAGTTGCATAGCCGATTGGCTCGATCAGCGTGACCTTGATGCCCAGTGGTCTTGCAGGCTCTCCGGGCGACGGGCGGCTGCCGCGACCCTGTCGCCACGTTTGAGTGCCGCCTCCGCCCATACACGCCCGAATCCTTTTGATGTGCCGGTAATAAACCATATTTTACTCATACGATGTTCCTTTGCAGGCTATTATCTCAGCTCTTTGGCGATGTCCTGGTTCTGAGCAGCAATCTGTTCCGCCATTTCCAGGTCGCCGTTCATGCGCGCATCCCAGTAGGCAACCTTGCCGCGTGGGAAAACCGACCAGTTTCAAGTTGGGATTTACATCGAACTTGTCAGGAAGCTGTCAACCAGGTTGGCAATTTCATCTGCTGCCGTATCCAGCGCGAAGTGACCGCCATCGACTCTCTGCACTTGCGCCTGCGGAACATCGCGGCGGAACGCTTCAGGTTCGGAATCATCGAACGAAAGTTCGTACATGCCCCAAAGAACGAGCAGGCGAGGCTGGGTTTGACGCATCCATTCCTGCCATTTTGGGTAGGAAGCGACGTTGGATTGGTAATCGTGAAACAAATCGCTCTGGATGTCGGCCTGGCCTGGCTGGTTCAGGAACCGGAATTCATCGGTCCACAGATCAGGATCGTAACGCTCTACCTGGGGATCGTTGCCCACATGCCGCGTACGCGTGGTGGCAAGCGAGAGCAGATTCGAGCGCAAAGTCGCCTCGTAGGTGGCACGGTCGGCCCAAAAAGCGCGGCGGAGGTTCCAGTTTTCCCCGAGACCGGTATCATGCGCCACGGCATCCTGAACGATCAGCGATTGAACGCGCTCCGGGTGGGCAAGAGCCAGGCGAAAGCCAACTGGCCCGCCATAGTCTTGCATGTAGAGGCTATAATGTGTCAAGCCGAGCGTCTCGGTAACATGCTCCATCACTGTCGCAATGTGGTCGAAGGTGTAGGCGAATTGTGTAGGATCAGGCCAATCGCTATGGCCGAAACCCGGATAATCCGGGGCAATCAGGTGATAGCGGTCGGACAGGCGCTGCAACAGCGGCTCATACATGCGCGAAGAGGATGGCAGGCCGTGAAGCAACAGCAGGACAGGGGCGTCTTTGGGCCCGGCCTCCCGGTAGAAAATGGACAGGCCATCGACCTGCACGCTGCGATACGACACAAGGGTGTTCATAGCATTCTCCTTTTGATGGTCTTGAGCCAGAACCCAGCCCGGAGCCAGCAGGACAAGCAAAAGCCCTGCGGCGACGAGAGGAATGACTGGGTTCTGGTTGCCATGCGCGTCAGTACGCCTGTTTGTCGTCTATGTAAATGTTGGAATTAAGCTGTTAGATTCTCTGCAATTATCCCGGTGAGGGAGTTTTCCCTCCTCTGGCGCGCCCTTGCCAATTTCGAGGTAACCAGCCGAGGCAGAATGTTCTCTGATCGTCAGAGTAAGTGCCAAAAAATCAACAACTTAATTTCCACATTTACATTTTCCTGTGTGATGCAGGAAATTTTGTCTCAGTGCTCATATTTGAGGGCAAATGCTCATGTTTCAGGTCATTTACCGCAAGTTCTTTCACCCGCTGCTCCGCGCCTGTCGGCCAAAAGCCTTCGCGGGTTCCCAATTGCTCGTTCGAATGTGTCTTCATGTATCTCTCTCATCGGATTCACATCAATTGTCCCGCCTGTGGTGTGGGACGATGGGCACAACGTGTGCTCGTCGTCCCCTCTCTCCAACTAGCGCAGTGATGGGCAACAGCCACTCTACACGCTTATTACCAGCAGCCGACCAAGGCCAGATTACCGCGAGCTGTTGTGAGGCGGCCCCAGGTAGGGAAACTCGGCGAGCAGATCGTCGTGCGGGCCGATCCCATCCCCCGTCACTTTCCCATTCGTGATGACAGTCAGGAAGGCATCGGCAGCGTCGTCGCTGGGTGTGCGGCCATTGTCCGGGTAGGACGCCGGACGCGTGGGGTCATAGTACAGGAGGTCCGGCAGCAGTGTCCCTGCCACCCGCCTGGCTTCCACCGGCGTAAACCCCCCGTAATGCTCAAGCGATAGCGCGAAGGCGCCGACGAAACGGGCATCGTCCGCCGGCTCCGCGGCGCGATAAGCTCCGTTCTGCTCACCGGTAAGGAATGGAGTTTGGGAGGCTCGCGCACCGCGCTCCGCCTGCACCCAGCTGCCGTCCACCCAACTCAGCGTGCGGGCCCACAGGCCCATCAAGTTCTGCCCCAGAGCCGCGTTGGGCACTTCCAGCGCGATGCTGCAAACGTCTTTATCTGCGAAGAAATCCTCGCCAACGAATTGAAAGTTGTTAAAGGCACCCACGTCGAAGAAAAAGGGATCGCTGCGCCAGCCCGCAAAGAAGCGATAGTCGCCAGCCTGCGTCACCTGGGCCTCCCGCCCCATCGAGACCGGCGTTCCCTGGAGGATCACCTCTCCGCCCTCGCCCGTCCCGGCGGCCTGCGCGCCCTCCAGGCGGCGCAGCGTCGCCGTCTGCGCCCCACCCCCACTAGACGCGAAGCGCACCTGGTAGGTGATATCGGCGATGGCATCGCCGTCCGTGTCGATCTTGATCTCGTAGAGCCCCTCGGGCGCGAAAGGCTCGGCGGTAGTAGGTCCAGCATTAATCACGTCGAAGGACGGGTGCACGTCCATAATGAGGATCGACTTGCTGGGATCTCCCGGCTTGGGGAAAGCAAACAAATCGGTGTAGTCGAGGCGGGCGTCCCCATAGGGAAACCCGAATTTGGGCCCCGGCGAGATGGTAGAATAATGGTGTGACATGGTTCATCTTCTCCTTTCGGTTCTAGGTTGGGCCGAGCACAGCGCTCGACCCTCTCGTTTGGGACGGACCCCGTCAGACGACACCTCACCGCTGGCAGTATCCCTGGCCAGGGATGCCGGCCAGGGCTCGCTGCCGCGCTTCTCTCGGGGCCCGGTTGCGTGTCAGACGGCCCGCGCGTCAGGCCATGAACTGCAGCAAGGCGTTGTTGACCTGCTCGGCGTGGGTCCAGGCGATGGCGTGCGGGCCGCCGGCGATGACCACCGTCTGCACGTCGCTGATCAGGCTGGCCAGCCGTGCGCCCGTCTTGGAGAAGGGCAGAACCTGGTCGTCATCGCCCTGGATGACCAACATCGGCACGTCGATCCTGGGAAGGTCGGCGCGGAAGTCGGTCTCCCACGTCGGGATACAGGCCACCGCGGCGGTGGCCGAGGCGGTCACGGCGAGGTTCCAGCTGGCCTGGTAGGCCTGGTCGCTGACCAGCGTGCCACGCAACTGCTCGATGTTGTAGAAGGTGTCCAGGAACTCCTTCATCCACGCTGGGGTGTCCTGCCTGGCGGTCTGCATGAACCCCTCGAACAAGCTCGCCGGCACCCCTTCCAGGTTGTCGGGCGTCTCGAGCAGGAACGGCGGGATCGGGGAGACCAGCACTCCCCTGGCGACCCGCGCCGACCCGAACCGGCCCAGGTAGCGGGTCACCTCGCCAGTGCCCATCGAGTGACCGACCAGGGTGACCTCGCGCAGGTCCAGGGTTTCCAGGAGTATGCGGAGGTCGTTGGCGAAGGTATCATAGTCATAGCCGGTGGTCGGCTGGCTGGACTTGCCAAACCCGCGCCGGTCGTAGGTGATCACGCGGTACCTATGCTCCAGCAGCACCGGGAACTGCCTATCCCAGGCACGGCCACTGAGTGGATAGCCATGGATCAGGACGACCGGCCGTCCCGAGCCGTGGTCTTCGTAGTACAGGTCGATGGATCCAGAGTTCTCCTGGCCGACTTTGATGTACGGCATGCGTATCTCCTTTCTTCTGGCTCTGCTGGCAGAACCTGGTTCAAACAAGTGCTCATGAGGCGGTCGAGGGGACCCTCCTCGACTACGGTCAGCCTATGCGCACATGCGCACTTTCGCATGAATGCGATATCGCACAATCGCATTCGCTAAGAATGAGGGTGCCCCTTTATGTGACCGACCAACGCATCCTCTATGACCTGAAAGAGGGGACGTTTTTGGTCTCTCGCAATCCGGTTACCTTCTTCAATCAAATCTTCGCGTAATCGGTATCCTCTGTCCGGCTGGGAGACGAATTTTGCTGCCTCCACTATCACGTCGGCCACAGCCTGTGGCTGCGAGATCATGATTGCGTGTGAGCCCTTGAGCTCAGTGACCTTTGCACCAGCCCGCTGGGCCATTGAGCGGACAATGTCAGTACCAGCACCCACGTCTTCAGTGGCGATGATTGCCCAGGATGGCAGCGTTTTCCAGGCGACCGGTCCGGAGGTATCGGCGAATGCCGCGCCCGCAATGGGACGTTGGGCAGCGGCCATGAGCCTCGTGCGCTCTTCGGGCGCGTCGGCGGCAAAGCCCCTGCGGAAGTGAGCCGGATCGAGTGTGAACTCGGGTGCCGTCTCTCCATCTGACCCAGTTGGATATTGACGTTCAATGAGCAGCGGATTGATGATGCTGTCCTTCGAATGCACGTCTGTGAGGCGTTCGCCTTCCTCGGGGATCAGTGCTGCCACGTACACCAGGCCAACGACGTTTGAGGCGTTGACTCCAGCATTACTAATCACAGCTCCGCCGTATGAATGGGCGACGAGGAGGATGGGACCGTCGATCTGATTGAGAAAGCTCGCCATGTAGGCGGAGTCGGAGCGCACGCCGCGGAGCGGATTGGGCGGAGCGATGATGTCATAGCCTTGCTGCTGCAAACGTTCGATAACTTCGTTCCAACTGGACGCGTCGGCGAAGGCGCCGTGTACGATGACGATGGTGGGTTTAGCGTTGGTGTTCATTGAGGTACCTCCCAAAAGACTATATCAACGTGAGTTCGGGATAAGGCTCTGATTTCCATAAGGAATTGCCCTCTTCCGTAGGGTACGGAGGGGATTCTCTACGAGAACCAGCCCGTGCCAACTGGTCTATCAGTGTGAGAGAGTTCCCGTGAAGGAACTCTTCTCTGTTTACTCTAGCACGCGCGCGAGGAGAGATGCGCCCAGATTCTTGCGCCAACGCAACAGATTCTTGCGCGGTTACCGAAAGGAGCTGGGGAGGAGTCCGGTGAGGCGCCTGAAGTGAAGCGCCAAGTGGCTTTCATGCGCAAATCCTACCGTGTGCGCAATGGTGGTGAGGGACCACTTCGTCGTGGAGAGGAGCAGTTTGGCTCGCTCAATCCGACGCCCGATGACATACTGATGAGGAGCAGAGCCGGTTGACGCTTTGAAGAGACGCGCGAAGTGGTAGGGGCTCAGATACGCGACCGCCGCGAGTGCTGAGAGCGAGAGATCCTCGGCCAGATGCTCTTCGATGTAGGTGCTGACGCGTCTGAGCGTCGCCTGGTCAAGGCCAACGGCTCTTGGGAGGGAGGGTTGCTTCATCGACGAGTGCTGTCTGAGCAGGTGGATGCCCAGGATGTTGGCTAGTGACTCCACATAGAGTCTTCCCCCTAGACCCTCTGAGCGCAGCTCTGAGAGCAGCGAGAGCGCAATGGTCTCGATCTGCGGGTCGAAAATGCCGAGGGTCTGGGCGAACTCAAATGTATCAGGATTAATGTCGGCCTCGGTGGCAATCTCCTGGACGAGGGTGGGTGAGAGATACAGATGCAGGTGGCGTACCTCTCCCTCGCGCTCCACATGCCAGTTGGTCGGCGCTCCTGCAGGCAAAATGGCCAGGTTCCCGGTTCCAAGGTGTCCTTGCCGCCCAGCGAGCCGTTCGTGAATGGTAGAAGGAGGACTGAGATTGAGGACAAGGATATGACGAGGAAGAGCAGGCAAGGCAAAATCATCGAGCGGGTGGATGATCTCGGCCACATCAAGCCCATGCCAGCCCTTTCCGCTGCTCGACTGCACAATGTGTTCAAGCGGAACATCGAATACGGTTTCGTGTGTGTTTTCTTCGAAAGGAGCCTGCTCCACTCCCTGTCTTCCTTCCTGTGGACAAAAAGATGCTGCAGATACAGGTGCCATACCTTCATCCTCAAGATTCTATCACAGAACTTCCAGTTCTCGGAACAATACAGCACAAGAATCTGGGCGCATCTCTCCTCGCGCGCGTGCTAGAGTAAACAGAGAAGAGTTCCTTCACGGGAACGACCTGGTGTGATGTGGCAGGATGTGGGATCATCCTGGGGCAAAACGCAGATGGAGAGGAAACACTCTCTCCTCGCTGGATCACAGCAGAACGCGATGGAGCTGATGCAAAACTGCACAGAGAGGCCCTCAAACGGTTTATCAGCGGATGGCGGCAGATAGGTGGGGACCGGCGACGCATCAAAGAGGTGTAGTTCTCGTGTATCAGCCAGTTCGTCTGGTAGCCTTGGCAAGACAATATCCAGACGACAAGGATGCGCGAGGGAGGTCGCGAGCGTGTTACTTACAACATTCTATGCTGATGTCCTAGATGTGGAGCGCGTAATGGGCGAAAATGATATCCCGAGCGTTGCACACAGGCGTCTTCGATCACGGCTAGGTCTTTGACCCCAAAGCGTATCCTCGCTTCCTCCTTGCTCCCTGTGATACGATGGGGCCTCTAAGCTCTATTATTTGCCGGAGGGAATATGACCTTTGCGATTTTGGCGCACCTCTTTTCCGCACTCCTCGATTTGGTGGGTTTGCTTATGCGCTCAGAGCGCGAGAAAGCTGTCGAGATCGCGTTGCTGCGTCAGCAAATTCGCATCTTGCATCGGACACAAGCCCGCCCACCTCGTCTCACCTGGTGGGAGAAGCTTCCCCTGACTATTCTGGCTGCTAAACTCATCGAAGGAGCCAGGAACTCCCGGGCTCGGCTCCACCAAAGTGTGCTCCTATTCAGCCCTGAGACGGTGCTGCGGTGGCACCGTGAGCTGGTGCGGCGCAAGTGGACGTTTCCGTTCCGAGGTCCTGCCTGCCGTACCACGTTCAGCGCTCGACGTCACCCCCCCTTGTATCGGCTGAAAACCCCCACTCACCAGATCGCTATGGTGCTCTCTGCACTGGCCGAAGGACTGGACCCATCTGCGGCCGAACGAGTCTCTGGCTACCGGCAAGCCACCATCACCACCTGGCTCACTCGCGCTGGGCAGCACGCTCAGACGTTACACGAGCGGTCCTTCTGCCATCTGCACCTCCCACACCTGCAGTTGGACGAACTCCGAACCAGACTGCGCTGCGCAACACAGGTGCTGTGGCTCTGGCTGGCCATCGACCCTTGCACCAAGATTCTTCCAGCGCTCCACCTGGGTCCTCGCACACAACACATGGCCCATCGGGTCATCCATTCCCTGCGACAACTCTTGGCCGCCTTTCTGCATACCGCTCTTTACGAGCGACGGGTTACATCTCTACTTCTACGCGCTCACAGCGCATTTTGGACACTGGCGCCAGCTGTGTCGCCGAGGGCGCAAAGTCCTCCGGTGGCAGGTGGCGACGGGCTTGATCTACGGCCAGGTGAAAAAATGCTACCAGCGACGCAAGCTGGTTCGGGTGACCCACCTGATGCGCCTCTTGACACAAGCAGCTCTCACGGACGCCTTACAGAGGATAGGTCTTTCGGGACGATTGAACACTGCCTTCATCGAGCGAGTCAATCTCACGGTTCGTCACGGAATAGCAGCTCTGGCACGTCGAACCTGGGCCACTTCCCAACAGACCTCACAGCTTCTGGCTCACCTCGAGTGGTGGCGAGCCTATTTTCACTTTGTGCGCCCTCATGAATCACTTCGAGTGGCGCTCGTACAACCACAAGAGCGAGGTGGTACCCTGGCGGCGCAACGAGACCTCCAACGTACCCCTGCGATGGCCGCCGGTAGAACCAACAGACGTTGGACAGCGCGCGAGGTGCTCACTTGTCCATTGCAACCCGTTTCCGCTTGAGAGGCATTGAAGTCAGAGGTGGGTGCAGGGTCATGTCGTGGGGAGATGGGTGAAGATGCCCGCAGAAACACTGAATGGAGCCTCACTCCATGATGAGATGGCCTATCCAGACTGCCTACTGACGAAAAACAGCCTGAAGGATGTTTGGGAATGGCTGAGCGAATTATCCACCATGTTCAATAGCTGTACCTCCCAGAGCCGATTCTGCGCTGCCATTTCCTTGATCAACCCTACGGTCTCTGCAGATATCTTTGGTTTGGAAGAAGCTGCTCTGGATGTATACTTCCAGAACAGCCGAAATCCCTGGCGATGCCAACGCAGGAGCGTCTCTGGTTGGATAATGAAAAGCGCTTGTTTCCAGGTCCGAACCATCCTTACGAGAAGTACCATGAGTATACGATCCGTTTTGGCACAGATGGGTCGTTTCACCTGTCGGCGGAGGATGATGAGTTGCTGGCGGAGGAAGGCGTTTTCTGCCACGAGTTCGGACTTGCTTCTGGCAAGGTCAGTCACGGTTCCCAAAAGAAGAGAGGTATTGGATGGTTTGGTCCAGTTGACGAAGCAGTGTTGGAGCGACTGAAGGCAAAAGCATGTCAATCGCTTGATGAAGGTGAGAATATCATGCACAGTGTCCGATTCCTTTTTTGAAGATGAGCAGGTAAATGTATCTCGATTCTACTCTCCATCTGGGGAATCGGCAAAGAGCGAGAAACATAGGAAGGTGTTCTCAAAGGGCTCATTTAGCGAGCGGATGTCACAAGTAGCCAGCACAACCCGTTTCCTTGTTCATTGGTTCAGATTACTCAATGGTCAGGAAGGAAGACACCTCGCTTAGTGATGAGCTTTGCAGGAGCCTTTTTCAACACTCTGTATTACTGTAAAACCCTGGTGATACAATGGTAGAGTATGGGCATGAGCTATTATGGTCGGTGGCACTTTTCGGCATCAACACGCGAGACCCAATCCCAGCAGGCAGAACGTTTATAGTGAAAAGGTGAGTGAACAGTGACCCGTCCACCGTGAGGGGATGTCGTATGGGATCCACGCAAACAAGTTTGAAGAGACGTTTGTGGTTTCTGGGAGCACTGCCGTTGGCAAGTGGAGCGGCACTGGTAGTGCATATCCTGGCACATATCTCTCTTGGCCTGGCACTATTAGCGGCAGGCGCGATAGTCGTTATCGTCGGTGGGATCTCTTGGAAGCGTCTCACCCCTGCAGCGCGGGCTATAGTATCACAGCGCATAAAGGTCGGACTCCTGGCAGGAGTCCTGGCTACCCTGGCTTACGACTTCTCACGCTGGCTGGTTGTTACACTCTTCCACGCTACCTTCTATCCTTTCGATGTGTTCCCAATCTTTGGATATGCGATTGCGGGACCAAACACACCACATGACATCGCCACGGTAATCGGTACCCTGTACCACTACACCAACGGGCTACTGTTCGCTGTTGCCTATGCCATCCTCTTTGCTCCAAGAGGCTGGTGGGCTGGCATCCTATGGGCCCTGGTGCTGGAGGCATTGATGCTGGCTATTTATCCGGGCTGGCTTCATCCACGTGCGTTCAATGAGTTCGTCAGCATATCAATGGTAGGTCATGTGGCATATGGAAGCGTACTGGGAAGCTTCAGCCGTCAAGGTCTCAAATGGCTGAAGAAGCCTCAAGGAGCCAGAGACCTGCAATGAGGTCTCGTAACTCAACCGAACCTTGACAGTATTTTCCTTTTTGTGTAACATCCTACTATTAGGACCTCTATCATTTGTGCCATGAGAGTCACCAGGCCTTGATGGGAGAAGCATCCAAGCCTGTTTTCTTATGCTTTACGCGCTACCAGGCGCGAGAAGGGAGTCGCGAATATGCAACTGCGTCCGAACCTTTCAACTGGTCGGCCTGCTCATCCCTCCTCGGAACCGATCCCAGGCCTCGATAGATTCGTAGAACGCTGGTGGGTGGCTATTCCCAAGATACTGCGTCGCTATTCGCTGTTGCTCTCAGAGGCATGGTCCGATGGCCTCTATCTCACGGTCCGACCTCTGGCAGGCATATTGGCTCCGCTGTTAGTAGTGCTGATTGGACTGGCGGAAGGTGCCACACACTGGAATCTCCTCATCAACGACACCGTCTCGTCTGGACAGCTTGCCATCGCCTTCACAGAGTTGCTGCCGCTTATGGTATTTGCTGCAGTAGTGGGTGCCATCAGCACGAACCTGGGTCTCATACTGGTGCTTGGCTATGCTGTAGGCGACCTGCTCATTTTCGGTTCCCAGTCTGCTAATGTTCTTCAATTGGGCTTGCCCAATGTTCCTCTGCTAGCTTTCATCTACCTACGCATACCACAGTTAGTATCTTATGCATTGTTCTTCTTGCTGGCAGCCATGCCCACTCTCAGCACCAAATACCTTTTAGTGCGCCTGAACCCGCTCCTCAAGGCGACAGAGCCTACAGTAACCATCATGAGAATCTCTGCAATGGCGGTGATCCAGGGCGGGATGGTCTATGTATGGACTCTGGCGGCACCACTATTGATTCGTGTGTTCTGGGGCTGGACCAGTTCCTCACCTCCGCTTGCTGCTGCATATTACCTGCAGCAAATGGGTGGCTGGGTCGTGGCCGCCGCTGTCATGGGTGTAGTGGTGCGTGGATGGCTCACCTATCGAGCCAACAGAGATCAGGCGGTCGCCCAGCGCATGGGGCGATTGGCAACGGCTCTCAAGGAAGCAGACACTCGCCTCGCCTTTTCACGACGACTGCCAGCGGTAGTACGCTGCCTCCTGGCGGCTCTCGCTCTGACACTGCTTGTCTCAGGCTTTATTGCCAGCCTCCTCGAAGGTATTCTCATCTTCCTGTTCGTGTCGTTTATCTTTGTAGCAAGGGTAGAATTGCTGCCTCGCCTCAGCATCTGGGTGCGCTGGATTGCACTCATGACACGTATACCACTCCTGGCACGTTTGATCGGCGGTGCCCTCGTTGCGTACTACTTGACACAGGCAACCCTGACGGCGTACACGCAACTATTCCCAGCAGTATACTCGGATACGCCAAGCGCGACGTTGCGGCCGGTACTGATTAGCATGTGCCTCTCACTGCTTATAATGACTATCCTGCTACCACGGATTTCACCAACTCGACCGGTTGCACCAGCGTAGCCGATGGCGGCGAGACCATTCTAGTTGCTGCATCTACCCAAAGGAGATACTATCATGGGACGACGGATACTGGCGCAGGGGGCATTCGTTCTCTCGCTCCTGGTTATCTTGATGCTTCAATCAACGTCCGTGGTATATGCTGATAATTGTGGCTCGTTATCCGATTGCTTTCCAACGACTGAGGCGGCGGCGGCCGTCGCTGTCGCTGTAGCGGTGCTTATCGCGCTTGCTGTGCTCGCGCTTCCCCAATTGCTAGAGACGACCACAACTCCAGATACAGGGTCGGATGTCCCGCAGTCACCCCCAGAACCAGCAGCCCCATTCCCGCTGCCGCCGGTGCCTCCAGCACCTGAGGACCCGGAGAGCCGCTTAAGACGAGAGGAACAGACATCACCAACGTATCCACCCGCACAAGGGCCAAGGCAAGGCTTTCAGGAGCATCACCCAGCATTGGCATCGCAGCATGCAGAAAATGAGGAAGCGAGTCGGCATCCTTTTAAGCCAGGCGAGAGCGCTGCTGCCCCTGCAGAGCCGCAGGTGCAGGTACCTCGCTCGGTGGAAGAAGTCCAGGTGCCCCGTGCGGAATCGGAGGTTCAGGTGCTTCGTTCAGACGTAGAAGTCCAAATACCTCGTCCAGGGCCAGCGGTCCAAGCGCCCTTCGTGCTTGCTCCAGGGCCTGATGCGGCAGCCAACAGGCTCCTCGGTATCCACCACGTTACTGCTATCGCCAGCGACCCACAGCGCAACATCGATTTCTACACGGGGCTGTTGGGACTCCGGCTCATCAAGGCAACTGTTAACTTCGACGAACCTAACACCTACCAATTCTACTACGGCGATATGTTGGGGCATCCTGGGACCATCCTGAGCTTCTTCTGTTGGCCCAACGCTCCTAGAGGCACCAGGGGAACGGGACAGGTGATCGCGCTCTCTTTCTCTGTGCCAGCGGGAACATTTAGCTTCTGGGCGGAGTATCTTATGCACAATGGCATTGCTGTTGGTGGGCCAAGCTCCCGCTTCGACGATCAGGTGCTTTCCATCTTCGACCCCGATGGATTGCAGATTGACCTGGTCACTCACCTGGGAACGGAAGCACGTAGTGGCTGGAGCAGCGGGCGTGTCCCACTACAGTGCGCTATTCGTGGGCTATACAGTGTCTCCATCTCGGTCGCCAGATATGAACAGACCGCTGCACTGCTGAGTGACCTGCTCCGCTTCCAGCAAATTGGAGTAACGGGGAGCCGCCACCGCTACCAAACGGGTAATGGGAAACCAGGGACATTGCTCGATGTATTAAGCCTTCCCACGGTACCTGGTGGATCTGTCGGAGTAGGCACTGTGCATCACGTTGGCTGGCGCACTCCGGGAGACGCGCAACAACTCGCCTGGAGTTCTGAGCTCAGCAGTTTTGGCCTCAATGTCAGCCCGATCATGAGCCGCCTGTACTACAACTCACTCTACTTCCGTGAGCCAGGTGGCATCCTCTTCGACATCGCTACTGACACACCCGGCTTCACAGTGGACGAGAACCCGGAACTGTTGGGGACGCATCTGATGTTACCACTATGGCTTGAGCCGCAGAGGTCACAGATTGTACGAGCATTACCGCCACTCCGTCTGCCAACCGCAGGTCAGGGGAGGTAAGAATGCCAGAAGCAGATCAGGTAGGCCAGCGCTTTGGCAACTATCGACTCATCAAGCTGCTAGGGAAAGGTGGTTTCGCTGAAGTCTACCTTGGCGAGCATATTCACCTGAACACACAAGCCGCAATCAAAGTCCTACTCACGCGGATAGCAGAGAAGGACCTGCAAGATTTTCGCGCCGAGGCACTTACCATCGCTCGCCTGGAACATCCCAACATCGTACGGGTACTTGACTTTGATGTGGAAGGCGATATTCCTTTTCTGGTGATGAGCTACGCCCCGAATGGTTCTTTGCGCGATCATCTTCCTAGAGGCACGCCCCTCCTACTTCAGCGTATTGTGCCTTATGTTAAACAGGTGGCTGAGGCTTTACAATACGCGCATGATCAGCGGCTGGTACACCGCGACGTTAAGCCGGAGAATATGCTGCTGGGAAAACATAACGAAGTTTTACTCAGTGACTTTGGTATTTCAACTGTAGCTCGAACGTCGATCAAGCAGGAGGTAGCGGGTACCGCACCCTACATGTCCCCTGAGCAGATTCAGGGAAAACCACGCGCCGCAAGCGACCAGTATTCGCTGGGGATTGTTGTATACGAATGGTTGACTGGGGATAGGCCTTTTCATGGCTCGTTTATAGAGGTATGCAGCCAGCATGTTCTCGCTGCTCCACCTCCTTTGCATACGAAAGTCCCAACAATTCCTTCCATTGTTGAGCAAGTAGTGCTAACCGCGCTGGCAAAGGAACCAGATCAACGCTTTGGCAGCGTCCGGGCGTTTGCCCATGCACTGGAGCAGGTTAGTCGTCCAGAACAATCTTCCGCCATGATGCCTCACGGCATCCCACTCGCCCAGGTCTGCCAGCGTTGCGGCACGCTGCTTCCCCTAGGTGGACAATTTTGCAGTAACTGCGGCTTCCATAATGTACCGGCAAGCAATCTTTCTACACGACAAACACCACAGTCCTCTGCTACGAATGGGAATAGCGTAGCGCCGCAAACAGCATACAACACCCCATCACATGCAGGACAACAACCAGACTACTCGATGGAGAGGCCTGCGCTAGCGGCACCACAAAACACACCCGCGATGTCTCAGGAGTTCTTTTATCCACCACCTTCATCAACTCTGCGCAGCTCGAAGCTCGGCCTTAGAACCTTCCTCGTCATCATTGCCCTGATCACTGTAGGGCTTGCGAGCTACCTGTATATCTCGAACCGGCCATCATGTGTTGCCCGAGGGCCGCTAGCTTGCAACGCGTCTCCCAACAGGGCGTCATCGGCCGCGTGCAATATAACCTCTACCGTAAATCCGCTGTTCTTTGATTGTTTTGCTGACAACAGTCGCGGCTGGAATACCTCTGTGCCAGACCCAAGCAAACAATCGGTTACTGTTGGCAATGGCTCTCTGGTTCTAGAAGATGACGACAACCGATTGTTGCCAGAGTCGTTACCCGCCAACACAATCTTTGCTAATTTCAAGCTTACCGTCGATGCCGTTCTCTCAAAGGGATCCTCGGAGAATGGCTATGGTGTATACATCAGGGCGTCGCTCCAGCAAGGGCTATTTGTCACCTATTACCGTTTTGAGTTCTACGGTGACGGTACGTATGCTGTGTATAAAGGGATGGCGAATGGTGGAGTAGTTGAGCTGGTGAAGCGCACCTCGAACCCCGCCCTTAAAAAACAAGGCAACATCAACCACATCACCATCGTTGCGAATGGCGCTACCATGACGCTGATCGTCAATGGACAGCAGTTGAACGAGATCGCTGATAGCAGCTACGCGAGTGGGTCTGCTGCCTTGTTCGTCTCCAATCTTCCCGGCTCGCCTCCAGGTGCCCAGGCTACCTTCAAGAACCTGGCTATCTATCCTTCTTGAAACTACGTACTCCGCCTGTCCCTCAACATCAGCCAGAACAGCTTCTAGTGCAGTCGCATTGCCGTGAATAAGAGATGAGAGCGTGTGCAGAAAGACGAAAAGGAGCCGATAGAAAAAGGCAAGAGGAGAATGGCGTCACAGGAGAGCGAACCGAGGAGGAGCATGATGTGTATATGCTGCCGAGAGCGACGGGTCTATCCTTCAGATGTAACAGACGAAGAATGGGCGATCCTGGAACCCTTGATTCCTGCAGTCAAGAAAGGCGGGACGACCGGAGGAAATCGAGCGGCGAGAGATAGTCAACGGCATTTTGTATGTGCTGCGTAGTGGGTGTCGCCTTTAGGATGCTGCCCCATGATTTGCCCAACTGGAGTACCGTCTACCTGTATTTCCGCCAGTGGAAACGGGCTGGCATTTGGGAGCAGGTCAACGCCGCGAGGCGTCCGGCAAGTGCGCGTCTGCCTGGGACGCGATCCCGAACCGAGTGCGGCCATTCTCGACAGTCAATCGGTTAAAAGCAGTGCTGTTCGTGGCGATGAGCGTGGCTACGACGCAGCAAAAAAAATTCAGGGCCGAAAACGGCAACGGCACGGTCGACACGCAAGGGCTGCTGCTATGCGTCAAAGTGCTAGCGGCTGATATCAGAGATCGAGCAGGGGGCAAGGTCCTGCTCCAACCGCTTGCCGGAAAGATGCCTCGTCTGCAGGTGATCTGGGGGGACAGCGGCTATGCTGGTGATCCCTTCGAGCAATGGGTCAAGCACCACCTCGGGGTGCGTCTGGAGATCGTCAAGCATCCTTGGACCGGCCTTCGCGGGGTCTGGGTGAAAGAAGGCATGGAGGTGGACTGGGACAAGATCATGCCCCCAGGCTTTCATGTGCTCAAGAGGAGATGGGTAGTGGAACGCACCAACGCCTGGATTACGCGTCATCGTCGCCTCTCTCGCGATTTTGAGGGCACGCACTCCAGCAGTGAGGCCTTCATCTATCTGGCGATGACCAGGATCATGGTGTCTCGGCTGGTTCGTGCCAGTCCCTACATGGCCTCTTTCTGCACACGCTCTGAGCTTGCGTTTTAACCATGAGGAGGTACCCGAAAGTCGAGAGTGACCATCGTGCAGACAAACAAATGACAAAAAATGAGGGTTAAGCGGCCTTTTTGACAGCAGGATAGCGTGGAGCATGGCCCGAAAGGCGACCTTTAGGTCGTCCGGGCGAGCGTCCACAGGGTTTCGGGAGTTTTGCGAGAGCTGGAAGGCGTCTCAGAAGTGATGGAAACGCTCGGCGCACGCGATAGGGGGTCAACTTACCGTCAGGCAACGGTTTTTCCCAGGGGAGACGCTGATCACTGACCACCGGGCGAGCCAAGCGCAGTTGCGTGTAGGCAAGCACCACAAGAAGGGTCCAGCGATCCGCTTGTTCAGGATGGCGTACCCGAGGAAGAGTCCAGTTAAGAAACTGTTTGACAGAGCGAAAGGTATGTTCAAGCTTGAAGCGACCTACATAGGCACGCCACACACCGGATAAGTCAGGCTGTTCAGGGCCATGCCACCATAGCCATAATTGCTTGGGGAGGCGTGTCCTGCTGCCGAAGTTGCTCTACCTCGACAAGGATGAGGGTTCCTCGCACCAGTGGTCGTGGACCACGAGTGCCACGCTTGGGATGAATTTGCGGAATAGCATGCAGATTGTGCCAGGCGCGCACCTGCACCCGACCATACTGACTATCCTCAGTCCTATACTCTTGATTAGGCTTGAGCCAAGTCGTGGGATCAGCACAGGCGAATTTGTGCCCATGGCGTGGAGGTCGCCCTGTCGCTGCCTGGTCAGTGGGATCGGCATAAAAGCAGCGTCCTGCCCGTAAACGAGTGAGAGCGGCTGCACGCAAGGAACCCCAAGCTTGGGCTAATTGCCCCGGGGCGTCCCCAGCATCAAAGACAAAGATGGGCAAGGGAGCGTCATCAGGATAATCTTGCAAGAGTTCTTTGATTTGTTGCACTGCGACGAAATTGACATTGTCGGCAGGCTTGAGCCGTCGGATCTTGCGCGGAGCTGTCCAGCTGTCATGGGTAAAGCTGACCTGGGCAATCCAGTGATAGGCCCAACCCGCCACAATCGGTTGTCCAGCCGAGTGACGAGACGGATGATGGTAAAAGGCACGTTCGGGGCTGGTTTCGGCATCACAACGAGCCCACACGCTCGCATCCACTGCGAAGATGGGTTCTCCTGCCTCCAGTGGATGCTGAGCCAGGAGTGTTTCGAGCGCCTGAGCGTCGATTTGCCCATCGACGAGAGCGTCGTAAATGCTGCCCCAGCCGCGCTGAAAACCAGCAGCCAAGCTCAGATGCGCTGGGGAGAGAACCGCGCCAGTCGGAAGCCTCGCATCCATGAGGTCAAAGAGCGCATCGCGACGCCGAGTGAAGAGTTGATACATGCGCTGACGAAAGGTCGTCAATGTTTCTAGAGAAGAGGTTGTCATGCCTCCAGTATCGCACATGAGGCTTGTTTTGTCAGGTTCTACTTGCTCCTTTGCCCTCGCTGGTTAAAACGCAAGCTGAGAAACTGTCTGAAAAAGGCTTTTGTTAGTCACGTGTGATAGAATACGCGTCATGAATAGAACACCTTATCTAACCGATCTGAGCAATGCGGAATGGAGCTGTATCGCTCCTCTGTTTCCTGCTGCCTCTCTTCATGGAAGACCTCGCCTTCATAGCCACCGTGAGATCGTCAATGCCGTTTTCTATCTGCTGCGAAGCGGATGCCCTTGGCGCCTGCTTCCCCACGATCTGCCCCCTTGGAAAACAGTGTATCACTATTTCCGTCTGTGGAAGAGGAATGGTCTCTGGGAACGGCTTCATACAGCACTTCGCGAGCAAGTGCGTAAAAAGATGGGGCGTGAAGCTCAACCAAGCGCGGGCATCATTGATAGCCAAAGTGTCAAAACCATCGGTCTGCGTGGCCCTCGTGGCTATGACGCAGGCAAGAAAATCAAAGGGCGTAAACGTCATCTGCTGGTGGACACGCAAGGATTCGTCCTCAAAGCCAAAGTGCACGCTGCCGATATCATGGATCGTGATGGAGTCATGCTCTTAGTTGATGGGGCCTCACATCAATTCCCTCGGCTGCGCCATATCTGGCTGGATGCCGGCTACAACGGCCAAGGGAAAGGCAAGGACTGGATTGAGAAGACGCTCGGATGGACCACTAAGATCGTCCAGCATCCCCCAAAACCCCGCTATATTTGGCTCCCGAAAGGAGTCGAGCCTGATTGGGACAAGCTTATGGCGCAGTTGCCGTCTCCTGGCTTTCACGTCTTACCTCGCAGATGGATAGTGGAACGAACATTCTCCTGGTTGGGCCAGAATAGACGTCTGAGCAAGGATTATGAACAACACTGTGAGTCGGAGGAAGCCTGGATCTACATCGCCATGACACGTTTAATGGCAAGACGCCTGGCCGCTGCTTAACCTTTTTCAGACAGTTTCTGACCTGGCTGTCATGAGAAAGCGACTTGAAGAGAAGCAGGCTGAAATTCAGCAGCATATCGCGACATTGACTGGAAGCCTCTCGCCCCCCGAAGATGCAATCCAAGCCAGCTATGACGTTGAAGAGCCGGAAGAAGAGGCGGTGGATCTCCAGGAAACAGACATGGATCAAGCTATTCTGGACAATGAGAAAACGTTGCTCGCCGAAGTACAACAGGCTCTGGCAGGCATCGATAATGGGACATATGGTATCTGTAGCAATTGCGGGCAGCCAATCCCCGAAAAACGGCTGGAGGCTATTCCCTGGGCTACCTTGTGCGTGACCTGCGAGTCGAAGCTGGGGTCTGAGGGATGAGAAGGTAGCGTATCCTTCTCTAAGGGTTGATATTGAGAAGCGCTAGCCCGAGGGAGCGAGAGACCTCCCACCAACTCGACCTAGCCCACTGAGCATTTAGACGAGTCACCTGGATGTAGACGGCGACTTCAGCTCCGCGAGGACTGCCGAAACAGCCTACTTGCCGAAACTTGCGTCGTAACTCGCGGTTTGTCCATTCCAATAGGGAGGTAGTTCGCACCACTTCGCGCACCATCCCCTCCAAGGAATAGTACCGGATGGTCTGCTCAAACTCCCGCTCAAAGGTGGCGACCGTCTGTGGCTGCGTGGCTTGCCAGCGCTCCCCAAAGACCAGGAGTCGTGCTCGTGCCTCGGATGGGGTCGGAGCTTGATAGACCGCCGCAGCTTGCTCGATCAAGGACTTTTTTCTTTCACGATCCAAGCCGACACACTTGTTGCTGACATAGCGCAACTTGTGGAAAATACATCGCTGCTGAACGAGCACAGAGCCATAGACATAGTCTAATGCTTGTTCTAACCCCTCGCCCCCATCACGTACAATCGCTTGCAGCCCAGTTTCCAACTTGACTCCCCGTGGTAACGTATCTTTTGTTAAGGGTTGAGATAATAGCGGTCAAAATAGAGATCGTGAGAAATCTGACACCACGTTTTCTTCCTCATTGCCATCGCACGGTATGTGCTAGAGTTTTCACACAAAGCGCGGGTGAGCCGTTCAATTTTGTAATTTACAGCTAACCACCAAACGCACCGGCAATAAATTCATTACTCAAGTGCAGCCAAATTAGGCTTTAATTATGCACCAAGGCCCATGTAAAACCTACTTGACGTGCTTACTCTACTCCTCTACAATTAGCCTAAAGGGTAACCCAGTAGGGACAGAGTAGCTCGCAGGAGAAATCCAAATGGCCAATCGCGTGGGTCAACAGTATGGGGACTATCGTCTGATCCGCTTTTTGGGAAGGGGTAGCTTTGGTGATGTTTATCTAGGCGAACATATTCGCTTTGGTACTCAAGACGCTGTTAAAGTATTAAAAATGCAATTGACAAACCCCGATGATCTACGAAACTTTCTCAATGAAGCACGCACCTTTCGCCTGGAGCATCCCCATATCGTACAACTTGTGGACTTTGGCGTAGAGCAAGATGGCACCGCCTTCCTAGTCATGGATTATGCCCCCAATGGCACCTTGCGTTCGCGCCACCCTAAAGGCACTAGAGTACCGCTGGATACTGTTATGAAGTATATTGAGCAGATTGCTCCTGCTTTGCAATATGCCCATGATCAAATGCTCATCCATCGTGACATAAAGCCAGAGAACATGTTGTTAGGACGCAATAACCAGGTATTACTCAGTGACTTTGGCATTGCTGTCGTCTCTCATAGTTCTCAGTCCTTGGACATACCAGAAAAGGGGGGTACGATCCCATAGGCGCGAACTTAAGAAATTAGGAAAAAAGGAGGGGAAAGGAAAAGACATCGGCCCACTCTGGTAGAGTACAGAAAAACACATCAAGATTTGTACTCATCAAGGAGCGAACCAATGTC
>Ga0137390_10000162_pt1 | contig 40219 bp, 33 predicted proteins | sample 15con2h24AmetaG_FD_104937 | JGI IMG/M metagenome (GOLD analysis project Ga0137390, IMG submission 104937) | Vadose zone soil microbial communities from Angelo Coast Range Reserve, California, USA - 15con2h2.4A metaG | ecosystem: Environmental > Terrestrial > Soil > Vadose zone > Saprolite... | reverse complement strand
TGGCCGCTTGCTTGACCCAATCTGCCAGCAATGTGCACGCGACTTCGAACTGCTCTCACCGCAGGAGCTTCATGAGCGGGAACTGCGCGAGCAGGCAGAGGCGATCGCCAAGGCGCTCAGCGCCGCCTCTCTGCCGCCGCCGAAGCGCGACGGCGACGAGGCGAAGACGAAATCGGCGGCGCAGACACCGCAGAAGGCGTTGCTCAGTAAGCGCGCCACGGCGCGCCTGCTCGGCATCGGGCGCACCGATACCCTACCGTTGCTCGTGAAAGCGGGTCTGCTCCATCCCGTGTCACATCTCGGGAAGCAGAAGTTTGACCGGCGTGAGGTTGAACAGCTCTCCCACTCGCCGGTACCGTCACCCGATGAGCTGCGCAAAATCGCCCAGGCTCGAACGCGCGCCGGCCGCGCGCCGCAGGTGCCAGGCGCGACGCGCAACCGCCGCCGCGCGCGGCCCGTCGATTCCAACACCGGAACCCTGGAGAACTGGCAGCCGCCAGAGCGCAAGCGCTAACCTTTCGCAGCCTCGCGCGGGGTGGGGATCCGCCTGGGCACTTCGCTCGATGGAGGCGGGAGAACCAGGGTCGCGCTCGCCGCGGCGGGGAGGCGAGGGAGTGCCGCCGGCACGTCCAGCTGCACCATCGGATCGATGTAGGTGTTCTCCGTCAGCGCCTCGCTGGTGTGGCCGACGAACGCGGTGATGGGCGCTGTCGTGTTCGTCGCTACGTTCGCTCTCGCTTTTGCGAAAGTGGCGACCGCGTGCCGCAGCGAGCCTGGACCGAAGGTTTCGCAACCGACGATTGTGCAGGCGCGGCGGATGACGACGGCAAACTGCGCCTCGGGGAAGGGTCGCCGGGGGAATTTGCGCGCGCACTTCCGAACCGGATCCCAGCCGACCTTCTCCTTCTGCTGGAAGGCGAGCGCGCGGCCGTACAGCTCGCGCGCCTCGGCCAGCGATACAGCAGAGACAGCCGTGCGGTGCTCGGTGCCGCGCTTGTGCGTGGTCCAGAGCACGCCCGCCCCCTCCTGCTCGCGCCCTTCGGGCATCGGGTCCACGTTCCCGCCCAAAATGATCCACCTGGTTAGCTCGCGCACGTGCCAGCCGGTCGCGGCGAGAACGTCTAAGGCGAGGAGGAAGAAGCGCGCCTCTTCGCGCGAGCGGGCCGCGCGTTCTTTCAGGGGAGGCCGCTTGGCGCTGGCGTCGCGCACGAGCTGCGCCCGGACCTTGAAGTAGCCAGTGAGCGCGCGCGTGCCCTTCTCGCGCCGGGCCAGCGCCTTCTTCGGATCGTGCAGCTTGAACCCGCGCGCTTGGGGCAAAACCAAGAGCCGCTCGTCTGGGCCTTCGCCCTGGCCCAGGCCATCCACCGCCCGAACCTTGCGCAGCCAGGAGAGGAGCGTCTTCAGCGCCCGCGTCTTGTACTTGTAGCCGACCGAGCCGGGCGAAAGGCGCAGCTCGGCGACATCGGTAGTGCGCAAGTCGCGCCCGCGCAGCTTGTCGCGCCAGAAGCGCAGCCCGCAACGCGTGTCGGCGAGGTGGCCTGTGCTGTCGCCCTTGCCGCCCTGCTCCTGCGGAGCGGCGAGGTAGTTCAAGAACTCGATCCCGAGCGCGTCGTCGACAAAGAGTGGGGGTTTTCCCACCCGCACCGCCTTGGGGTTGTAGGCCTCGGGGTTTTTGCGGAAGGCATCGAGATGCACTTTGGCGAGCTCTTCATTGTCGACCACGCCGGTGGATTGCTCGAACTCGATGGGGAAGCGCGTCTTCAGGTAGTAGACCCATCCGCGCCCCGCCAGGTACCTCGCGTACCCACCCGGCCACGCTTTGCGAGTACCGGTCTTCGGCTGTCTCATCGGTCCCCTCGATCGCACCTGCTGCGTGAATACCGCGTGAATGGCGCGGTGAAAAGAGTGCCAGAAGGACAAACCGCCCGCAAGAGCAGTGAGTAAAATGTTGAATGGTTTATATGGGGTTAAGAAGTGGCGGGCGCTACTGGATTCGAACCAGTGGCCTTCGGCTTCGGAGACCGACGCTCTATCCAACTGAGCTAAGCGCCCGCGAATCGGCCTCTGTACCCCGCGCCGCCGAGTCGCGCAAGGCGATTTCTTGGCCGCCGTCGCGTCGCTCCTCCACGCCGCTACTCCTTGAGCGCGGCTGGCTGCACCATGCGCAGCTTGCGGCCCGACTCGGCGAATCGCGGCGAGTGCGTCAGGCGCAGCCGCGAGGCGCGATACTCAAGCGCCGTGCCGATCACGCCCAGGCCGTACTTCACGCTGCGTCGGAAATCGATCGACGACGCTTCGGCAAAGTAGCGCGCGGGGCAGCTGATCTCGCCGATGTGGAACCCGAACCAGATGGCCTGCACGAGCATTTGATTATCGAAAACGAAGTCGTCGGAATTCTCCTCGAGCGGCAGCGTCTCGAGAAGGCGGCGAGAAAAGGCGCGATAGCCGGTGTGGTACTCCGCCAGTTTGTACCCGAGCAGCAAATTTTCGATAGCCGTCAGGATGCGGTTGGCAATGTATTTCCAGATCGGCATCCCGCCGGCCAGCGCGCCGACGCCGAGGACGCGCGAGCCCAGCACCACGTCGAAATGTCCGCTGGCGATCATCCCCGCCATGGCCGGCATCAGCCGCGGCGAGTACTGGTAGTCGGGGTGGATCATCACCACGATGTCCGCCCCGCGCCGCAGCGCCTCGGTGTAGCAGGTCTTCTGGTTCCCGCCGTAGCCGCGGTTCTTCTCGTGCACCACCACGTGCAGGCCCAACTCGCGCGCCACGCCCACCGTCTGGTCATTCGACTGGTCGTCGACGAGGATGACGTCGTCGGCCACGGCGCGGTCGATCTCCGCGACCGTGCGGCGCAGTGTCTTCTCGGCGTTGTACGCCGGCATCACCACGCAGACCCGCCTGCCACCGATCATCTCGCCCTCGACAGCGCCGCCGCGGCAGCGCAGAGCAACGCCGTGCCGAGCCACTCATACTTCCAGAGTGCGGGCGCGCCGGAAAGGACGAAGAACGTCGAGGGCTGGAAGAGGAGGAAGAGCCCCGCCACTTCGCCGGCCTGGCCGGCGCCGATCCGCGCCACGGCCCACGCCGCCAGGAGCGCCGCCAGCACCGTCCACGACGAAGTCACCGCCAGCCCCATGACGGCGAAGACGGCCAGCGCGCCGAGAAAGCGCGCCTTCTGCAGCGAGGCGCGCAGGTGCAGGCAGGTGTACGAAGCAGCGAAGACGAGCGCCATGATCGCCAGCCCGCGAAACCCGGCCAGGCGTTGCGGTGGAACGGGAGCGGCGAGAAAGAGGTGGCAGTAGATGCCGGCGAGAAAACCGATCCCGAACACGACCTGCGCAGCGCCCGAAGGCTCCGGCGCAGGCTTGCGAATGGCCAGCGCCGCCGCCAGCGCGAGCGCGCCGGCCAGCGCAACCAGCGGCGCGGCAGCCGCCTCGATGCGCAGCGCCAACGCCAGCGAGACAGCGGCGGCCGCGCAGAGAAAGGCAGGCCATCGCCAGAAGCTCATGGCGGCGACTTGCCCAGCTTGACGATCTCCTCGTACTGATCGTGCGTGACGGGCTGCACGGAGAGGCGCATCCCGCGGCGGATGAGCAGCATGTCCTTCAGCTTGGGCGTGCGCTTGACGCGCTCGAGCGTGACGGGGTGCTCGAGCGGGCGCAGCGCGCGCACGTCGACCTGGAACCAGCGGGGATTGTCGGGGGGCGAATCGGGATCGTAATGATCGTCTTTCGGGTCGAATTGCGTCGGGTCCGCATATCCCTCGCGCACCACCTCCGCCTCGCCCACCACCGCGGTCGGCTCGGTGCTCGAATGGTAGATGAGCGCGCGATCGCCGAGTTTCATCCCGTCGCGGAGGAAGTTGCGCGCCTGATAGTTGCGCACGCCGCTCCAGCCGGTGACGCGGGCCTTGACCAGATCAGTGAACGAAAATGACGACGGCTCGGTCTTGAGCAGCCAGTAATTCATCATCGACCTTTTGCCACCTGCTTGCCCGAAGGCTTGTCGAACTTCCAGCCCTTCTCCTTCTGCCACTGCAGCTCGTCGTCGACGGTGAACTCGAGATACCAGCGGCGCACCGGAAGCTGGTTGGCGCGGCCGTCGATGAAGAGCGCCGGCGTGGCCGAGACGCCGGCGGAGAGACCTTCGCGGATGTGCTTCTCGATCACGGCGTCGAACTTCCCCGCGTAGACCTGCTTGAGCATCTCGTCGCCGTCGAGCTTCAATTCGGCCGCGTACTGCTTGAGGTTCGTGTCCTCGAGCGCTTCCTGGTGGGCAAAGAGCAGCTCGTGCATCTCCCAGAACTTCCCCTGCGCCCGCGCAAACTCGGCGCAGGCCGCCGCGATGCGGGCGCGCGCGTGCTGGGGGAAAGGAAAATACTTTGAGCACAAACGAACTTTGCCCTTGCGCCAACTGGTGACCAGGTCGTGCAGCGGCTGCACCGCCTGGGCGCAGTGCGGGCACTGATAGTCGCTGAACTCGACCAGCGCGACGGGCCCCTTGCCGAGCACGGCGCAGTTGTCGGCGGGGACCTTCACCCGCTGCTTTGGCTCGAACGAGGCGTAGTACTTCTCGACGACGTTGATCAAGGGTTGCACCGGGACGTTCTCCTGCGCGAACTGCGCCACCAGCGCCGCCATGCGCAGCGCGTGCGCGTCCTTGACGCCGGCGGCCAGGCAGCGCGCGAGCGTGTCCTGGCAGCCTGCATAGTTGAAGACTTCGGTCGCGACCTGGAGGAAGACGGCGCGCTGCTCGTCGTTCAAGGCGGAGAGATCGGCGCGCGGGACGGCCTGTTTCGCCTGCTCGGCGGTGACCGCCGCGGTGAGGAGGAGTGCCAGCAGCATAGGATCCGCTTTATAGCGCGAAGATCGGTCAGCGGCGCCGGAAGATGCGCCGCACGCGGTCGAGCGCCCGGCCGGCCTCGCGAACGCCCAGGGCCAGCGAGGTGCCCAGGTACGTGAGGCCGAAGAGCCCGAGGACCACGGCGGCGCGGGGAACCGGATGCGCCAGCGGGCCGGCGCGCTCGACGGCCCATTCCGCTCCCAGCGCGACCAGCGTCGCCAACGCCGCCGCGCTCCACAGCCGCGGGAGCAGGCCGCGCGGAAGGTGCACCTCGCCGATGCGGCGGCCGATGCCGCGGCGCAGGAGCCAGAACTCGATCCATCCCGCCACGCCGGCAGAGGCGGTGAGGCCGGCCGCGCCGAAACGCGCATCGGCGTGCAGCAGCCCCGGCAGGTACAGGCCGCAGAACACGCCCAGGCCGGCGGTGAGCAGCACACGCAGCACGGCGTAGCGCAGCGGCGTGCGCGTGTCGCGCAGGGCGTAGAAAGCGCTGGAGTAGAGCCGCGCCATGGTGGCGGCCAGCAAGCCCACCGTGCTGCCGGCGAGGATGAGCCAGACGTAACGCACATCCGACGCGCCGAAACGGCCGGTCTGGAAGAGCGCGGCGCAGATCACGTTGCCCAGCGCGAGAAAGGCGGCCACCGAGGGAACGACGGGAAAGGCGATGGTGCGCAGCCCGTCCTCGAGTTGCCCGTGGAGCTTGTCGCGCGTGTCGGCGCCGGCGGACATCGACGGCAACGACGCGGCGGAGACGGCCATGCCGAAGAGCGAGACCGGAAGCGTGTAGATGGTCTGCGCGTACCCGAGCGCGGCGACGGTCCCGGTGGGCAGCCAGCTGGCGATGAGCGTGTCCACGTAAGCGGAGAGCTGCACCACGCCGCGCCCCGCGACCACGGGAAGGAAGTTCCGCACCACCTCCGCCACGTGCGCGTCGCCTCGCCCGAGCGAGAGCCGCGCCCCGCGGCCGAGGAGCCGCACGACCAGCGGGAGCTGCACGGCGAGCTGCAACGCTCCGCCTACGACCGCTCCCCACGCGGCCCACACCGCGAGGCGCGCCTGGTATTGGTAGATGGGGACATTCGATGGTTTCCCCGTATGAGAGCCGAGAATAAGCGCCGCGATGATGGCCGCGCTCCACACCACCGGCGCGGCGTAGCTCAAGAAGAACTTGTGGTGGCTGCTCTGCACGCCGATGCAGAACGCCGACAGCACCAGGAGCAAGATGCCGGGAAAGAAGATCCGCACCAGCGTGATGGCCAGCGCGCGCGTCTCGCCGGAGAAGCCGGGAGCGATGGCGTCGAGCAGCCATGGCGTCGCCCAGACGCCCAAGAGCGCGAAGAAGCCGGTGATGAGCGTGAGCAGCCCCGCGACGGCGCCGGCCACCTTGCGCGCCTGGTCGTGCTCGCCCTTGGCGCGCAGCGCCGCGTAGACGGGGATGAACGAGGCGGAAAGCACTCCCTCGCCGAGCAGGTTCTGCAGGAAGTTGGGAATGCGCAGCGCGGCGGTGTACGCGTCGGCGGCGGGCGAAGTGCCCAGGTAGTATCCGAGGACGCGCTGCCGCACCAGGCCGGCCAGCCGGCTGAGCAGGATTCCCGCCCCGACGAGCAGTGGCCCCCCGCCGGTCTGCGCGGGCGTCTCCGGTGCGGCGGGCGTGGCCGCGAGGGCGGGTTCTGTCTCGGCCACTGCTCGGTAGAATAGCGGCGCTGCGGTCGAGCGAGAAGCAAACTTCCCTGCCGGGATCGGCTGGCCCGGCGGTGGCGGCGCGGCTATGCTGCGCGGCCTCGCGAGGTGCCGCCATGATCAACGCCAACGTCCGCGTCCCGCCCCCCGTCAACGAGCCGGTGCTCGGCTACGCGCCGGGCAGCCCCGAGCGGGCGCTCCTCAAGGAGACGCTCAAGCGCATGTCGAGCGAGCGCATCGAGATTCCGCTGGTCATCGGCGGAAAGCAGGTGCGCAGCGGAAAGACCATCGAGGTGCGCATGCCGCACAAGCACGCGCACGTGCTGGCCCTCGCCCACGAGGCGGAACCGAGCCATGTCGAGCAGGCCGTCGCGGCGGCGCGGGCCGCGCGGGCCGAATGGTCGGCGATGGCGTTCCACGAGCGGGCGGCCATCTTCCTCAAGGCCGCCGAGCTGCTGGCGACGAAGTACCGGCCCATCATCAACGCCTCGACCATGCTGGGCCAGAGCAAGACGGCCCACCAGGCGGAGATCGACGCCGCCTGCGAATCGATCGACTTCCTCCGTTTCAACGTGGCCTTTGCACACGATCTCTACTCGGTGCAGCCGCAGAGCGGGCCGCAGTCGTGGAACATGACCGACTACCGGCCGCTCGACGGGTTCGTCTTCGCCGTGGCGCCGTTCAACTTCACCTCCATCGGCGTCAACCTGCCCACCGCGCCCGCGATCATGGGCAACACCGTGCTCTACAAGCCGGCCTCGACGTCGATCTACAGCGCCTGGTTCTTCCTCGAGCTGATGCGCGAAGCAGGCCTGCCCGACGGCGTGATCAACTTCATCCCCGGCAAGGGCAGCGAGGTGGGCCGCGTCGCGCTCGCGAGCCAGGATCTGGGGGGCATCCACTTCACCGGCTCGACGGGCGTGTTCCAGGGGATGTGGAAGACGGTGGGCGAGAACATCGCGCGCTACAAGCAGTACCCGCGGCTCGTCGGCGAGACGGGCGGCAAGGACTTCATCTTTGCCCACGCCTCGGCGGCCGACGACATCGACGCGCTGGCGGTGGCCATCGTGCGCGGCGGCTACGAGTACCAAGGGCAAAAGTGCTCGGCGTGCTCGCGCGTCTACCTGCCCGAGTCGATCTGGACGCGCCTCAAGCCGCGCCTGCAGGAATTGATCGGGGAGATCCGCATGGGCGACGTGGCGGACTTCCGCAACTTCATGGGCGCGGTCATCGACGAGGCGTCGTTCAAGAACGTCAGCTCGTACCTGGAGCTGGCGCGGCAGGGCGGCGAGGCCAGCATCGTCGCGGGCGGCCAGACCGACCGGCGCGAGGGCTGGTTCGTCAAGCCGACGCTGGTGCAGGTCACCAACCCGCGCCACCGCCTCATGGTCGAGGAGATCTTCGCGCCGGTGGTGACGGTTTACGTCTATCCCGACAACAAGTACCTCGAGGCGCTGCGCGAGTGCGATCAGTCGGCGGCCTACGCGCTCACCGGCGCGATCTTCGCCCGCGACCGCAAGGCTATCTCCCTCGCGATGGACGAGCTGCGCTTCGCCGCCGGAAACTTCTACATCAACGACAAGCCCACCGGCGCCGTAGTGGGCCAGCAGCCCTTCGGCGGCGGCCGCGCTTCGGGCACCAACGACAAGGCCGGCTCCGCGCTGAATCTGGTGAGGTGGATCTCCGCCCGGACAATCAAGGAGAACTTCGTTCCGCCGGTGAAGACGGGTTATCCGTACATGGGGGCGGAGTAGCTGGACCTCGGACCTCGGACCTCGGGCCTCAGGGGCTTCAGGCTTTTCGTCTGAGGTCCGAGGTCTGAGGCCTCGAAAATCAGCCCATTGGGGAGCACTTCACCCGGGCGCTGGAGGCGACGTTGTTCTCCCGGTGGCAGTCGCCTACAGAGTCGTTCGGGTCGACCACCGCCTTCACCGTGACCGATTGATTCGCGGGCGGCGCCATCCACTCGACGTTGATGGTCTCGCTCTCGCCCGGGTGCAGCGTGGTCTTGGTGACGGCGCTCCCGATCGGCGCCGTCTGCCCATTCTCCAGCACCGCCGTGATCGTCACCGGCACGCCCGGCTTCGCCAACAGCGCGCCGCCGTTGTAGACGGTCGTCGTCACGATCGCCTTGCCCCCGTGGCACTGCGTCATGTCGACCTTGACCTCGCAGACGCTCAGGTCGGGCGAGCTGAACATGCCTTTGCCCTGGATGTTCTGGCGATAGTTGTTGAAGCCGCCCTGCGCCTTGTCCCACGAGTTCGGCTCGGGCCAGGGCAGCGTGCCGTCGAGGTTCACGTTGGTGACGTGATAGGCGTGCTCGTTCCACACGCTGCGCGTGTTGACCCACTTGTCGCTCGGAGAAGTGAGCGCCTTGAGCCCCCAGTAGCGCGTCAGATCGGTCGACGGCGCCCACGGGCACTGGATGGGGCAGATATTGTTGTTGGGCACGAGGATCTTGGCGCGCCCGCTGCCGTCGATGTCGGCGACGATGGGCATCTCGTACGCGGTGCAGCTCGAGTTCTGCTCCTGGATGAGCGTCTGGCCCGACTTGCCGTCGTAGACGCGGAAGTAGCACTGGTCGGAATAGACCACCGTCGCCTGGCCCTTGCCCTCGAAGTCGAACACCGAGCTGCCGGTGTTGGCCGAGCAGTCGAAGGTCCCCGAGCTCCAGATCCAGCCGACACCCGGCTTCCACACCGAGTACGTGCTCTGCGAGGCGACGCCCACCTCCGGTAGGCCGTCGCCGTCGAAATCGGCGATGGTGGGCGCACCGCCCGGATTGTAATCCGGGTTGTAGCACCTCGTGTCGCGGCCCGGGAGCGGAATGGGCGCCACCACCATGCCGCCGGTCCAGTCGTGAATGTTCAGATAGCCGTGGGCGATGGTGACGATCTGCGGATGCGGGTCATCGGGCTTGAGGCCGAGCGGCGAGCCGTAGCCGGCGAAGTTGGCCACCGCCGGGAACCCGTCGGGGCAGAACTGCTTGTACCCGCCCGGGCAGTCCCGTCTGTTCGGCATCTGCACGCCGGCGCCGAAGAGCGCCTTGCAAGTGTAGCCCGTCGGCGAGGATGCGTCCTTGAGGAGCTTGTACGCCTGGTTGCCGGTGACGATCTCCGGAACGCCGTCGAGGTCGAGGTCGGCAATGGCGGTGAGGGTCCCGTCGCCGTTGCCGCCCACCTGGTCGAGCGGGTTGATCGTTTGAGGACAAAGCGTCTTGCCGGTCGCGCCGTCGTAGACGCCGTTCCCCACCACCACCTGGGCGGGTCCGGTCGGCCCGAGCAGCCGCGCGATGGACGGCCCGCCCCACCACACCTGCGCGGCGCGGTTCACCCAGAGAAAGCGGCCGTCGCTGCCGAAGGCGATGAGGCCGCCGTGCTGATGCGACTTGTTGGGCGGCATCTTCGGCGGCGCGTCCGCGGGGTCCCAGCCGCCGGTGACGAAGCACACTTCGCCGGTGCCCATGCAGTCGCCCGCCGCGATGGACGAGTTGCCGTTGATGCTCCACTCCATGTGGTGAAACATGTCGTTGGGCGCGGACCAGATGGGCGAGCCGTCCGAGCCGCGGATGGCGCGCATGACGCCCTGCACTTCGACGTAATCCCCGAGAGACGGCTGGTTGGGCGGGATGAAGAAGCTGTTGAATACCACCGCCGGCTCGGGATCGTTGGGGTGCAGCCGGATGACCACCGGCGTGCTCATCACCTGCGTATAATCGGGGTACTCGACGTCGGGCCGGATCTTGTCATTTCCCGTCTTGTCGTCCGGCCCGCCCGGCGTCTGCCAGGGCCACCACCACGCGTGCACCGGCGGTTCGAACGCGTTGTGCGGAATGTAGATGCAGCTCGGGTCGGCTGGCTTGCACTGCGCGGTGGTGGGCAGGCATTTCCCGTTCGAGCAGAACTCGTTCGTTCCGCACTTCACGCCGGCGCACGCGCTCGGCTGCGACACGGCGTTGTAAGGCTGGCAGGTGCCGTTGGCGAGGCACTTGCCGTCGCCGCAGTCCGAATCCTGGTGGCAGCCGTTCGACCCCGGCGAGATCACGTTGCACGAATCGTCATTCGGATCGCAGCCGATCTGCTTTTTGTCGACGCAGGCCGCTGTGACGCCTGCGGCAATTGCCAGAAGGAACACCTTCCCCCGCCCCATCCACACCTCCCAGAAGGCTCTGGGCAGGTTGGGGACGGCGGCCCCGGTCGGCAAGCGGGCAGGCAGACGGAATTGATCAAATCGAACTACCGGGCGCGGGGTCGGGTGCGTGTACGTTTACGGGGATGGGGACGGGACGGTTCGGCGGGCCGGTTTTTCTGCGGAGCGTACCGTCCGCGTGCCCATCCCCCTACACGCACCCGGTCCCGCGCCCGAACCCCTCACCGAGAAACGCTCCTCGGAGTGCACGTTTATGACTCGCGAGTCAGAAATAATGTCCGGAAAGTGACCGGCGGGTTAGAAACCGTGAATAGGCACCTCTCGCTGGGCGCGATGATCGGCGTGATCCTCTTGATGGGCCTGGTGACGAAGGACGCCATTCTGCTCATCGACGGCACGCTGCAGCGCCTGCGCGCGGGCGACGACGTGGACACCGCCCTGATGAAGGCCGGCCCGCGCCGCGTGCGGCCCATCCTCATGACTTCGTTCGCCATGGCCATCGGCATGGTGCCGACGGCGCTGGGCACCGGGGTGGGCAGCGAGTTCCGCTCGCCCATGGCCATCGCGGTGATCGGCGGCGTGATCACCTCGACGGCGCTGACCCTCTTGGTGGTGCCGGTGATCTTCGCCGGAGTGGAAAAGTTGTCGCTGATGCGTCTCTTCGAACGTCTCTTCCGGCGCAAGGCGCAGCAGCCGGTGCTGGTTTCCGCCACGCCTCAGACCGAGGCGGTGGCGCGCGTGGTCAACGGGTAAACGACATGAAATCGATCTTCGCGTGGCTGGCCGCCGCGGCGGCCCTGGCTCTTTCCTTTCCTGCCCACGCCGAGCGCCGCAAGGTCGCGTTGCGCGAGGCGCTCCAACTCGCCGCCAAGCAGGGTCCCGACGTGGCGGCGGCGCGGGCGCAGGCGCAGATCGCCGAGGCGTCGGTGCAGCGGGCCTGGACGACGTGGCAGCCGGACCTGAGCGCGACCGGCACCTTCGATCATACCAGTGCGCCAGCGAGCATCCCGGCCGGCGCGTTGGGATTGGGATCGCCGCCGGTCACGATCGTCGCCGAGAACAGCAAGTACGCGACCTTCCAGATCTCTCAGCCGCTGCTCACACCGCAGGGCTTGTTTTTGCCAGGCATCGCCAATGCGACGGCCGAAGCGGCGGCGCGGGGCTCGGACGAGGCGCGCGAGCAGGTGCTGCTGGGCGTGGCGCGCGCATATCTCGGGCTGCAAGGGTTGGAAGGACTGTTGGCCGCGGCGCGCGACGCGGAGAAAGTCGCGCTCCGCCGCGAGGACGACGCCAAGGCGCAGATCGCGGCGGGCACGGCGGTGGAGATCGCGCTCCTGCGCGCGCAGACCGAGACGGCGGGCGCGCGCGCGCAGATCTCCTCGCTCGAAGGCCAGCGGGACTCGCTCCTGCCGCTTTTGGAGGCCCTGACCGGCGAGGCCATCGAGCCTCTCGCCGCCGGCCCCGGCGAGGACCTGGGCAAGCCGTCGCAAGAGAGCGCCGAGCCGTGGGAGCAGACCTACTCGGTGAAAAGCGCCAAGGCCTTCGCCGTCGCCGCCAACCGCGCCACGACGTTGGACCACTTCCTCTGGATACCCAGCGTCGCCGGCATCGCCAGGGAGAACTACAGCTCGAACGCCGGCTTCGCCAACAAGAACTGGACCTACGACTTGATCCTCAATGTCAGCGTGCCGATTTACGATCGCGGGACGCGCTACGCGCAACTCCACGAGGACCAGGCCAGGCTTGCACAGGCGCAGGCGCAGCTCGCCTCGTCGCGGGCCAAGGCGCGGGCGAACTGGCTCGGCGCGGTGGCAAATCTCTCGGCGGCGCAGGCGGTGCTCCAGCAGTCGGACACGCAGGCGCAGCTCGCGACCAAGGCCCAGGCGCAGGTCAGCGCGTCGTACAGGGCAGGAGTGGCGACATCGCTCGATCTTTCCGACGCGGACCAGAAGCGGTTCGCGGCGGCCAGCGCAGCGGCGCAGGCGCGGGCGGCGCTCGAAATCCGCAAGGCGGAGGTCGCAGCGGCGGAGGGGCGGCTGTACGAGGTGGCGGCGAGGTAACAAGCAAACGAAACGCGAACCAGGACCAGGACCCAGAACCACGACCCAGGACCACGACCAGGACCAGAACGAGAACGAGAACGAGAACCCAAACCAGAACGCAAACCGCAAACGGAAGTACTGCTAGCGCGTCAGGGGATGTGCCGGTAGAAGTTCACGCCCGTGTTCTCCGTCTTGCGTCACAAGGCGTTCCGCTGGATCTGGGCGGCCTCGCTCGTCTCCAACGTCGGGAACTGGATGGAGGCGGTGGGGCAGAGCTGGCTGGTGCAGCAGCAGACCGCTTCGCCCTTCATGGTCGAGTTGCTCGCGGCCAGCGAGTTCGTGCCGCACGCGCTGCTCGTGCTCGCGGCGGGCGCGCTGGCCGATCGATACGACCGCCGCAAGCTTTTGCTGGCGGGCCAGATCGCCATGATGCTGCTGGGCGCGGTGCTGGCCGTGCTCACGCACCTCGGGCACGCCACGCCGTGGGTCGTCATCGCGCTCTCGTTCGCCGAGGGAGCGGCGTGGGCCAGCGTCATGCCGGCGTGGCAGGCGCTGGTGCCGGCGCTGGTGCCGCGCAAGGAGCTGCCCTCGGCCATCGCGCTCAACTCCGCCCAGTTCAACACCGCCCGGCTGCTCGGTCCGATGCTGGCCGGCACGCTGCTCAGCACGGCCGGCGCGGCGCTGGTGTTCGACGTCAACGTGGTGAGCTTTCTCGGCATCGTGCTGGTGCTGGCGCTGGTGCGCGTCCCCGCCGCGCCGCTGGCGTCGGCGCCGACCACGGGCGGGTCGCTGAAGCTGGCGGGCGGCGCGGGGACCGCGCTGAAGTGGGCGCTACACGAGCCGGGGCCGCGGCAGCTCATCGTGGGGATCTTCGCCTTCTCGATCTTCTCCGCGCCGGTGCAGGGCCTCCTGCCGACGATGGCCGACGAAGTGCTGCACGTCGGCGCGCGCGGCTACGGCGCGATGCTCTCGTCGCTCGGCGCGGGCGCCATCGCCGGCGCGCTCACGCTGGCGCGGCTGCCGCGGTCGTATCCGCGCCACCATCTCATCCCGCTCTCGATGCTCGGGTTCTCGCTCTGCGCGCTGATCTACGGAAGCTCGCGCTGGCCCCTGCTCTCGGGCGGCGCGCTGGCGGTGGGCGGCGTGTTCTGGGTCTGGTCGCTGGCGTCGTCCTCGACGGCGATGCAGCTGCTGGTGCCGGAGAACCTGCGCGGGCGCGCGATGAGCGTGCTGGCGTTGGCGACGACCGGGCCGCTTCCGCTCGGCCATCTCCTCGGCGGTGCCCTGGCGCACGGCCTCGGTGTCCGCGCGGGCGTGATTCTGACGTCGGGCGCGCTGGCCTGCTTCTCGCTCTGGTCGGTGTGGGCGCGCGAGCCCGCTATCGACGCGATGGACAACCCCCCGCCGCCCCCGCGCGGGTTCCGCGCCGCGGTCTGGGAAGCGCTCACCGCCGCGTCACATCGCGCCCAGGAGATCGAGCCGGGCGTCCACCGCGGCGCCGCCGAGCCCGCGCAAGATTAGGAGGAGCGTTACTATCTGCCCCCATGACCGATGAAGAGCGCGAAATCTGGGACCTGATCCGCGAGAGCAACCGCGCCTGGAAAGAGGGAGCGATCCGCGAGCTGGAGAATGTCTTCGACGAGCACGCCGTGATCATCGCGCCGCGCATCGAGGGGCGTATCGTCGGGCGCGAGGCGATCGTCAAAAGCTACGCTGACTTCGTCAGCCACGCCAGGACCGATTCCTTAGAGGAGATGGAGCATTGCGTCGACGTCATCGGCGAGACGGCGGTCGCGACCTACCGGTTCCGCATCCGTTACCAGCTCCACTCCGAGGAAGCGCCGCGCGACGAGGTGGGCCAGGAGATCCTCGTCCTGCACAAGCGGCCCGACGGCTGGAAAATCATCTGGCGGACGCAGACCGAGCCCGAGCCGGCGGACTAGGCCGAAGCTTGCTATGTAGCGGCCATGGCCCACACCTCTCTATCCGACAGCGCGCTGCGTGAGCTGACGGCGCGGCTCAAGCGCGCGCAGGAGCAGTTCGCGAAAAACTATCCCGGCGAGGCCGGGACGCGGCAGCCCGTGCACACCGTGTACGGCGGGGCGCAACTCTTCAAGTCCGACACGACGAAGAAGCTGGGCGAGCTGGCGCTCAAGGCCATGAGCCAGTACGCGCCCAACGCGACGGCCTTCGCCGAGGGCATCGGCATCGATCTCGCGCTCGCCGACCGGGTCCACGCGCGCGTGCAAGAGAAGCTCAAGCGCGAGGCCGTCGAGGACTTCCGCATCGACTTCGAGGACGGCTACGGCATCCGCGCCGATGCGGAGGAGGACGGCCACGCCGCGCAGGCGGCCGGCGAGCTGGCCAAGGGCATGGGCGCTGCCACCATCAGTCCCTTCATCGGCATCCGCATCAAGTCCTTTTCCGGCGAGCTGGCGGCGCGCTCGCTGCGCACGCTGGACATCTTCCTCACCGCGCTGGGGGGCAAGCTGCCGGCGAACTTCGTCGTCACGCTGCCGAAGATCACCAGCCCCGAGCAGGTCGCCGCGCTCATCGACGCCTTCGAGGCGCTCGAGCCGAAGCTCGGCCTGCCGCGCGGCTCGCTCAAGATGGAGCCGATGATCGAAGTGACGCAGACCATCCTCGACACCAACGGCACCTCCATGCTGCCCAAGCTGCTGCGCGCCGCGCGCGGCCGCATGGTCGCGGCGCACTTCGGCACGTACGACTACACCGCGTCGTGCAACATCACGGCGGCGTACCAGTCCATGCGGCACCCCGCGTGCGACTTCGCCAAGCACATGATGCAGGTCGCGTACGCCGGCGCGGGCATCTGGCTCTCGGACGGCGCGACCACCATCATGCCGGTGCCGGTGCACCGCGGCGACTCGCTCACCGACGAGCAGAAACGCGACAACCAGCGCGCGGTCCACTCGGCGTGGCGGCTGCACGCCGACGACGTCCGCCACTCGCTCGTCAACGGCTATTACCAGGGCTGGGATCTGCACCCGGCGCAGCTCCCCAGCCGCTACGGCGCGGCGTACGGGTTCTTCTTGAAGGGGCTGGCGGCGGCGAGCGAGCGGCTGAAGAACTTCGTCAGCAAGGCCGCGCAAGCCACCCTGCAGGGCGACGTCTTCGACGACGCGGCCACCGGCCAGGGCCTGCTCAACTTCTTCTTGAGAGGCGTCAACTGCGGCGCGCTCACCGAGCAGGAGGCGCTGGCCACCGGCCTCACGCTCGACGAGTTCCGCGGCCGTTCGTTCCTCAAGATCCTCGAGAACCGCCGCCGTCAGAAGACGTAGCCGACGATCATCTTGGCGATCCTCGCGCTGCCGTCGCCGATGGCGACATTCAGCTCCAGATTTTTCAGCGCGATCAAGTCGGCGGCGGCGAGCAGGTATTGTTCGTGCGGGACCGACGCGTAGTACTCGAGGCCGAGCGCGACCGGACCGACCTTGACCTTCGCCATTCCACCCGGCTCGAAGCTGGCCGGGAACGACACGTTGGGATTCGCGGCGAAGATGAACCGCTCGTCCTCCCACGCGATGATGGGGCGGATCTCGCCGCCCCACCCTTCCGCCGGCACGCGCGACAATTCGAAATTGATCCCCAGGCGCAGGTGGCCGCCCTCGGGGGCGATGATCTTCGTGCGCAGCTTGACGCCGGCGTACTTGCCGTCCTCGGTCTGGAAATAGCCGCCCACTTCCCAAAAGGAAGTGATGCCGTACGACGGCTCGAACGTCATGCGCCACCGGTCGTGGTGCTGGTTGAGATGGATCTCCAAACCCGGCGAGCCCTTTGGGTCGGCGGTGCCGTCGTAGATCTGGATCTCGAAGGGATCGAAAGCGGCCGCCGGCGCGGTGCACAACAGCGCGGCGCCAAAGCTAGCTGCCGCGATAGATCGAATAGCCATAGGGCGAGAGCAACAATGGAACGTGATAGTGGGCTCCCGCATCGCGCACTTCGAAGATGACGCTCACCTCGGGGAAGAAAGGCCCGCGCGTCTCGAAGCGCAGCCGGTACGTGCCGAGCTGAAGCGCCGCGCCCGCCGGCAAGAGCGTGCGCACGCGGCCGTCGGGATCGGTGTGGCCCGCGCCGAGCCGCTTCCATCCCGCGCCGTCGCGGATGTCCAGTTCGACCGGAACCCCGGCGGCGGGCCGGCCCTGCGCGGTGTCGAGCACGTGTGTGGTGATCATGCGCCCCCCAGCCACTTCGCGATGCGCAGCCGGAGGATTTTCGCCTGCTCCTCGGCGGCGGTGCGGATCTCCTGCTCGCGCGACGCGCCCATGCGCTGCCGCAGCGCGCGCAGCATCTCGTCGGCGCCGCGGCCCGTCGCGCAGACGAGAAAGATGAAGCCGTGCTTGCCGAAGTACTCGTCGTTGAGCTGCGCGAGCTGCGCGATCGTCTCGGCGGACGCGCCCGCCAAGCCGCCCTGCTCCTGCTGCGAGACGCGCTCGCCGCTCTTCTCGCCGATGCGCGGGTGCGCCGAGAACGCCTCGAGCCAGTCCTTCTCCTCGAGCGACCAGAAGGCGCGGTCGGCCGTGCGGTACAGCGCGGCAGCGTCCTCGAACGGCCGCGCGTCCGCCATCCGTTCCGCCCAGCGCAAGGAACCGCAGAACCCGCGCAGCGCCGCCACCGCCTCGGCGCGCGCCATGCCGTTGAGCCGCTGCACCCCGGGGTCGGACGGCCGCTCCGGCTCGCCCCAGGCGCGCAGCCGCGCCACGCCGCCGTCGGGAAAGACGTTGAGGCGCAGGTGCGTGACGCGCCCGACGCTGCGCAGCTCTTCCTCGAAGAAGTGGCGCGTGTGCGGCTGCGTCGGGGTCTCGGCCAGGAGAACGCGCCAGTCGACCTCGTCGGCCGCCAGCGCTTCCCCGCCCGCGCCGGGCGCGTCGCACGCCTCGATGGAGCAACGGCCCGGCGCATTGCCCTTGAAGTGCGTCGTGTCGACCTCGACGCGCCTGACGACGCCGGGCGCGCCGAGCTGGACGATGTTCCAGTCGTGTCCCGGGCCGCGGCGGCGGCGCGTCTCCCAGCCGCTGCTCATGTTTTTCGGCCGGCCGTGGAGGAGAAGGTTGTTGCGCGAGCCGAAGAACATGTCGCTGCAGACGAGCGAGCGGCCGCCGTTCTCCAGCGCCGCCAGGTCGACCAGGCCGCCCGGGCGCGTGAGGCGCGCCCAGTCGGGCAGCACCTCGCCGTGCACGCGCAGTCGCGCGACCCCCCCGTCGGGGAAGATGTTGAGGCGGATGTGCGTGAAGCGCCGGCCGTCGCTGACGGGAAATGCATTGAGCGTGTCGCCCTCGAGCGCTGCGCGGGGGAGGATCTCCTCCCATTCGGCCGCCGGGAGCGCCTCGAGATCGCGGCTCGCCTCGACGGCACACGCTTCGATCGAGCACTCGGGGGGATAGTTGCCGCGGAAGTGCGCGGTATCGACGATCACGCCGCGCACCGCCCCGGCCAGCCCCAGCCGCACGATGCACCAGTCGTGTCCCGGCTCGCGGCGGCGGCGCGTCTCCCAGCCATCCATCCACTTGCCGCGCTCGGTGTACTCGTCTTCGCGCCACTCGGCGGGATGGGGCTTGAGCAAATTCTCCTTGGGAGCGAAGAACTCGTCGTTGGCAAGCAGGACTGCGCCGCCCAGCTCTTCGGCCGCCAGGTCGACGAGGTCGGTGAAGTCGCCTGCGGTCATTTGAGCAGCTCCTGCCCGCGCGGCGCGCCGGGAAAGTCGCCGCGATCGTAGACCAGCTCGCCGCGCACCACCGTCGCCACCACCACGCCTTGCAACTCGCGGCCCGCATAAGGCGTGAGCTTGTGCTTGTGGTGGAGCTTGGCGGGATCGACCTGGAACTTTTCCTCGGGCCGCCAGACGCACAGGTCGGCGTCTTGACCGGGAGCCAGTGCGCCCTTGCGGCGCGAGAGTCCCGCCAGCCGCGCCGGCGCCTCGCACATCCAGCGCGCGAGATGCTGCAGGGTGAAGCCGCGCTTCGACCCCTCGGTCCACGCCACCGGCAGCGCGAGCTGCAGGCCCGACACGCCGCCCCAAGCCTGGTCGAACCTGCCGCTTTCCTGCTTCTTGAGCTGCGGCGCGCAGGGCGAGTGATCCGACGCGATCATGTCGAGCACGCCTTCGCCGAGCGCGCGCCAGAGCGCCTCGCGGTTCTCGCGCTCGCGGATGGGCGGGGCGCACTTGAACTCGGTCCGGCCGTCGGGGATCTCTTCGGCGGCGAAGTGGAGGTAGTGCGGGCACGTCTCGGCGCTCAAGGGAACGCCGTCGCGTTTGGCGGCGCGCAGCGTCTCCAGCGCGTCGCTGGAGGAGTGATGAACGATGTGCGTGCGCGCGCCCGTCTCGCGGCAGAGTCGCGCGGCGAGCGAGACGGCTTCGTTCTCCCAGGCGCGCGGCCTCGACAGCAGATAGGTGGCGTAGGCGCGTGGATCTCCCGCGGGCCGCGCGGGCATCGGACCGGCCACCTCGGCGTGCACCAGGAGCGGCGCGCCAATGCGCTCGAGCTCCTCCATGGCGGGGCGGAGATCGCGCTCGCCCACCCACCCGAACTCGCCGATCCCCGAATCGATGAGGAAGCACTTGAACCCGAGCACGCCCGCCTTAGCCATGGGCTCAAGCTCGCTCGCATTGCCCGGCACCACGCCGCCCCAGAAGCCGACGTCGACCCGGCACTGCCCGCGCGCGGCCGAGCGCTTCTGCTCGAATGCCTTCAGCGTCGTCGTCACGGGGACCGAGTTGAGCGGCATGTCGACCAGCGCGGTGATGCCTCCCGCCGCGGCGCTCTCGGTGGCGGTGCGGAAGCCTTCCCACTCGGTGCGGCCCGGCTCGTTGACGTGCACGTGCGTGTCGACGATGCCGGGCATCACCACGGCGTCTCCGTAGTCGACCGCGCCGGGCGCGTCGTCCGCCAGGGCGGCGATGCGGCCCGCTTCGATGATCACGCACGCCGGCCGCAGGCCCTCGGCGGTGAGCACCCGCTGGCTGCGGACGGCCTTCATCGCTCGCGCACCACTTTGGCTACTCCCCACCCGAGCAAGGTGAGCACGGCGAAGACCTGCCAGTTGTACTCGCTGCCGTAGGTGGCGGTGGGGAAGTGGCTGCTGATCATCGTCATCACCACGGGCAGGATGATGAAGGTGTTGTGCTTCGATCGATTCTTCGCTTGCTCGGCCAGCCCCGCGTCCGGCGGCTGTCCGGCGGCGATGGCCGCCACCAGCTTCTTTTGCGCGGGGAGGATGCGCAGCCATACGTTGAGCGCCATGATGGTGCCCATCATCGCTCCCAGGTGGATGTATGCGGCGCGGCCGTTGAAGAGCCGCGTCAGGGCCCACGCGAGCGCGACCAGCGCCAGGTAGGAGGCGGCGGCGCCGGCGAGCGGGCGTTTTCCGAGCGGAGAGATCCAGAAGAGATCGTACGCCAACCACCCGACGACGAGGAGCCCGATGCCGAGCGCGATGGCCTGGCCCTCGGGGAGCGCGGAGTCGTCCATCAGCCCGCCCATGTAGTAGACGAGGAGCAAGAGGAGCAGCCCGCTCAGCCAGGTGAAGAGCGCCTCGAAGCGAAACCAGTGGATCCTCGCCGGGTCGACCTTGGGGTCCCTCTGCTTCTCGACCAGATAGAACCCGCCGCTGTGCACCATCCACACGCCGGCCGGGTCGAGCTGGAGCTGGCGATCGAGCCAGGTGAAATACCAGGTGGAACCGATCCAGAGGATCCCGGCGAAGACGTGGAACCAGCGCACGAACAGGTTGGCCCACTCGCCGACCGCTTCCACTCTCAGGCCACCGTCGGGCCGAGCCCGGCCCGCGCCGCCAGCCAGTCGCGCACGGCGTGGCCGGTGCCCAGCGGCCAGGGCCGCAGCTTGTCGGGCGGGACGGCCTTCACGCCCACGATCTCGTCGCCGATGACGATCTCGCCGTGCGCGCGCACGTGGTAGGCGAGGATGATCTGGTTCATCTCCGCGAACGGGTAGGCGCCGATGAAGGAGACGATCTCGCCCTTGAGGCCGACCTCCTCCCTCACTTCGCGCAGCACGCCCTCCTCGGGCGACTCGCCTTTCTCGAGGAAGCCGGAGACGAGCCCGTACCACTTCTCCGGCCAGCCCTTGTTGCGCACCAGCAGCACCGTCTGGCCGTGCTCGATGAGGGCCGCGACGACGGGCACCGGGTTGTCGTAGAAGGTGTAGTCGCACGACTCGCTCGAGCAGGAGAGCCGCCGGCGGCCATCGACGATGCGGTCGATGAGCGGGCTCGAGCAGGCCGGGCAGAACTTCATCACCGGAGGCACGGGATCTCCGTGCCAAAGGGAGCGGGCAATGTCAATCGCGCTGCTGACCTTCGACCTGTTCGGGACGGTGATCGACTGGCGGCGCGGGCTGCGCGAGGCGCTCGGCACGCCCCTCTCCGACGCTGATTTCGACCGCATCGTCGACCGGCAGGGTGAGCTGGAACGCGAGGCATTCCGGGCCTATGCGGAGATCGTCGCCCAGAGCCTGGTCGACGAGGCGGGCCTCGATCCGGCGGCGGCGGCGCGCATCGGGAGCGAGGCGGGACGGTGGCCGTTGTATGACGATTCGGCGGATGCGCTGCGGCTGTTGCAAAAGGTTGCGCCTTGCGCGGCCATCACCAACAGCGACGTCGCGCACGGGGTGCAGGTGCAGGCGCAACTCGGTTTTCGCCTGGATGGCTGGGTGTGCGCCGAGGACGTCCGCGCCTACAAGCCCGACCCGCAGATGTGGCAGGCGGCATCGCGCGCTTTGGGCGTGCCGTTTTCACGCGACTGGTGGCACGTCTCGGCCTACGCCGATTATGACCATGTCACCGCCGGCGCGCTCGGCCTCACCCGCGTGTTCGTCAAGCGCCCCCACTCCCGGCCGGGCCCGTACGATGTGGTGGTCTCAGACCTGGCCGAATTGGTGACTGTCACTGAAGTCTGAGTGAACCGTCAGAGGTTGGATATGATTCGGCGCGCCTCGGCGGAAGCGGCGGCGGCGAGTTTCGGCGCGTCGAGAGTCAGGAGCTTGCGCGCCCGCACCACGACGCGGCCGTCGACGAGGACGTCGGTGACGTCGCTGGCTCGGGCGCAATAAACCAGCGTTGCGTGGAGGTCCGGGCCGGCCGGCTGACAGTGGGGCGCGGCAAGATCGACGATGGCCAGGTCTGCCCTCTTGCCGGGCTCGATCGAGCCGATCTCGCCGGCCAGCCCGAGCGCGCGCGCCCCGCGGACGGTCGCCATCGCCAGCACCTCCGCGGCCGGCATCGAGCGCGGGCCGAAGCGCGGCAGGTGCAGCGTCGCCGCGAGCCGCATCTCGTGGAAGGCGTCGAGCGTGTTGTTGCACGGCGCGCCGTCTCCCCCCAGCGCAACGTTGACGCCGTTCTCCAGCAGCCTGGGCACGGGCGCGAGGCCGCTCGCGAGCTTGAGGTTCGCGCCGGGGCAGTGCACGGCCGAGGCGCCGGTGCGCGCCAGGATTCGCCCCTCGGGCGGCGTGAGATGCACGCAATGCGCCAGCACGGTGCGCGGCGTGCAGAGGCCGAGCCGGTCGAAGTACGCGACGTTGTCCTGCCCGGTTCGCTTGCGCACCAGCTCCACCTCGGCGCGGTTCTCGCTCGCGTGCGTGTGCACCAGCCAGCCCTCGCGCTCGGACAGCCGCCGCACCTCTCCGAGCAGCTTCTCACTGCACGAGAGCACGAAGCGCGGGCACAGCGCCCAGCGGATGCGGCCGCCCGCGGCCCCATGCCACTTGCGGCCGAGCCACTCGGCTTCGCGCAGCGCCGGGGCGGTGTCCTCCGGCAGCGGCCCGCTGCCGGCGTCCATCAAGCACTTCCCGCCGGTGTAGCGGATGCCGCCCTCCTCGGCCGCGCGCAGCACCGCTTCGGTGTGCCGCACCGTGGCCATGTCGAGAATGGCCGTCGTGCCGCCGAGGAGCAGCTCGGCGATGCCCAGCCGCGCCGAGAACCCCAAGGAGCGCGCGTCGTGCGCCGCCTCGAACGGCCAGATGCGCTGCGAGAGCCAGTCGAGCAGCTCCAGCCCGTCGGCATGGTTGCGGAAGAGCACCTGGCAGAGGTGCACGTGCGCCTGCACCAGCCCGGGGATGACGGCGCGGCCCGCGCAGTCGATGACCTGCGCGCCGCGCGGCGTCTTGAAGCGTCCGATGCGGTCGATGCGGCCGTCCGCGACCAGCACGTCGGCGCGCTTGACGCTGCGGCGCGCGTCCATGGTCAAGACGGTGCCGCCGCGCAGAACGATCACAACGCCTCGAGAAGGCGCACGAGCACGTTCCCGGCGACGCGGCTTCGGTAGAGGGCCGTGGCGCGCACGTCGTCGATGGGCGTGATGTCGCGCTCCAACGCGGCGCGCGCGTCGCCTCCCGACCCGGCGGCTGCTTCGGCGTGGCGGCAGCGCAGCGGGATGGGCGCGACGCAGCCGGCCCCGATGCGCACGCCGGCAGGACCTCTGCACGCGGCGAGGATGACGCGCGAGACCGACTGCGCCTTGCGCGTTCCCACCTTGCGATAGACGAGCCGGCCGCTCACCGGCACCTCGATGCGCAGGAGCAATTCGTCCGCGCCGAGGGCCGTCTTGCGATAGGCGAGGAAGAATTGATCGGCCGCGACGGCGCGCTCGCCGCGCGGTCCACCCAACACGAAGCGCGCTTCCGCCGCGAGCAAAAGCGGCAGCGTGTCGCCTGCGGGAGAGGCGTTGCAGACGTTGCCGCCGATGGTCCCGCGGTTCTGGATGGCCCACGCGCCCACCTCGCGCGAGACCATGCCCAGCGCGGGAAGGCGCTCGCGGATCAGTTCCGAGCGCATCAGATCGGTGTAGGTGGTCAGCGCGCCGATGCGCAGCGTGCCGTCGTGCCAGGTCACTCCGCGCAGCTCGGGCACGCGCCAGATGTCGAGGACGTGGCCGATGCGCTCGAGCCCGATGCGCGCGTTGACCGCCACCATGAGGTCGGTCCCGCCGGCCAGCACGCGCAGCCCGGGCGTCCGACGCGCAAGCACGTCGAAGGCCTCCTGCAGCGAGCGCGCGGAAGTCACGGGGATCATCTGCGCGCCGCCTCCAATGCTCCGCCCTTCGGGCTCCGCCCGAAGAACCGGGCCCGGGACCGGGTGCGTGTACGTTGACGGTTACGTATGCGGGTACGGGTCACGTACCACGGCTCCGTGCAACGTTCCCATCCCCGTCCCCATCCCCGTCAACGTACACGCACCCGAACCCGCGCCCGGCTTTTTCGCCGGCAGAGCCGGCTCCTCCCGCCGCCTCCTGGATCGCCTCGACAATCTTCGTGTACCCCGTGCAGCGGCAGAGGTTGCCGGCGATGGCCTCGCGCACCGCCTCGTTGGTCGAGGGTTGGCCGCTGGCAAGAAAGCAGTGCGCAGCTACCACCATCCCCGGCGTGCAGATGCCGCACTGCGCCCCGCCCCGCTCCACGAAAGCGCGCTGCAGCGGCGTGAGCTGGCCACTCGGCGCGATGCCCTCGACGGTCAGCACTTGCGCCCCCTCGACCTGGCAGATCGGGACCAGGCACGAGTCGACGAGTTCGCCGTCCACCAGGACCGAGCACGCGCCGCATTCGCCCTCGCCGCAGCCCTCCTTGGTGCCGGTGAGCCCCAGGTCCTCGCGGAGCACGTCGAGCAGGCGCTTCAAGGGCGCCACCTCGACGGCGCGCTCCTCTCCGTTGACGGTGAACTTCACGACGCGTTCTCCAGCGCGCGCATGACGCGATCGGGGCTCAGCGGCAGCTCGGGCACGAGCCGGCCGATGGCGTGCAGCACGGCCGCGGCGACGGCCGGCGCGGGCCCGTCCATCGGCAGCTCGCCCAGCCCTTTCGCACCGTACGGTCCGGAAGGATACGGGTTCTCCAACAGCACGGTTCGCACGACCGGCACGTCGAGCGCCGTCGGGATCAGGTAGTTCTGCATGCGCGTGTTGAGGAGCTGGCCTTTCGCCGACCAGAAGTGCTCCTCGAGGAGCGCGTACCCGAGCGCCTGCACCGTGCCGCCTTCGACTTGTCCCTCGGCCAGCACGGGGTGGACGGCCTTGCCCGCATCGGCCACCTGCAACACGTCGAGCAGCGAGACTTCGTACGTGTCGAGATCCACCTCCACCTCGACGGCGCAGGCCGCCCACGCGTAGCAGGGGTACGCGTCGCCGCGGAACGCCTTGTCGTCCCACTCGATGCCCGGCGGGTGCTGGTACTGCTCGATGCACACGAGCGGCCCGCGCTCGGCGAGATAGCGTCGAGCCACCGCCGCGAAAGGCGCCAGCGCGCGCCCCCCGGCGCGAAAGACGCCGCTGACACATTCGACGGTGGACGCGCCCCACGTCTCGGCGGCAAAGCTCTGGAGGATGCGCGCCATCGCCTGGGCCGCCTTGGTGACGGTGCCGCCGACGACCATGATGGTGCGGCTCGCGACCGTCGGGCCGCTGTCGGGCATGCGCGACGTGTCGGGATCCGCCACCTCCACGTCGTCGACGGGAATGCCGAGCGCGTCGGCCGCCATCTGCGCGAACGCCGTGATGGTCCCCTGGCCGATGTCGGTCGAGATGCTCAGCACGCGCGCGCCTCGCTCGGTCAGCTCGACGCCGGCGCGCGCCTTCAGCTTCACTTCGCCCGAGCCGGTGAAGCCCGCCCCGTGCAGCGCAAGCGAAAGGCCAATGCCGCGGCGCTTGTGAACATCGTTCAGGCGCGAATATGCGGCGCGCTTGCGCGCGTAGTCGCTGCGCGCCGCCGCCGCGTCGAGCACCTCGCGCGCCGACACGCTGGAAGTGAGCTTCTGCCCGGTGGGGAGCACATCGCCGAGCTGGAGCGCGTTCTTGCGGCGCAATTCCAGCGGGTCCATCCCCAGCTCGTGCGCGATCTTCTCCATCTGCGTCTCGACCGCGAACATCGTTTGCGGCACGCCGAACCCGCGAAAGGCCCCGTTGGGCGGCGTGTGCGTCATCACCACGCGGCAGTCGATGCGCGCGTGCGGCCAGCGATAGGCGCCCGCCGCGTGCAGCACGCCGCGCGACGCGACCACCGGGCTGAGCGTCACGTACGCGCCGCCGTCCATGACGATGTCGGCTTCGAGTCCGAGCAGCGCGCCGTCGGCCGCCACGGCGCTGCGGTATTTCATCACCGCCGGGTGGCGCTTGGTGGTGGCCGCGACGTCCTCTTCGCGCTTGTAGACCATCTTCACCGGGCGGCCCGCCTTGCGCGCCAGCAGCGCGGCGTGGCCCGCGATGACCGATGGATAGTCCTCCTTCCCGCCGAACCCGCCGCCAGTGACGACCTGGATGACGGCGATGTGCGAGCCGTCGAGCTTCAGCAGCCGCTCCATGGCGCGATGGACGTAGAACGGGCACTGCATCGATCCGTAGATCGTCACGCCCCCGTCCTCGCGCGGCAGGGCGCAGATCGCCTGCGGCTCGATGTACATCTGCTCCTGGTGCCCGACCCGGTACGTGCCCTCGACGATGCGGTGCGCGCGCGCGAACGCCTCTTCGATCGACCCCTGCTCGATGCGGTATTTCTTGAACACGTGCGTCGACTGCAGCGGGTCGAGGACGGGCAGCAACTCCTCGATATCGACTTTCACATGCCCAAGCGCCTCTTCCAGCTTCTCGCGATCCGCGCAAGCGACCAGCGCGATAGGCTCCTCGCGGTGCCGGACGACGTCGTGCGCCAGCATGGGCTGGTCGTCCTCGATGAGGTGAACGATGTTCTCGCCGGGGATGTCCGCGGCGGTCACCCGAACCACGTCCGACCAGTCGAAGCGCGGGTCCCAGGCGATTCCGCGGATGCGGCCGTGCGCGACGTGCGAGCGCACCGTGCGGCCCCAGAGCTGGCCGGGGAAGGTGAGATCGTCGAGATACCGCGCCCGGCCGGTGACCTTGTCCGCCCCGTCCTTGCGCGGCGGCGAGCGGCCCACAGCGCCGGGCTCGAGCTCGATCTGCTTCATTCGCTGAGGCTTACCACAGGAGTGCGCGGGCGAGAGCCGGTCGTTACCCTGCGTTGGGGTGACGCATGCTGAGGCTCATCCATGAGTTGGTGACGGCGGTGTCGTGCCGGATCGACCTCTGGCTGCGCGAGCGGGAGTTCCGCCGGCTGCAGCGCGAATTTCCGCCCAGGTTCGCGCCGTTCTGGCCCATGGTCGCCATGCTGGCCCTGGGCCTCGCCGCGATGGCCTGGTCGGCGACGCGGACGTCGCGCCGACGCCACTGGCATCGATACGCCGTCGAATACTCCAAGCCGGTCCCTTGATCCCGCTCAAAGACAACATCCCGTCGCGCACCGCCCCTGTGGTCACGGTCGCGCTCATCGCGATCAACGTGCTCGTGTTCCTTCACGAGGTGGCGCTGGGGCCTTATCTGGAGCGCTTCGTCTACGCCTATGGGCTGATTCCCAAGCGGCTGGTGTTCTGGCCGGGCGCCCCGCTCGATCCAGCGCGCTTCCTGCCGCTCATCACCAGCATGTTCTGGCACGGTGGCTGGCTGCACCTGCTCGGCAACATGCTCTACCTGTGGATCTTCGGCGACAACGTCGAAGACAAGCTGGGCCACGTCCGCTACCTGATCTTCTACCTGGCATGTGGGGTGGCCGCGGCGCTGACGCAGGTGGCGCTGGACCCCGCCTCGCAGCTCCCGACGGTAGGCGCTTCGGGGGCCATCGCCGGCGTGCTGGGCGCGTACCTGGTCTCGTACCCGCGGGCGCGCGTGCTGACGATGCCGCTCTTGTTCATTCCCTGGTTCGTGCAGGTGCCGGCAGTCCTCTATCTCGTCTTCTGGTTCCTGCTGCAGCTGATGAGCGGCATCGCCTCACTGGGCGGCGCCGACACCGGCGGCGTGGCGGTCTGGGCGCACGTCGGCGGGTTCATCGCCGGCGTGGTGCTGGTCAAGCTGATGGGGCCGGCCCGGCGGCCGACTGTTCCCGCGCGGGACTTCCTGTAAGCGTTGGGGGCAGGCGCGGGTAGCCCACCATGCGCCCCTGCTGCGGGTCCCACAGCTTCATGCGGAAGTTGGCCGCGATCTCCCGCGGCCTCAGGCGCGTCACGCCGGGGTTCTGCAGCTCGGGGATGGCGGCCATCGCCTCCGGCAGGCGATAGAAGGGGATGGTCGGGTTCAGGTGGTGCACGTGGTGGTACCCGATGTTCCCGGTGAACCACGCCATCACAGGCCCGGTTTTCATGTAGCTCGACGATTGGAGCGCCGCGCGGTCGTACGCCCACTCCTCGCGCTTCTGGATGTGCAGCCCGTCGAAGTTGTGCTGCGCGTAGAAGAGGTACGCGCCGCTGGCCGTGGCGACGAAGACCGGGAGGAAGTACGCGAAGAAGAACGTCGCCGCGCCGAATTGGTACCAGATGAACGCCGTGGCAGCCCAGTTGGCCAGGAGGCCGACCAGCGAGTCCCAGCGCTTGCGCGGCGAGCGCAGGAACGACATCAGGCACATGTCGAGCATGAAGATGGTGAAATACGCGAACACCACCGTCAGCGGATGGCGCACGAGCCGATAGTGCAGGCGCTGCTGCGGCGTGGCCTCCGCCCATTGCTGGACGGTCATGGTGGCGAACGAGCCGATGTGCGACCCGACCAGCTTGGCGGTGTGCGCGTGATGATAGTTGTGCGTCTCCCACCAGACGTTGGGCGGGGTCATCAAGAACATGCTGACGGGGTAGAGGATGAGCCGCACCGCCTTCGAGCCCCGCAGGATCGCGCCGTGCATGTAATCGTGGAAGAGGATGAACGCGCGCACGCAGACGAGCCCTGCCGTGACCCCCAGCGCGGCACGAAACGGCCAGAAGAGCGGCTGCCACGCGCCCCACAGGCACGCCAGCAAAACCGCGGTGGTCGAAAGGACATACCACCAGCTCCGCACCCGCGATTCGGGCACGAAGGGGCGGGTCGTCTCGATGAGGTTCCTTCCGCAGCGCACGGTTGGGCGTTTTACGTACCACAACGTAGACCGCCCGTCACCATAACCCTTGACGGGCCGCACCATGAACCATTAGACGGAGCGCCCATGATCGGGGTCGTCCCATCGCTGAACTCGTACGAAGGCGTGCATGAGCGGGGATTCACGTTCGTCGGAGCCAAAGGGCCCGGCGAGGATCTCTTCGTCTCGTTCCACGACCTGCGGCTCGCTGCCATGCGGTGGGCCGCGCACTACCAGGCGCTTGGTTTGAAGCGCGGCGACCGCGTGGCCCTCGTCGTCCCCGAGGGCGAGCACTTCATCCCGGCGTTCCTGGGCGGGCTGTGGAGCGGCCTCATCCCCGTGCCGCTCTATCCGCCCCTCTCGCTGGGCAAGCTGGACGCCTTCATGGAGGCGCTGGTCAGCATCCTCAACCTCGCCCGGCCACGCGTGCTGGTGACGAGCGAGCGCGTGGGCAAGCTGCTCTGGTCGGCGGTGGCGCGCATCCCCACGCTCGAGAAGATGGTCACGGTCGAGGAGCTGGCGAGCGAGCCATCGGCGCCGCTGCCGCCCGCCGCCGAGCTGGACGACTCCGAGGTCGCTTTCCTGCAGTTCACCTCGGGGAGCACCGCGGCGCCCAAGGGCGTCATGGTCACGCACGGCAGCCTGAGGGCGAACTGCATTGCCATCTTGCGCGACGGGTTGAATGTCCGTCCGAGCGACAGGGCCATCTCGTGGCTGCCGCTCTACCACGACATGGGGCTCATCGGGCTGGTGCTGGCGCCCCTCGTCGCCTCGATCCCGTGTACGTTCATCCCCACCATGAGCTTCATCAAGAACGCCACCATCTGGATGGAGATCATCTCCAAGCACAAGGGCACGCTCTCGTTCGCGCCCAACTTCGCCTATGCGCTGGTGACCAAGCGGGCGCGGCCGGAGCAGATCGCGCGCTGGGACCTCTCGAACATGCGGGTGTTCGGGTGCGGCGCCGAGCCGATCAACCCGGGGACGATGCGCGCCTTCGTCAAGGCGTTCGCGCCGGCGGGCCTCAAGCCGGAAGCGCTCTTGCCCTGCTACGGGATGGCGGAAAACACGCTGGCCATCTCGTTCGTCGCGCTGGACGAGCCGCTGCGCACCGACCGCATCGACGCCGAGCGCTATCATCTCGACCGCAAAGCGGCGCCGGCGGCGGACGGCGCGCTGGAGATCGTCAACTGCGGGCGCACCTTCCCGGGGCACGAGGTGTCCGTGCAGGACGAGGACGGCCGCATCCTGCCCGACCGCCACGTGGGGGAGCTCTGCTTGCGCGGTCCCAGCGTGGCGGCCGGCTACTGGGAGAACCCGGCCGCGACGCGCGAGGCCGGAATGGGCTCGCCCGGCGGATGGCTGCGCACGGGCGACCTGGGGTATCTGGTCGACGGCGAGGTGCACATCTCGGGACGCATCAAGGACATCCTCATCGTCAACGGCCGCAACTATTATCCGCAGCGCATCGAGTGGCTGGTGGACGACCTCGCCGGCGTGCGCAAAGGGTCGGCGGTGGTCTTCACGCGGCCGGGCGCGGCCTCCGAGGAGATCGTGGTGGCGGCCGAGACGCGCTCGGCCGATCCGGCGGCGCTGAAGGCTTCCATCGTCTCGAGGGTGAGCGAGGAGTTTCAGCTTGCGGTGAGCGACGTGGCGCTGGTGCCGCCCGGCGCGCTGCCCAAGACGTCGTCGGGCAAGCTGCAGCGGCGCAAGACGCGCGATCAATATTTGTCGGGCAAACTGGGCAAGGATGGCGTGCGCACTTTGGGGAGCATGGGCAGCCGGCTCATGGTAGCGAAGCACCTGGCCTTCTCGCTGGTGGGGCGCGCGCGGCACGAGCTGCGGAGGAGATGGAATGGGTTCTTCTAAGGCGGACGTCGCCGTCTCGTACGACGTGAGCAACGAGTTCTTCCGGCTCTGGCTCGACGAGCGGATGAACTATACGTGTGGGATCTTCGACGATTCCGACAAGCGGGCGGAGATGCCGCCGCCGGGACACGCGGGGGAGCGGTCGCTGGAGCAGGCCCAGCTGGAGAAGCTGCGGATCTTGAGCGGCTTCGCGCACGTGACGCCGGCGAGCACGCTGCTCGACATCGGCTGCGGGTGGGGCGCGAACCTGGAATACCAGGCGCTGGTGAACAAAGTTCACGCGATCCACGGCATCACGCTGTCGGAGGCGCAGTGCGCGGAGATCCGCCGGCGCGCGCTGCCCGGCGTGACCGCCACGGTGCGCGGCTATCTCGACTACCAGCCGCCGGCGAAGTTCGACGCCGTCATGTCGATCTGCATGATGGAGCACATCGTCTCGCCGCAGGAGGCGCGGGAGGGAAAGTCCATCCCCGCCTATCGCAACTACTTCCGCCTCGTGCACGAGTGGACCAGGCCGGGGACGTATTTTGGCCTGCAAACGATCTTGCGGAACTTCGTTCCGCGCGACCGGCAGGACGTGAAGGACCTGGGCTGGGTGACCTACGAGATTTTCCCCGGCGGCATCACTCCCCGGTTGGAAGAGATCATCGCGGCGGTCAATCCCTGGTGGGAAGTCCTCGAGGTGAGGACGCGCCGGCTCGATTACATGAAGACCACCTGGCATTGGCGCGACCGGCTGCGGAGGAACGAGGCGAAGATCCGCGCCGAATATGGAGACAAGGTCTACCAGGACTACGACCGCTATCTGTCGACCTGCGTGCGCGGGTTCGAGAAGCACTACCAGTCGCTGGCGCAATATTCACTGAAGAGGATCGACTGACCATGGCTGACGAGCAAAAGCGCGGCGCTCCCCTGTCGGGCACGGCCGTCGATGTCGTCGAGATGTTCAAGCAAGCCGCCCTCGAGGTGGACAACAGGCGCCTGCCCGACCTCAAGTCGGAAACCGTCATCGCCTCCCTGGGGATGGACTCGGTCGCGGTGATGGAGCTGGTTTCCTATTTCGAGGAGAAGCTCGGCGTGCGCATCCCCGATGAGGAGCTTTCGCGCATCCGCACCGTCAAGGATTTGCGCGACGCCATCGCGCGGCTGATGCCCGACAAGCAATTCGCCGCTTGACGACGTCAAGTCGCGGCGGGGTGGTTCTTCGGGTGCGCCCTGTCGAAAGCCGGGACCTTCATGCAGGTGTCGAACACCCGCTGGATGCGCGGGTACGGCGAGAGGTCGACCTTGTAGCGCTGGGCGTTGACGACCTGGGGCACGAGGCAGATGTCCGCCAGCGTCGGCGCCTCGCCGTGGCAGAAGCCAGCCCCCTCGACGAGCATCGTCTCGAGCGCCGTGAAGCCCTCGTGGATCCAGTGGTGCATCCAGCGGCCGCGCGCCGCATCGTCGGCGCCTAGATCGTGCTTCAGCCAGCGCAGCACGCGCAGGTTGTTGAGCGGATGGATGTCGCAGGCGACGAGCTGCGCGATGGCCCGCACCCGCGCGCGCCCGTGCGCATCGCGCGGCAATAGCGGGGGCTGGGGGTGCGTCTCGTCGAGATACTCGATGATGGCCATCGACTCGATCAGCGTCCGCTCGCCGTCCACCAGCGCCGGCACGGTGTGCAGGGGGCTCGTGCGCGCGAACTCGGGCGTCAGATGGTCGCCGGCGCGCAGGTCGAGGACCGCCGACTCGTACGCGAGCCCCTTGAGGTTCAGCGCAATCCTCACGCGAAACGCCGCCGACGACAGCACCGACTCGAAGAATTTCATGCCAAAACCTCGAAGGAGAGCGGCACGCGCAACGACTCATCCCACTTGGGAGGAATCAAAGCCAGCCCTGCTCGCGGTACCAGCGGACCGCCTCGGCCACGCCCAGCGCCCAGCCGACCCGCGGCGTCCAGCCCAGGTCGCGGCGCGCGCCCTCGCCCGAGCAGACCCAGTGGCGCTGCTTCAGCTCGTTGAGCTTGTCGAGCGTGAGCATCTGGGCCGTGTTGGTGACCTTGCCCCACAGTTGCGAGGCGCCCGCCGCCAACTGGAGGAAGGGCATCGGCAGTCCCACGCGCACGAAGGCGCGCCGGCCCATCGCCGACTCGATCTCCCGCAGCGCCTCGCGCCAGACGTAGACCGAGCCGTCGTCGACGAAATACGCGCGCCCCGACGGCGCGTCCGGCGTGGTAGCCGCGCGCACGACGGCCGAGGCGCAGTCGGCGCCGTAGATCACGCTGAGCGTATTTCCGCCGTCGCCCATCATCGGCAGGACGCCGTTGCGCACCGAGGTGAAGAAGGCCAGCGTCTCGCGGTCGCGCGGACCGTAGATGAGCGGCGGGCGGATCACCGTCACCGGCAGGCGGTCGCTCGCGGCCATCACCAAGCGCTCTGCCTCCAGCTTGCTGCGGCCGTAGTGCGTCACCGGGCGGGGCTCGGCGCCTTCATGGACGGGCGTGCCGTCACTGCTCGGGCCCACCGCGGCGAGCGACGACACGTAGACGAAGCGCTTCAGGCCGCCCCGCTTCAGCGCCGCGTCGAGCAGGTTTTTCGTGCCTTGCGTGTTGACCGCGAAAAATTCGGCCGGCCGCCGTGCTTTGACGATGCCCGCCACGTGGACGATCGCGTCCACGCCGTCGACGGCGGGGGTCAACGAATTGCGGTCCTCGATCGCCCCGGGCGTGAACTCCACCCGCGGCAGCTTTTCCAGGACACGCTTGTCGCTGCGGGGCCGCACCAGGGCCCGCACGACATGCCCCTCGGCGGCAAGCTGCTCGGCGACGTAGGAGCCGAGGAAGCCCGATCCCCCTGTTAACAACACCTTCATGGCGCGCCCGTATATCGCAGTGGCCTCATTCCTGCTTGAACCGTCCTTTTATTCAGTCCGGAACACATCTTGACCTGCGGCATCGAACGCTCTACACGGACGGCACGGAGGCGGATTTGGACATCGCGATCGTCGGGCTTGGCTGCCGCTTCCCCCAAGCCCCGGACCCACTTGGCTTCTGGGAGTTGATCCGCAAGGGCACGGTCACGTTCCGTTCCATCCCGGCCTCGCGCTGGGATCACGCCGCGTTCTTCGACCCGTCCACGCGCATCCCCGACAAGGCGTACATCGACAAGGGCGCGTACCTCGACGACGACGAGATCCGCGAGTTCGGGGCGCTCCACTTCGGCATCGCGCCGCGCCGCATCCAGGTCACCGATCCGCAGCACCGCATCCTGCTCGACGCGGTGCGGGGCGCAATGCAGGATGCGGGCTACGAGCGGCGCCCGTACGACCGCAGCCGCACCGGCGTGTTCATCGGCGCCAGCGCCAACGAGCACAAGGAGATCCTGCTCTCGCGCCTCCGGGCCGTGCAGATGTTCGACGGCGCATTCGGCCGGCCGTGGCGCGGGAGCGAAGCGGAGGGCATCCGCGATGCGCTCATCGAGCACGTGGTGCCCATCCGCGCCTTCTCCATCGCCGGGAACCTGCTCAACATGGCGGCCTCGGTGGTGTCGCAGACCTTCGATCTGGGCGGGCCGGCCATCGCGATCGACGCGGCATGCTCGTCGGCGCTGGTGGCCACGCAGCAGGCCATCGTCAATCTGCGCGCGGGCCAGATCGATGTGGCCATCGCCGGCGGCGTCTACCTGAACTTGCTGCCCGACAACCTGGTGGGCTTCTCGCGCATCGGGGCCATCTCGCGCAAGGGCGAGTGCCGGCCCTTCGACGCAAGCGCCGACGGCTTCGTCATGGGCGAAGGCGTGGGCGTGGTGCTCCTCAAACGCCGCGAGGACGCCGAGCGCGACGGCGACCGCATCTACGCGCTCATCAAGGGCGCCGCCACCAACAACGACGGCCGCAGCGAAGGCCCCATGACGCCGCGCCCCGGCGGGCAGCTCGAGGCGCTGCGGCTCGCCTATCGTGACGCGGGCTTCTCGCCGGCGACGCTGGGGTACGTCGAGGCGCACGGCACCGCGACCACGGTCGGCGACGTGGTCGAGGTGGGCGCGCTGCGCCAGCTCTTCGACGAAGCGGGATGGGAATCGGGCTCGCGCACGGCGCTCGGCTCGGTCAAGGCGAACATCGGGCACACCATGTCGGCGGCTGGCATCGCGGGGCTCATCAAGGCGGCGCTGGCGCTGCACTACAAGACACTGCCGCCTCAGCCCTCGGTCGCCGAGGAGAACCCCACGCTCGAACTGGGGGCGGGGCCGTTCTTCCTCCCGCGCGCCGAAACGCCGTGGGAACGCAGCGACGGAGTTCCGCGGCGCGCCGGCGTCAGCTCGTTCGGGTTCGGCGGCACCAACGCCCACGTCGCGCTCGAGGAAGCGCCGGAGCGGCCGCGCAAGGCGCGGCGCGCGCCGGCCGGAAAGCCGCGCGCCGAGTTGTTCATGCTGGCGGGCGAGCGCGCCTCGTCGGTCGCGCGCTACGCGCGTCAGCTGGCCGCGGCGCTGGCGGTGAAACAGGGCTCGTTGGCCGACGTCGCCTACACGCTCTCGCAGCGCGCTCACGGCACCGCGCGGCTCGCGATCGTGGCAGATTCCTTCGCGCAGTTCTCGCAGCGGCTGCTCGACTGCGCCGTCGCGCTGGAGAAGCGCGGCGACGGCGCCACCGAGCCGCTGGCGCCACCCGCTCCGACACCGCCGGCCCAGCTCCTGCCCGGCGCGGTCTTTGCACAAGGGCCGTTCGAGAACCGCAAACTCGCGCTGCTCTTCCCGGGCCAGGGCGCCCAGAGGGTCGGCCTGCTGCGCGAGGCGTACGAGCGGATCCCCGCCTTCCGCGAGCGACTGGAGCAGCTCGATCCCGAGGGATCGCTGCGCGCCTGCCTGTACGCGCAGCCTTCGGCCGAGGCGGAGAAGCGCCTCACCGCGACGGAGATCTGCCAGCCGGCCATGGCCGCGCTGGGGCTCGCGCTGCACGCGCTGCTCGAGCGCATGGGCGTCAAGGCCGACATGGCGCTGGGCCACAGCCTGGGCGAGTTCGCGGCGGCCGCGGCGGCGGGCTTCATCACCGCCGAGGACTGCGTGCGGCTGGTGGCGCGCCGCGGGCAGGCGATGGTCGATCTGAACCTGCCCGATGCCGGCGCGATGGCCAGCGCGGCGGCCGATCCGGCAGCAGTGGCCGATGCGCTGCGCGATCTCGACGGCGTCGTGATCGCGAATCTCAACCACCCGCGCCAGACCGTCATCTCGGGCACGACCGCGGGCGTGAAAGCCGCCGGGGAAAAGTTGCAGGCGAGCGGCGTGCAGGTCACGCAACTCGACGTGTCGCACGCGTTCCACTCGCCTCTCCTGCGCGGCGTCGAGAGCGCGATGCGCTCGCTGGTCGAACCGCTGGAGATGCGCGCGGCCTCCATGCCGGTCGTCTCGGCCATCACCGGCGTCGAGTACCCGGCCGATCCGCGCGATGTCTGGGTACGGCACGCCACCTCGCCGGTGGACTTCGTCTCGGCGCTGCGGAAAGCGGCCGACCTGGGAGCGCGCGTCTGGCTGCAGGTGGGCGCGGGCGGCGTGCTGAGCGCCTTCGTCAGGGAGACGTTGCCCGAGGAGCAGAGGCTCGCCAACGTCACGCTGGCGCGCGACAACGACGGGCTGGCGCAGCTCGGCATCGCGCTGGGACAGATCTGGGCGGCCGGCGTCCCGCTGGAGGCGGCGCCGCTCTACCAGGGACGCGACGCGCAGCTCGTCACGCTGCCGCCCACGCCCCTCGACACGCAACCTTACTGGCCAGTCGAGCGGCCGGCCAAGGCCGTCGAGCCCTTGCGGCTCCCGGCGGGCAAATCGCTGGAGGCAACCGTGGATCCACTGGTGGCGCTCTTCCGCGAACAGGTGGCCCTGCTGCAGCAGCAGGCGAAGATGCTGGAGGAACGCGGCCTGCAATTGCCGCGCGATCTGAAGCTGCTTACCGGCGCCGCAGCCGAGCGACAACCAGAACGAAAACCAGAGCGAGAACCAGAACGCGAACGCAAGCCCGTTCCTCCACAGCCATCCAGCGAGAAGGTCTCGAGGACGATCATCGGGTCCGTGGCGCGCATTTCCGCGTTCCCCGCCGAAGCCGTCAAGCCTTCGCAGTCCCTCGCCGGCGACCTGGGCTTCGACTCGCTCATGACCGTCGAGCTGGACGGCGATTTGAGCAAAGCCTTCCCCGGCCTGGGCGCCCTGCCCCGCAGCCTGCTCGGGCCGCAGACCACCGTGCAGGACGTGATCGATCACGTCGCAAAGGCGCTCTCCGGGCCTCCGGCGCAGGCCGCTCCTTCGCTCTCGGCAGCGCTGGGCGCGGTGGCGAGCGAAGGCCGCGAGCTGCTCCGCTTCGCCCCCGTCTTCGTCGAGGCGCCGTTGGCCGCCAACACGCCGGCCGAGTCGCCGTTGCCGCCGGCGCTCCTGCTCACGCGCGACTCGCGCGGCGTGGTCGACGCGCTGGCGAAGTTGCTCTCCGACGCGGGGCATTCGATCACCACCGATCCTTCGAAGGCCGGCGGAGTGATCCACCTCGCGGCGCTCGACCGCCCCGACCTTTTCGAGGCGCATCGCCTCGCGGGAGCGCACGCCGGGCTGTTCGCCGTGGTCACGCAAGGCGACGCCGCGCTGGCGGGCTTCGCCAAGTCGCTGGCGCGCGAGCGGGCCGGCGAGCTGGTCAAGTGCATCGCGCTGCGCGCCGAGGATGGCGCGGCCGCCATGGCGCATGCCCTCTTCGCCGAGCTGCGCTCCGGCAACGCGGCGCCCGAGGTGAGCTGGTCGGGCGGGACGCGGTACGAGCCCGATCTGCAGCCGGCGCCGTCGGGCGCGCCCATCGAAATCGGCGGCGGCGACGTCGTGCTCGTCACCGGCGGCACGCGCGGCGTCGGGCTCAAGCTCGCGCAGGCGCTGTCCAGGAAGGGCGCCGCCGTCGCGCTCATCGGTCGCAATCCGCCCGCGCCGGAAGCGCTCGGGTCGCGCGTCGTCTTCGTGCGATGGGACGTGACCCGGCCGCCCGGGCCCGCGCTGGACGAGGCGCGCGCCCGGCTCGGCAAGTTCACCGTGCTGCTGCACGCGGCCGGCATCACCGAGGACGGCGCGGTCGCCGACACCGACGCTGCCTCGGTGCGCCGCGTGCTCGAGGCCAAGCTGGGAGGGTTCGAGGCCGCGATCGAGGCCACCGCACTGGACCCGCTGCGGCTCGTCGTTGCCGTGTCGAGCTGGGCGGGCCGCTTCGGCAATGCCGGGCAGGCCTCCTACGCGGCGGCCAACTCGGCGCTCTCGGCGCAAATCGCGTCGCTGAAGCGGCCCGGCGTGCGCGCGCTCTCGCTCGAGTACCCGCCCTGGGAAGGCACGGCCATGGTGGCGAAGATCCCGCCGCTGATGCGCGCCGCGCTGGCAGAGCAAGGCGTGCCGTTCATCGACGACCATGCCGGGACGGCCGCGTTCCTCGCGGCGCTGCAGTCCGGGGCCGAAGGCCCGGTGCTTCTCGCGCACTCGCGCCCGGCGCGGCGCGCGGCGCACCGCCTGCAGATCCGCGTCGAGCGCAGGGACCATCTCTACCTCGACGATCACCAGCTCGCCGGCCAGCCCGTCCTTCCCCTCGCCGCCGCACTGGACCTGGCCGCCTACGCTGCCGTCGAGGCCACCGGCAGGCGCGGCGCGCCGCTCCTGGTGCGCGACTTCCGTCTCCACCAGCCGGTGCGCGTTCCCGAATCGGCGTTGCTCACGCTCTCGGTCAGCGGCGCGGCGGAGCTCGCCGTCTCGCTCTCCGCCGGACGCGGGCCCGCCTACACGGCCTTCGTGGCGCCCGGCGCCGACGTGGCTTCCGCGCTCTCGTCGGCGCGGGCCGCCCCCGCCGCGGCGTCCAAGGCCGAGCTGCCCATGTCGCTCGAGGAGTTCTACGGCGGCTACACCTTCCACGGCCCGCGCATGCGCGGCATCGACGACATCGAGCAGATCACGTCCCAGGGCATCGTCGGCTGGGTGCGCACCTCGCGGCCGCGCGACTGGATCCGCGATCCCAAGCGCGCCGACTGGACCATCGACCCGCTGGCGCTCGACGGCGCCTTCCAGCTCGCCGCGTACTGGGCCTGGGCGCATCTGCAGCGCGCGGGGTTCCCCGTCGGCATCGAGGAGTACGTCCAGCTTTCGCCGCTGGGCGACGGGCCGGTACGCGCCTCGCTCACGCTCGAGCAGTCCGCCGGCGACGACGTGCGCGGCACCATCGTGCTGCAGGGCCGCGACGGGCGCGTGCTGGCCATCGCGCGCGGCGTGCAGGGCGAGTTCAAGCACCGCGACCCGCGCTTCCTCATCGGCCGCGCCGTCAGGCCAGTCGAGACGCCCAAGGCGATCGACGAGTCGACGTACCGCATCGAGCTGTTCCCCGAGGTGCAGGAGCTGGAGCAGCGGCTCGGGCTGGCCGCGGCCTTCGGCTTGAAGAACCCCTACTTCAACGTGCACGAGCGCGTCACCAACGACACCTCGGTCATCGGCGGCCGCACGATGATCAACTGGTCGAGCTACAACTACCTCGGGCTCTCGGGCGATCCGCACGTCACGCGCGCCGCTCAAGACGCGGTCGAGCGCTACGGCACCAGCGTCTCGGCCTCGCGCGTCGCTTCCGGTGAGAAGCCGCTGCACCGCGAGCTGGAGCAGGAGCTGGCGCGCTTCATCGGCGCCGAGGATGCGGTGGTGATGGTCTCGGGCCACGGCGTCTTCGTCACGGTCATCGGCCACATCGTCGGCGACGGCGACCTCATCCTGCACGATTCGCTGGCGCACGATTGCATCCTGGGCGGTGCGAAGCTCTCGGGCGCCAAGCGCCGCCCCTTCCCGCACAACGACTGGCAGGCGCTGGAGAAGCAGCTCGCGCAGCTGCGGCCGCACTACAAGCGCGTGCTCATCGCCGTCGAGGGCGTGTACTCGATGGACGGCGACATCTGCACGCTGCCCAAGTACATCGAGCTGAAGAAGAAGTATGGCGCGCTGCTGCTCGTCGACGAGGCGCACTCCATCGGCGTTCTGGGCGAAACGGGGCGCGGCGTGGGCGAGCACTTCGGCGTCGACCGAGCCGACGTCGACCTGTGGATGGGCACCCTGAGCAAGTCGTTTGCGTCGTGCGGCGGATACGTGGCCGGCTCGAGGACGCTGGTGCAGTACCTCAAGTACACAGCGCCGGGGTTCATCTACAGCGTGGGCATCTCGCCGGCCAACGCGGGCGCGGCGCTGGAGGCGCTGCGGCAGATCGAAGCGCATCCCGAGAAAGTGCAGCGGCTGCACGAGCGCGCGCGGTTCTTCCTCCAGTTCGCCAAGGAGAAGGGGATCGACACGGGCTACGCGGGCGGGAGCGCGGTGGTGCCGGCCATCCTGGGAAACTCGCTGCACAGTCTTCAAGTGAGCGAGGCGCTCCGGCAGCGCGGCATCAACGTGCAGCCCATTCTCTATCCGGCCGTCGAGGAGACGGCGGCGCGCCTGCGGTTCTTCTGCACGGCGACCCATACCGAGCAGCAGATCCGCGAGACCGTCGAAGTCCTGGCCGAAGAGATCGCACGAGTCCGCTCCGAATCCGAGCAACCCACCGGCAGCATCTGATCGCGCACTAGGTCTCCTGCAGCTTGAAGCGCAAGTTCCCCCCGATGACGTCGGCGAGCAGGTCGGCCTTCTGGCGGGCCGACCAGACTTCCAGGTCGGAGCCTTTCTCGGCGACGACGTCGATCTCCAGCCGCGCACCGCGCCGCTTCACCTT
>Ga0137390_10000156_pt1 | contig 41052 bp, 37 predicted proteins | sample 15con2h24AmetaG_FD_104937 | JGI IMG/M metagenome (GOLD analysis project Ga0137390, IMG submission 104937) | Vadose zone soil microbial communities from Angelo Coast Range Reserve, California, USA - 15con2h2.4A metaG | ecosystem: Environmental > Terrestrial > Soil > Vadose zone > Saprolite... | reverse complement strand
CCCTGCGCGAGGCGGAGGCGCTGCTCGAGACCGGCAACTCCGACGGCGTGGACGACGAGCTCCGCCGCGCCGAGGCGTCGCTCTCCGGGCGCACGCGGCTCGACGTGGAAGCGGCGCGCCAGGCGCTGGCGAGAGAGGATCTCTTGCCGGCGCGACAATATCTCGCTGCCGCTCTGGCGGAGAGGCGGGTCCGGCGCTGAGCTTAGGTGCGGCTGTGCGGGTGGCGCACGTCGGTGCCCTTGACCATGTAGATGACCATCTCGGCCACGTTGGTGGCGTGGTCGGCGAGCCGCTCGAGGTGCTTGGCGACGAACATGAGGTGGGTCCCGCGGCGGATGTTCTTCGAGTCTTCCATCATCAGGCCGAGGATCTCGTTGAAGAGCGTGTGATAGACGGCGTCGACCAGCGCGTCGTCCTTGATCACCGCCGCCGCCTTGACGTCGTCGGCCTGGACGAACGCGTCGAGCGCGGCCCGGACCTGCTTCTGGCACAGCTCCGCGAGCTTGGTCAGGTCGTGCAGCGGCGGGAGCGGCGGGGACTGGTTCAAGTCGAGCGCGCGCTCGGCCACGTTGACCGCCAGGTCCCCGATGCGCTCCAGGTCGACGACGATCTTGAGCGCGGTGGTGATGAAGCGCAGGTCGCTGGCGGCGGGCTGGCGCAAGGCCAGCAGGCGCCGGCACGTCTCGTCCACCTCCACCTCGAGGCGGTTGACCTCGCGGTCCGCGCCCACCACCTCCTCCGCCAGAACGGAGTCGCGCTCGATGAGCGCGCGCACGCCGAGCGCGATCTCGCTCTCGACCTTGCCGCCCAGCGTGAGGAGCTTCTCGCGCAGGCCGTCGAGCTCGGCCTCGAACGTCCTGTCGGTGTGCTGCTTCTTGCTGAACGCCACGACTGCTCCTCCGGTCACGGTCATCGCTGCGGGCCGAACTTGTTGCGCGAGAGCAGCCGGCCCACCAGCGAGAGCGCCCCGATGAGCAATAGCAGCACCAGCGCCCCAGTCCACGCCTTGTTGTGCCAATCCTCGTAGGGGCTGACGGCGTAGTTGAAGATCTGGACGGTGAGCGAGGCGGTGGGCTGGTCGGCGCGGAAGTTCCAGTACTGGTTGTTGAGCGCGGTGAAGAGCAGCGGCGCCGTCTCGCCGGCCGCGCGCGCCACCGAGAGGAGCACCGCAGTCATGATGCCGCCCAGCGCGGTGCGCAGCACCACGCGCAGCGAAGTGCGCCACTCCGGCACGCCCAGCGCCAGCGAGGCCTCGCGCAGCGAGCGGGGCACGAGGCGCACCAACTCCTCGGTGCTGCGCGCCAACGTGGGGACCATCAGCACCGCCAGCGCCACGCCGCCCGCCAGCGCGGAGAAGCGCCGCATGGGGACGACCACGAGGCCGTAGGCGACGATGCCCACCACGATCGACGGCACGCCGGAGAGCACTTCGGCGGTGAAGCGGATGGCGGCACCGGCGCGCGAGTCGCCGCGCTCGGCCAGGAACACGCCCGCGCCGACGCCCAGAGGAACGCCGTAGAGGCAGGCGATGCCGACGATGTAGAGCGTGCCGGCGATGCCGTTGCCCACGCCGCCCCCCGACTCGCCCACCGGCGCCGGCAGGCCGGTGAAGAAATCGAAGGAGAGCCCCGCCACGCCGCGCGAGATGACGAGCCAGAGCAGCGAGACGAGCGGGACCAGCGCCACCAGCAGCGCCAGCCCGCACAGGGCGGTCATGAAGCGATCGACGAACCTGCGCCACCTCATACCGCCGCCGCCCGCGCAGGCCCGCGGCGCGACATTCGCACCAGGATGCGCGCCACGATGTTGAGCACGATGGTCACCGCGAATAGCAGGAGCCCCAGCGCGGCCAGCGCGCCGGTTTGCAGCTCGCCGCTCGCCTCGGCGAATTCGTTGGCGATGACCGCCGGCAGCGAGTAGCCCGGCGCGAAGAGCGAGGCGCGGATGGTGGGCGAGTTGCCGATCACCATGGTGACGGCCATCGTCTCGCCCAGCGCGCGGCCGAGCCCGAGCATGGTCGCGCCCACGATGCCGGCGCGGGCGTACGGCAGGACGGCCGTGCGGATCGTCTCCCAGCGGGTGGCGCCGAGGGCCAGCGCGGCCTCGCGCAGCGAGCCCGGCACGGTGCGCAGGACCTCGATGGCGATCGACGTGATGGTGGGCAGGATCATGATCGCCAGCACCACTCCCGCCGCCAGGTACCCGAGCCCCACCGGCGCTCCCTGGAAGAGTGGCAGAAAGCCGAGCGTCCTTGCTAGCGCCGGCTCGACGGTGTGACGCAGGAACGGCACCATCACGAACAGCCCCCACAGCCCGTAGACGACGCTGGGAATTCCGGCCAGGAGCGCGATGGGAAAAGAAACCAGCGAGCGAAACGCGTCGGGCGCCATCTCGGTGAGGAAGATCGCCAGTCCCAGCGAGACGGGCACCGCCAGCGCCAGCGCCACGGCGCTGGTGACGAGCGTGCCGTAGATGTAGGGCAGCGCGCCGTAGATGTCGCGGGTGACGTCCCAGGTGGACTCGGTGAGGAACCTGCGCAGCCCGGTGTGCTGCAGCGCCGGCCAGGCGATGCGAGTCAGCTCGCCGACGATGAGCGCGGCGACCACCAGCACCGCCGCGCCCAGGACCGTCAGCGCAATCGCCCAGGCCCGGTCGGGAATGTTGGTGTGCGACGGCCGCTCGCGGGCCTGCGTCCGGGCAGCGATTTCACCTGCTGGGTGCAAGCGCGGCCTTTCGTCAGCGCACGAGCGGGCGCGTAATGTATCGGAGGGGCCGCGTTTTGCCCATCGCGGCGGCGATCAGCGCGCCGCTTTGCGCCTCGACGCCGAGCGACCCCGCGCCTCCGCGTCGGCGAAGGCCGCCGCCCAGGTCGACCCGCGGCCGTGGATCCAGAAGCGGCTGCCGCGCAGCTCACCCACCAGGAAGCGCGCGGTCTGCCACTCGTCGGAGATGGAGATGGCTCCCGCAGGTCCCCAGCGGCCGTGAGCCTCCGCGATGGCCTCTTCGGGTTCCTCTTGGTCGAGCCGACGATGCATCGCAAGCAAGTTGTGAACGGCGCAGCGGGTCGCGCAAGGAGAGCGAACTGCGACGCCTCGAGAGGGGAAATCGGAAAGAAGGGAAGGCAAACGCCTTCCACCTCACCATCGTTTTTCTCGGTCTAGAACGGCGCCCCGCGCCGAGCGCTCTCACGCCTGCCGCTCGATGAGGCGTCGGGCTTCTCGGGTAATGCCTGGAGAAGTTGTTTTTCCCGAGGCCTGAGGTCCAAGGTCTGAGGCCCAGCGCGCGGAGCGCGCTATAGCCGTTGCCGCGTCTCCACTGAACCGCCACCTTCCGCAAAGGGGGGCGCGGAATGTCCAGAACGGCCGCGATGCTTGCATTTGCGTTTCTCGCTTGCAGCGCCACGTCGCAGTCGGCCCGGCAGGAGACCGAGCCTCCTGCCACGCTGACCATCACCCCGCCGTCGGCTTCACTCGCGCCCGGCGCCGCGCAGCGATTTCAAGCCAGCCTGCCTGACGTGCTCTGGTCGGTGCAGGAAGGCTCGGCGGGCGGGTCGATCGACCAGACCGGTTTCTACCAGCCGCCCGCGGCGCCCGGCACGTATCACGTGGTCGCGACGGCGCGCCACGCCCCTGCGGTCTCGGCGCTCGCGACGGTCGACGTGCGCCGCGCCGACCTCATCGATCACGGCGGCGCAGTGATGACCTCCAGCTCGTCGTACGCCATCTGGTGGGGCGAGGAGCGCTTCCCCGACGACGCGCCCCTGGCCATCGAGGGGCTGCTCGCGGGGCTGGGCTCGAGCGCGCTGCTCGCGCTGACCGATCAATACCTGCGCGGCGCGCGCGCGACGACCGCATTTGCGGGCAGCCTCTTCGACGTCTCGGAGCCGCCCGCCTCTCCCTCGGCGGCGCAGGTGGCCGAGGAAGTCTGCTCGGTCCTGGCGAGGAACGCCATCGCTCCCTCGGCCGAGGCGATCTACCTCGTCTTTACCTCGACGCCGGACGGCAAGTCGGTGTGCGCGTGGCACAGCTGGGGCGCGTGCGGCAGGACGGCGATCCGCGTCGCGCTGGTCCCCAACCCGGCGGACACGGCGTGCGAGCTGGAGCGGCGCTTCAGTTGCGGCGCGCTCTCGGCGGCCGCGATGAGCCTCGCGAGCTACACCTCGCACGAGGTGCTGGAGACCATCACCAACCCGCTGGGCACGGCCTGGTCCGACGCACAGGGCGACGAGATCGGCGACAAGTGCGCATCGGCCCGCGGCTGCACGCTGCTCGGCGGCACGTCGTGGGAGCTGCAGCAGGAGTGGTCGAACGCCGCCCACGGCTGCGCGCTGCCTTGAGCTAAGCCCCTTCGAACTTGACGAGGATGACGGTCGAGTTGTCGGTGCCGCCGTTGGCGTTGGCGGTATCGAGCAGCTTCTTGGCGCACGCCTCGAGGTTGGCGGACTGCCTCATGAGGATCGACTCCATGAACTTGTCCTCGACCATTCCGGACAAGCCGTCGGAGCAGAGGAGGAAGATGTCCCCGGGCCTGGGATCGTGCGCGTTGACCTCCACCTCGACCTGACGCTGCTGCCCGAGCGCCCGCAGGATGATGTTCTTCTGCGGGAAGTTCTTCGCTTGCTCCGGGGTGATCTCGCCCCTCCGGAGGTACTCCTCGACGAGCGAATGGTCCACCGTGATGCGCTTCAGCTTGTTGTCGCGAAAGAGGTACGCGCGGCTGTCGCCGGTGTGCGCGACGTAGGCCTTCACCTGGCCGTTGCGCTCGACGAAGAGGGCGCTCACGCAGGTGGTGCCCATGTTCTTCTTCGAGGCGTCGCCCTCGCTGGCCTCGATGATGCGCGCGTTGGCCAGCTTGATGGAGGTGATGAGTCGGTTCTCGTCGTAGTTCTTCTGGCGGTCGTCCTTGAACGGCCAGGTTGCTTCCGGATCCTTGCCGGTCAGCTCGAAGAATTCCCTCATTTCGCGGACGGCGATGCCGCTGGCCACCTCGCCGGCCGCGTGGCCGCCCATTCCGTCGAAAACGGCGAAAAGGTACTGCTCGGGAAACACGAGGAACGAGTCCTCGTTGTTGTCCCTTTTCATTCCGACGTCTGTTCGCGCGGCGTGAACGATGCGCACGTTGCGATCTGACCCCTGTGCGGGAACGAGACGGCTCTACAGGAGGGGTCGCGCCGCGTCAACTTCTGACGTCTGGCTAGAACCTCTTGCCGACGCCGGCCCCGCGGCTGAAACCGCGGTCGCGGTCGGGGCGCTCGACGACCGGAAACGCGCGGTCCGCGCTGGTCGCGGCGTCCACGGCGCCGAAGATGCCGCCGACGATGAGACCAGCGCCCGCGCCGATGGTCAGATCGCGCACCCAGTTCCCGTCGTTCTGCAGCAGCGCCACGCCTGCGCCGATGGCGAGGCCGGCGATGCCGCCATAGAGCGCGTCCTGCGCGATGATGCTGAAGGTGTTGCGGTGCGTCTGCACCTCGACGACGTCGGCGTGCAAGCCCCTGTCGTTCTGGTCGTGGTTGAGCGTGAGCGTCTGCAGCGACGCGGCGTGGGCGGTGCCCGCCACGAGCAGCGCGGCAAATGGAGCGATGAGCAGTCCCTTCAACATTGTCTCCCCTTCGGTGGATGTCTTGCTTTGGAGACAAGTTGGTGATGCAACCACGGACCCGGCAACTACACGGGCGGGGAGAAGCGCGTGTGCAGGACGGACGGTGGGCGGGCGAGCGGACGACCGCACGTCAACTCGCCGTAGACCCCGAACTCACGTCGCGTGCGGTAGCTCGGGGCCTCGGCCGCACATTGCTCTGGGTCAGAAGTGCACTTGACCCTGGTACGAGCCGGCCAACGTCGCGGGCCCTGTGGCCGCACCCGAGATCTTCAAGACCCCTTGGAGCCCCGTCAATCCCCCAGTGCCCGAGTTCGCGTAGATCGTAACGCTTCCGGTAATGGACTGAAAAGTGCCCGACGCCCAGGCCTCAACGTTCACGGTGCCTGGGATTCCAGCCACAGTTCCGGTGAAGGGGCCGGTGTCCTTGACGTTGAGGGTGCCGTCGGGGTGAATCACGAGAGTCCCCGTGCCGGTTCTCGTGCCCGAGGCGTCACCGGACAGATGCTCGTCAAAGTTGAAGTCAATGATCGAATTCCCGTCGGCCTGCCGCACGGCGATCGGCTTGATGGCAAGGCTGAAGGTGCCAGCGACGGAAAAGGGCTTACCCGGTTCGCCGCCAGCAAGAGCAGGGCCTTGAGTATTTTGGGCCAGGCGGTTCGCTCCATTGTCGCTTGCCGGCCCACAACCGACTGCCAGGAGCCCTGCAACTGCCGCAACACAACCGATCAACGCGTGCGACCCAAACCTCATACATGACTTCGTGGACATGTTTCCCCCTTGGGGCGTTGCACCGCCCCGCGGCACTTCGACGGGAAGCGCCGCGATGCGAGGAGTTTTTGGCGGGATTCCGCTCGCGCGAGATGAGGCCAGAAGCCTCGCGATCGGTGCCCCTACTCCACGTAGAATCTACATGTCAAGGCGGCCACGAACTTTCGATCGGCTGTACTAGAGCGCGCCGGCGGACTCGATCGAGATCATGAAGCCGTTTCTGTCTTTGTACTTGTAGTCGTAGCCGTGGCCTTTGTAGTGGTGCTCGCTCTTCGCAAGATAGAAGCCGGTGTTCTTCTGCGCGCCCCAATAGGCTACGTTCTTGAGGACGCTCTGGCTGCCGTCGGGAGCCTTGACGCCTTTCAGCACCACTTCCGCTTCCCCCTTGCCCAATTTGGCGTGGCCGTTTTCACCCGTTTTTTCCCACACGATTGGAGCAACAGAGGTCTCCATCTTCCCCCACTGGACGGGGTAGATCTTGCCCATCAAGAACTTGATCGCTTCCTGCTGTTTCGGGGTCACCGCGGTATCGAAGGTCATTACCGCCCCCTCCATCTTGCCCTTGGAAAAGTCACCGCCGAGATTGCCTGACAGCCACAGCTTGGCACCGTCCACGCTCACATCGCCAACGTGGCCCTGGGTAATCTTGATCGCATTGTTGAACTCGCAGTGATGCCCCCCTTCCGGCTCGGCATTGAAGTAACAGGGGCAAAAGAGATGGCACGAGCAGGCCTCGATATAATCCGCCTTGATGCTCCATGTCTGGTTGTCTGCAGCGCCAAGGACGGACAGGTTGAAAAATAGAGAGCCGACAACAACCGCCCATTTCCAGTTTCGCATGTGAAGACCTCCCCCGAGGGCTAGCACCCCCGGGCTCTACTCCGATTCGGTCGGCTAGCCAAGGCCCCTGGCTGGGCGGACTTTGTCCCTACTTCTTCTTCACCACCAGGTTCCCCGAGAACGCGTCGGCCTCGATGACGCCCTCGCCTTTCCCGTACGTGGCCTCGAGCCATCCCCCCGACTGGCCGTGCTTGCGCTTTGGCGTGTGCTTGACGGTGAGGTTCAGCTCGTCGCGCAGCTCGCCGCTGTGGGCGGTGTAGCTGAGCTCGAACGAGCTGCGCGGGTCGACCGCGAGGTGCAGGTCGCCGGAGACGGTCTCCGCGCTCAGGTGGCAGTCGCGCCCGCACACGCCCGACCAGTCGAGGTTGCCCGACGCCGACTGGAACTCGAGCTGCGGCGCCGCGCCCGTCGTGCTCACCACGCCGTGGCCCGAGACGGTGTGGAGGCGCACCGGGCCGCCCGCCTCCTCGATGTGCGTGTCGCCGGAGATGGTTTGCACGTCGGCCTTCCCCACCTGCGCCAGCTTGACGTCGCCCGACATGGTGCGGATGCGCACTTCGCCGGCGAGCTTCTGCACGCTGATGTCGCCGGACATCGACGTCAGGTCGACGCGGCTCCCTCTGGGCAGCTCGACGTGCAGCTTCCCGCGGCGCAGCTGCCGCCGGCCGCGGAACGACGCCTCGATGCGATCGCCGTACGCGTAGAGCGCCACGTCCTCGGGCGGCGCTTCGTTGAGCGTGAGCGAAACCTGCTGCCGATCTGTCTGCGTCACCTCCACGTCGCCGGCCTGGGCGTGCAGCCGGAACGTGACCGGCCCCTTCACCGGCAGCGTCGCACCGCCGCGCCCGCGCGCCTGCGCCGTCGAGTCGAAATCCTGCTCGTCCTCGCCGTCGCGGGACATCCGGTGCCGGAGGCGGTCCTTCATCTTGGCCCACCTCTCGCGGAACCGCTCGCGGTTGAGTTTGAAGATGCGCACCTTGCCGTCGTACTGCTCCTCGAAGTCGTTGTCGTCGTCGTCCGCGACCGCGTCGCGGTCCGAGCGCCCACGGGCGATCATTCCCGGCAGATGCGGTGTGCTCACGTCTTCGCCATCGTCCTCGTCGTCCCACGGCGGCGGAGCGGGCGGCGGCGCGGGCCGGGCGGCGGGCGTGAGATTCGGGGCGGCGGCGCGGTGCTGCCTGGCCTCGGCGAGGGCCGGCAGGAAGATGGTCAGAGCTGCAATCGCTGCCATGCGGATCACGGATTTGCCTCCTCGGCTTCCATCACGTTCCTCAGCAAGCGCACGTACCCGGCGTAGCCGTCGAGCACCCGCATCCTGGCGTTCACGTCCTCGGCGGCGACAGCGCGCGAAGCCCCGAGCTCCGCGCGCGCCTTCGCCAGCGACTCATCCCACTGCCTGGCCAGCTTGGGATCGAGCGTGTTGCGCGCCGCCGCGTACTCGGCCTCGAGCACGGTGGCGGCGTGGCGATAGTCGCCCTCGGCGCGGTCGAGCGCGGCGAGGGCCTTGGAGTCGGGCCCGTCGAAGTCCGTCTCGGCGACCGACGCGTCGGGCGTGGAGAAGTTGGGCCCCGCCTTGGGATGCATGGTGAGCAGCAGCACTGCCGCGGCCGATGCGGCGGTGGCAGCGCCCACGACGAGGCGGCGCGCCCAGTGCGGCCGAGGGCGCTTGCGCTGATCTGCGGAGAGCGGCTGCTCGGGTTGCTCGAGCCGCTTCGCCACACCCGCCCAGAGGTGCGCGACTTCAGATTTCGGGCGGCGCGAGATGAGCGCGCGCTCCGCCTCGAGCCAGGCCAGCTCGCGCGAGCACTCGGCGCAGCCCGCGACGTGCGCTTCGACCTCGGCGGGCGTCTCGCCCAACGAGATCGCTTCCAGTTCTTCCAACGAAGGATGCCCACTCATGCGGCACCCTCCAGATACGACGCGAGGCGCTCGCGCAATTGCAGGCGGGCGCGGTGGATCTCGTTCTTCACTTTCTGCAGCGTCCAGCCCATCGCGGCGGCGATGTCGCCGTAAGCGAGGCCGTGGTCGAGCCGCATCAGCAGCGCGGCGCGCCTCTCGGCGGAGAGATCGGCGAGCGCGCCGTCGAGCACCTTGTCGGCCTCGCCCGAGAGCAGCGCCGCCTCGGGGGTCGGGGCGCTATCGACGCGCATCGGCTCGCCGTCTTCGGGCATGGGCGCGTCGCGACTCTTGCGGCGGAGCTGTTCGAGGAAGACCATGCGCGCGATCCCGAAGAGCCAGCCCTGCAGCTTCTCGGGTTGCTCCAGCGTCGTCAGCCGCAGGTGCGCGCGCACGAACGTCTCCTGCGTCCCTTCGTCGGCCGCCGCGTCGTCGCGCAGCAGGTCGCCGAGGAACCGGCGAACGCCTGGGGCTTCCCGATCGAAGATCACGCGAAACGCCTCCGCATTGCCCGCCTGTGCGCGCAACAGCAGTTCCCGGTCGGAGCCGGATCTCGCGGCTGCGCTCTCCATTCGTGGCGAGTTCATCTGGTAGTGACGCTTCCGGCCCCCTGGTTTCAACGGATTGTCGACGCTGGTATGTCAGGGGCCGGCGGGTTCTTTCGCCAGGAGGCCTCGATGGATGTGCTGGTGAGGAGCGGAGAGGGGATGCAGCAGGACGTCGAGATCGGCCGGTTCCAGATCAAGTCCGACGAGCCGTTCGACAAAGGCGGCACCGGGACGGGCCCCGACCCGTACGACCTGCTCTCCGCCGCGCTGGGCGCGTGCACGTCGATGACGCTGCGGAGCTACGCGCGCACCAAGGGTTGGCCGCTGCAGTCCGTCGAGGTGCGGCTGCACCATGAGAAGATCTACGCCATCGACTGCGCCGAGTGCGAGACGAGAGAGGGGCGCATCGACAAGATCGTTCGCGAGATCACCCTCGAGGGGCCGCTCGACGCGGCCCAGCAGCAGCGATTGCTGGAGATAGCAGACAAGTGCCCGGTGCACCGCACGCTGCAGAGCGAGGTGCACGTCGTGACGCGGCTCAGCACTCCTTGAGAAACAGCTCGGCGCACTTCCAGCCGGCTACTCCCGCTGCTCGCGGCGCAGGTCGGCCATCATGGCGATCAGCGCGCAGGCGATGGCGAAGCGCGGCTCGATGGGATCGTCCTGCTCGGCAATGTCGAGCACGAATTCGCGCCGGAAGAAGTGAAACACCTGGTGCACGCGCGCTACGGTGCGCCCGCCCAGCTCGATGCGGTGACGCCCGGGAATGAACGTGAAAATCCGGCGCAGGAGAGCGTGACCTTCCTCGACCATCAGGCCGGCTTCCCGCTCGTCGGCGTCGAGGATGTCCCAGGTATCGCGGAAGATCGAGCTGAGGCCGCGCGTGCGCACGACGCCCAGGTGCGCCTGGTCGGCGGCGCGGATGTCGTGCTCCATGTTGAGCGCCGCAAAACGCCGGTTCTTGATTGTCAAAATGGGCTCGGTCTGCGCCTCGTCGGCATACATGGTCAACTCGCTGCGCAGCCGGAACCAGGGCTGCTCGACAAACGCCGACAGCGACCCGTCCGGAGCGAAGACCCGATAGACGCGCCGCCAGGAAAACAGAGGGCGAACGAGCGTATAGCTCCGATGCGCGAAGGCCGAAAGGTCGCGCGGGCCGCTGGTCTGCAGGGCGCTGGGCATGCCCCATGGCAGCGCGATATTTTGCAGTTCGTCAATCCAAAAAGTGGATATCCGGCATACCGATTCGGTAACATTGAAGAATGCCCGACTTCTTCCAAATCGAGGCCGTCGTCGCCGCGGAACCGCTGCGCGTCTACACGGCCTGGCTGGACGCGCGCGAGCACGCGGCGTTCACCGGCGGCGGCGAGGCGATCGTCGAGCCGTGGACGGGCGGGCGCTTCATCTCGTGGGACGGCTACATCCACGGAATCCTTCTCGGGCTCGAGGCGGGAAAGCGCATCGTGCAGACGTGGCGCACCTCCGAATTTTCCCCCGAGATGCGCGATTCGCGGCTGGTGATCGAGTTCGAAGGGACGCGCGCCGGGACGCGCGTGCGCGTACGGCATTCCGATCTGCCGCCCAGCCAGATCAAGCGATATGAAAAGGGCTGGATGGAGCATTACCTGAAGCCGTTACAAAAATATTTTGCAAAAGGCGGCAAGCAGGTCACCAAGGCGGGCCCGGCGCGCAGCACGGCCTGGGGCAGGCGCGAGGAGCGCAAGACGCGCCGCCCCGCCGCGCGCAAGCCGGCGGCGCGCAAACCGGCGGCGCGCAAGCCCGCCCGCAAGTCGGCCGCGCGCAAATCTCCCGCGCGCAAGCCGGCGCGCCGCCCCGCGCCGGCGCGGAAGAAGGCCGCTGCCAAGCGCGGCCGCAAGCGCTGATCCGCTTCGATCTCTCGCCATTCAGCCCGCGCGTCCGAAAATGATCTTCTCGTTGCGCAGAAGCCGCGCCGCCCAGGCCAGCAGCGCCGCCGACAGTGCAACGGCGACGGCGGCCGCGATCGCGAACCACGCCGCAGGCGGCGGTTCTCCCCGCAGCACGTCGGTCATGAGGAGCGTCTGGCCGAAGACGGGGACGGCCATCATTCTCACGCTGGCCTTGATCGGCTGCAGCGCGAGGAACATGGCGGGCAGGCCGGGGATGAGCACCAGAAGAGACAGGTAGGTCTGCGCTTCCTTGAACGTGCGCGCGAAGAGCGCCAGCGTCAGCTGCAGCGCCGACGCGAGCAGCGAGAGTGGCAGCCCCGCCGCCAACAGCCCCAGCATCTCGGGCGCGCCGAGCTGGAACTTGAGGTTCAGCTCCTGCAAGGGCACGGCGGCCAGCGCCGCGCTGAACCCCGCCAGCGCGATGGCCAGCGCCGCCCACGCCGAGACGGTGACGGCCATCCATTTGCCCACCACCACCGCGCCGCGCGAGACCGGGTTCACCAGCAGCGACTCGAGCGATCCGCGCTCGCGTTCCCCCGCCGCCGCGTCGATGGCCAGGTGCATCCCGCCGAAGAACGCCACCATGAGGAGCAGCACCGGCATCACGCCCAGCACGTTGGCGGCGCTCTTCTCGGGCGTGGCCAGATCGACGTCCGTCAACTCCAGCGGCGCCACCAGCACGGGGCTGATGCCGCGCGCGATCATCCGCAGCATGCTGGTGCGGCGCGCGAACAGCTCGAGCAGCCGGCGCGCGCGCATGACCTGCGGTTTGCTCTTCGCGCGCGAGCTGTCCTCGACGAGCTGCACCGGCGCGCTGCGGCCCGCCTCGAACTCCTTCCCGTAGTCCTCGGGGACGGAGATGGCGAGGTCGAGCTTCCCGTCGCGGACCTGCGCCTCGAAGTCCGCCGGCGCCGTCTCGACGACCGCCCCGTAGCGCTGCAGGAACGCGATCAGGTTGGGCGCGTTGCGCCCCCCCGCCACGGGAACGACGAGCGGCCGGTCCTCCCGCAGCCACGAGGCGAGCAGCGTGAACATCCCCAGCAGCACGAGCGGCCCGAAGAGCGGCATGAGCAGGCCGGAGAAGATCGAGCGCCGGTCGCGCAGGTGGTCCTTCAGCTCCTTGCGGAAGACGGCGCCGGTCATTGCGCCAGCCCCTGGTCGCTGCCGATGACGGCGACGAAGGCCTCCTCGAGATTTTCCTTGCCGGCGCGCCGGCGGATCTCCTCCGGCGTGCCCTCGGCCACCACGCGCCCGCGCGCGACGACCACGATGCGGTCGCAGACTGCGCTCACCTCCTGCATCACGTGGCTGGAGAAGAGCACGCACTTGCCCTGGTCGCGCAGCCGGCGGATGAGCGCGCGCACCGCCCGGGTGCTCATCACGTCGAGGCCGTTGGTCGGCTCGTCGAGCATGACGTTGCGCGGCCCGTGCACCAGCGCCCGCGCTAACGCCACCTTGACGCGCTCGCCGTTGCTGAAGCCCTCGGCGCGGCGGTCGGCGATGGCGCGCATGTCGAGGAGCTCGATCAATTCCTCGATGCGCTGCCGCAGCCCCTCGGGCCTGAGGCCGTGCAACTCGCCGGCATACTGGATGTGCTCGCGCGCGGTCAGGCGCGGGTAGAGACCGCGCGTATCGGGCAGCACGCCGATGCGGCGGCGCGCCTCGATGGGATCGCGCGCCACGTCCTGCCCGTCGATGAGCGCTGCGCCGCGGTCCGGCTCGATCAGCGTGGTGAGCATGCGCAGCGTGGTGGTCTTGCCCGCGCCGTTCGGGCCGAGCAGGCCCGTGACCACGCCGTCGGCCGCCGCGAACGAAACGTCGTCCACCGCGGTGACGGCGCCGAAGCGCTTGTGCAGGTTCTTCACCTCGATCACGGCCGGGGTCCCGCGAAGGTGACGAAGAAGGGCGGCCGGCGCAGCGGCTCGAGGCAGGAGGCGTCGAGGCCGGCCGTCTTCGCGCGGGTGAGGAAGCGGTCGATGAGCTGCGGCACACACCCTTCGGCGGTGACGTTGTGTCCCACGCCCGCGACGATCAGGTGCACGCTGTTGGGCAGCGTCTTGCGCGCCTCCTCGGCCCACTGCGGCGGCGTGACGGGATCCAGTTCGCCCGAGAGCAGCAGCACCGGCTTGTCCGAGCGCACGGGCTCGCGAAATCCGGCGGGCAGCGCGCCGCGCGGCCAGAAGCTGCAAATGCGCGCGAACTCGCGCGCGGGCCGCGGCCCGAGAAACGTGCCGCGCGCCTGCTCGTCGATCTCGCCGGGGGCGATGAAGGGAATGTCCTCGGCGCAGATGACGGAGAAAAGCATCCCCAGGCTCATCGTCCTGGCCCCTCCCTGATCGAACGCCGAGGCGGCCGCGACGAAGGGGCCGAAGTCAGACTGCGCGGCGCGATCGACGATGAGCGGGACCAGGCTGGCGAAGTCCTGCTGGTAGAGAACGCTGCGCAGGCCGCCGGCGAAGACGTCTCGCCCGATCTCCACCTCGGTGAAGCGGCCGCTGACCGGATCGGCAACGCGCGCGCGCGGCGGGTGCGTTTCCAGCTTGCGCAAGAGCTCGCCGAAGCGGCGCTCCAGATCGGGAAACGCCGACGAGCAGGCGCCGTCCTCGCGGCAATGCTTGAAGAGAAGATCCATCGAGCGCTGCGCGTCGCGCGCGAAGTAGAGCGGCAAGCGCAGCGAGAGGGGCGCCACGCCGTCGAGCACCGCCGCGCGCACGCGCTCGCCGTGCTCGCGCAGGTAAACGAGCGCGGCGCGCGTGCCGTACGAGGCGCCCCACAGATCGATCTGATCGTATCCCAGCGCCTCGCGCACCTCGTCGAGGTCCTGCATCGCGATCGAGGTGGTGTACATGCGCGGGTCGGCGTCGTACGCCGCGAGGCAGCGGCGGAACTTCTCCTCGCTCAAGGTCTCGCTGGAGAGGCGCTGCGCGAGCGTCGCGTCGGGTGGGGCGAGATCGCAGCGCAGCGCGTGCGATGAACCGGTGCCGCGCTGGTCGACCAGCACGATGTCGCGGGTGCGGTGCACGCGCTCGAGCGCGCCGAGCATCGGGCCCATCACCTCGGTCGCGGCCTGGCCGGGGCCGCCGGCGAGGAGGAAGAGCGCGTCGGGCGCGGGCGCGCGGGCGAGCGCCGGAACGACGGCGACGCGCACATCGATCTGGCGGCCCTGCGGCTTCTGCCGATCTTCCGCGACGCGCAGCGCGCCGCACTGCGCGCCGAGGACCGTCCCCTTGAGGCGGCAGGGCGAGAGCGCGATGCGCCGCTGGGGCGCCGCCGCCTGGCCTCGAGCGCACGCGGCGGCCACGGCGAGAGCGGCGAGCTTGCGCATCGTGCGCGCGAGGATGCCAGCAAACCTCGGCGGGCGCATCATGTCGGCATGGACGTCGTCGTCATCGGCGCGGGCGTCGCGGGGCTGGCCGCGGCGCGCGAGCTTAGGCGTGCCGGGCGCAGCGTCGCGGTGCTGGAGGCGCGCGATCGCGCGGGAGGCCGCATCCATACGCTGCGCCTCCCGGGATGGCCGGTGCCGATCGAGGCCGGGGCGGAGTTCGTGCACGGCAGGCCGCCCACGCTGCTGCGCCTGCTCGGCCGGGCGCCCCGCGAAGTGCGCGGCTCGTATTACCTCGCCGGGCTGCGCAAAGGCGACGCGCTTTGGGAGCGCGTGCACGAGAAGCTCGGGTCCATCCCTTCGCTCCGCGAGCGATCCGTCGCCGACGCGTTCCGCACGCTGCGCTGGCGGCTGCGCACCAGCGACGAGGAGCGGTGGATGGCCGCGGCGTTCGTCGAAGGGTTCAACGCCGCACCGCTGGAGCGCGCCAGCGTCAAGTCCATCACGCAGCAGACCGCCTTTGCCGAGAAGATCGGCGGTTACCGCATTGCGCGGTTGCCCCGCGGCTACCATCGGCTGGTGCAGAGGCTCGAGCGGGGGCTGCCCGTCGAGTTGCATTCGCCCGTCGAGGAGGTGCGCTGGACGCGCGGGCGGGTGCTGGTGCGCACGGCGCGCGCGTCGTACCAGGCGGAGCGCGCGCTGATCACGCTGCCGCTCGGCGTGCTGCAAGAAAATGCGGTGCGCTTCGACCCGCCGTTGCCGCGCTGGAAGACCGAGGCCATCTCGGCGCTGGCCATGGGGAAGGTGGTCAAGACTGCGCTCCTCTTCGACGAGCCGCTCTGGCCGGAGGACCTCGCATTCCTGCTCGTGCGCGGCGCGCCGGTGCCGGCGTTCTGGCGGCCGCTGCCCTCTCGCGCGCCGGTGCTCATCGGTTGGGCGGCGAGCCACAACGCAGAGGCCCTGCGCGGGCGCGGCGCGGTGGCCGCGGCGGTGCGATCGCTGCGCGATGCCCTCCCCGGGAAGCGCGTGAAGCCCATCGATGCGCAGGTGTTCGACTGGCAGAGGGATCGATGGTCGCGCGGCGCCTATAGCTGGGTGCCGGTGGGAGCGCTGAAGCAGCAGCGCGCGCTCGCGGCGGCCGTCGACGACACGCTCTTCTTCGCGGGCGAAGCGACGCATTTCGAGGGCGCGTGTGGAACGGTCCACGGCGCGCTCGACACCGGCCTGCGCGCCGCGCGCGAAATACTCGCGTGATGGAGTAGGATCTCCGGCGTGGACGTCCTCGAGCGCATCCAGGCCTGGCACAAGTCGCAGTGTGAGCGCGGGCGCGACCTGGCGCTGGGCGTGAAGATCGAGACGCTCAAGGACGCGCCGGGATGGAGCGTCCGCATCGACCTGACGGGCACGCCGCTGTCGGGGCTGACGCTGGCGCCTTACAAGGAGGGAGCGACGGACCGCGATTGGCTCGCCTACCGCATCAAGGAGGATCGCTTCGAGGGGATCGGCGATCCCACCAAGCTGCAGGCGCTGCTCTTCGCATTTCTCGATCTGGCCGAGCGCACGGTGCAGGAGATGACGCGCTCCGCGCGCGACCCGCAGTCGCGCTGAGCGCTGCGCGCAGGCCTCGGACCTCGGACCTCAGGCCTCGGGAAAAACGAATTCTTCAGGCATTGTCTGAGGTCTGAGGTCTGAGGCCCTGCGATGCTCAGTGCAGCTGAGCATCGCATCATCGTGACGCAGCGGCCTTCAGCGCTTCGCCGTCGGCGTCGCGTAGCTCGATGCGGCCGATCTTCATTGCGGCGATCTTCTCCTCGATCAATTTGCGCGGGCCGACCACGACGACCGCCATGTTGCCGGGGTGCAGCCGCTCGCGCGCGGCGCGGAACACGTCGTCCCTGGAGACGGCCAGCACGCGTTGCTGGTACGTGGCGTAGTAGTCCAGAGGAAGCCCGTGCGCCCAGGCGCGCGCGTAGGCCGCCGCCGTTTGCTCGTTGCTGGCGAAGAGCGCCGGGATGGAGCGGAAGAGGCCCTCCTTGGCGTCGGACAGCTCCGCCTCGGTGACCACGCCGCCTTTCATCTTCTCCAGCTCCTTGACGAACTCGGCCAGCGCCTCGGCGGTCTTGTCGCTCACCACGGCGGCGCTGGCGGCGAAGGACCCGCCCTCGCGGTGGGTGTCGAAGAAGCTGAACACGCCGTACGAGTAGGCATGTTCGGTGCGCAGGTTCCCGTTGAGGCGGGAGTTGAAGCTGCCGCCGAGGATGTTGTTCATCACCCGCACGGGAAAAATGTCGGGCGCCGTGGAGGCAATGCCGACCTCGCCCACCCAGATCTGCGACTGCGGCGCGTCGGGCTTGTCGACGATGTAGACGATGCGCTCGCCCCCCTTGGGGGCCTTGTTGGCGGCGGGCCTGGCCGCGGCGCCGTTCTTCCACGCGCCGAAGCGCGCCTCGAGCAGGGGCCGGAGCGTGGCCTCGTCGGTGTCGCCCACGACGAACAGCGCCGAGTCGGCCGGCTGGAAGCGCGCCTTGTGCCACGCGACCAGGTCCTTGCGTGCGAGGGACTTGATCGACTTCACCGTGCCCTCGGCGGGGAAGCCCCACGGGTGATGTTCGCCGTAGATGACGCGCGCGAGGACGTGCTGGCCCACCGAGGCTGGATCGTCCATCGCCTGCGCGATGGCGCCGAGCCGTTCGACGCGCAGGCGCTCCACGTCGGCGTCGCTGAAGGCAGGGTGCAGCACCACGTCGGAGAAGATCTCCAGCACCGGCTCGAGCGTGGTGGAGAGCGCGGTGACGTGCGCGCCGGAGGAATCGGCATCGGCCTGGGTGCCGTAGCGCGCGCCCAGATCCTCGAAAGCGCGGGCGATGGCGGCCGCGTCGCGAGTGGGTGTGCCCTCGCCGAGAAGGTCGAGCGCGAACGAGGCAAGCCCGGCCTTTCCGCCCGGCTCGGTGTCCGCGCCGGAGCGGACGTCGAGCAAGACGGACACGAGCGGGACGTCGTGGCGCTCGATGAGGAATACCTTCAACCCGTTCGAGAGCACGAGCTGCTTCGGGATGGGCGCGTGGAAGTCGACAGGGGCGCCGGGTTGCGGCGGCAAGGCGCGGAACTCCGCATCGGGAGTGGTGGGCGCGGGTGCTTCTGCGCGTCCGGGTTCCGGTGCGGGGGTTGGGTGCGGGGCCGAGGCACAGGCCGCGGTGAGGCTCAGCGCGATGAGCTTCTTCATTGCGCGCCTCCCGCGGCTTGCTTCTGTTCGGGGGTCACGGTGATCACCACGCGTTGATCGTCGCGCATGAACTGCTGCGCGGCCTGCTGCACTTGTTCCGGCGTGACGGCCAGGTGCTGCTCGAGGCTCTTGGTGAAGTAGCCGGGGTCGCCGGCCCACATCTGGTAGTAATTGAGCTGGTCGGCCTTTCCGCCAAACCCGCCCACGTTCTCCAGCTGCGCGAAGAGCTGCGACTCCATGTTCCGCTTCGCGCGCTCCAGCTCGGCGGGGTCGGGCGGCGCGTCGCGCAGCCGCTCGATCTCCTCGGTCAGCGCCGCGTCGACCTCCTGCGCGGTGTGCCCCGCCTGGACGGTCGCGGTCAACTCGATGACCCCGCCCAGCGCCATCGACGGATCCCAGCTCGCGGCCACGTCCTGCGCGATCTTCTTCTCGTAGACGAGGTCGTGGTAGAGGCGGCTCGACTTTCCTCCCGCGAGGATGCGCATCAGCATCGCCATCGGCGCGCCCTGCAGCGGCTTGGGGCCGACCCAGCCCATCAGCACCTTGGTGAGCTGGACCTGGTCGGTCTGCGTCTCGCGCACTTCCTTCACGTGCGGCTCGGTCGCCGCGGTCACGGGCGGCTTGGCCGGCCCGCGCACGATGGGCCCGAAGTATTTCTCCACCAGCTGCCTCGCCCGTTCCGGCTTGAAGTCCCCCACGATGGCGAGCGAGGCGTTGCCGGGCGCGTAGTACGTGCGGAAGAAGTTCTTCACGTCGTCGAGCGAGGCGGCCATCAGATCTTCGTGCGACCCCATCACGTAACCGTAGTAGGGGTTGGGCTGCGGATAGAGCAGCTGCACCAGCCGCTCCTCGGCGCGGCCATAGGGCACGTTTTCGATGCTCTGCCGCCGCTCGTTGCGCACCACATCGCGCTGCGTGTCGAGCTTCTTCTGATCGAGCGTGTCGAGGAGGAAGCCCATGCGGTCGCTCTCCAGCCAGAGCGCGAACTCGAGGCGGTCGGCGGGCATGGTCTCGAAGTAGTTGGTGCGGTCCCACTCGGTGGTCCCATTGAGGTTGGTGGCGCCGTTGCGCTGCAGCGAGGCGAAGACCGTTCGCTCGTCGCCGTGCAGGTGCTTGGAGCCCTGGAACATGAGGTGCTCGAAGAGGTGCGCGAACCCGCTGCGCCCCTTGCGCTCGTTGACGGCGCCGACGTGGTACCAGAGATCGACCGCCACCACCGGGGCGCGGTGGTCCTCGGAGAGGATCACCGTCAGCCCGTTGGGCAGTTGGTACGTCTCGAAGGGGATCCGCGGCATCTGTGCCGCGGCGAGGAGCGCAAGCAGGGCTGGCAGCATGGGGTGCACCGTTTAACGCGGACGGAATCGTCCCGCAAATGACGATTTTTACGTGACGCGGGTTGGCGCATTTCACCAGCAGTGACTACCTCCGTTTTAGATGGCGTCAATCGAACGCACGAGACTCCACCGCACGACATTCCTCGTCATCTTCGCGCTGGCCGCCTACCTCTTCTGGAGGACGCTGGAGCCCATCTGGGTGCCCGTCTTCCTCGGGCTGGTCATCGCCGTCGGCATCTACCCGTTGCACGAAAGGCTGCTCCGCAAGCTGGGCGGCAAGCACCCGGGCCTCCCCGCCGCCCTGGCGACGGCCCTGGCGATGATCGCCGCGCTGGGCGTGATGGCCTTCCTCGTGCTGGTGGTGGGGCACCGCGTCGTCGGGCTGGCGCAGGACGTGGCCAAGCGCTACCAGGACCGCGGCGCTACCGGCGTTCTGGGCAACGACATCGTCGGCATCTTGTCGCGGCTCGGGGTGCAGCCCGACGACCTCCAGGCGCGCATCGTCGAGGGAGCGCAGAGCGTGGCGACCTTCCTCGGCAAGGGGCTGACCAGCGTCCTCACCGGCCTCTTCAGCGCCTTTTTCATCTTCATCTTCACCGCCATCACCAGCTACTACCTCTTGCGCGAAGGCAGCGACGCTGCCTCCTGGCTGGTCGAGGTGGTGCCGCTGCCCAACTGGGAGGTGGCGCTGATCGTCCGCGACGTGCGCGACGTGACGCGCGCCATGCTTTTCAGCACCGCCGTGATGACGATCTACCAGGGTGTCACGGCGGGCATCGGCTACTGGATCTTCGGCGTCGACAGCCCGCTGGTGTGGGCCGCGCTCACCGGCATCGCCTCCATCATGCCGGCGGTGGGCACGGCCATCATCTGGGCGCCGGTGACGGTGTTCCTCATGGTGACGGGACACGTCGGACAGGGGCTGGCCGTGCTGGCGTGGAGCCTCGTCTTCGTCGTCTTCGTCGCCGACTACATCCTGCGGCCCAAGCTGGTCGGCACGCGGATCAAGATGAACGACCTGCTGGTCTTCATCGCCATCTTCGGCGGCATCGAGGCCTACGGCGTGCTCGGCATCGTGCTGGGGCCGGTGGCAGTGGCGGTCTTCCTCGCTCTCATCCGCATCTACCAGCGCGAGTACCGCCCCGACGGCCCGGTGCGCGCCCACGACATCACCGCGGCCGAGCGCCCGATGCACCAGTAGCGTCCTGCTTCGCCTTGGTCATTTGACCAAATCGCTCAGCGGAAGATCTTTCCGAAAGTGCGGTCCCAGAAGCTCGGGTCATGGTGAAGAGGGCACTCCTGCTTGGGCTCGGTCCCCGGGAGGAACCATTCGTGCGCGACCTGTTCGGGTGGACATGCGTCGGTCGACAGCCCGCCGGTGATCGCATCCACGTCCCGCTGCACCAGCTCCATGGGCGGAACCCAGCCGAACGGAACGGGCTTGCCGCGCTGCCACGCCGCCATGACCCGCGCCCAGACGGGCGCGGCCAGCCGCCCGCCCGTCGCCGCGGGCCCCAGCGTGCGCGGCCGGTCGAACCCCATCCACACGCCCGCGACGAGGTTGGGCGTCGCGCCAATGAACCAGACATCCTGCGCGCCGTTGGTGGTGCCCGTCTTTCCGAGGATGGGAAGGTCCTTCGGCAGCCCGCTGCGCGCGGCTCTGCCGGTGCCGCGATCCACCACGTCGCTGAGCAGGCTGGACATGAGGAACGACACGCCGGGCTGGAGCGCGGGCACCGCCTGCGCCGGCTCGCGGAGGAGCACTTCGCCCGTAGCCGCCCGCACCTCTTCGATGAAGCGCGGCGACACCCGCGACCCTTCGTTGGCGAAGGGCGCGAAAGCCGCCACCAGCTCGATGGGCGCCACCTCCGCCGCTCCCAGGAACGTCGAGGGGTACTCGGGTATCGGCGAGGCCACTCCGCAATCGCGCGCCATGGCGATGACCGGCGGTAGGCCGACGAGCTCGCCCAGCGCCAGAGCGGCGCGGTTGGACGAGACCCGCAGGCCTTCGCGCAAGTTGAGCGGACGATCCGAGGGAGCCTGGCCGTCGGCCGGGGCGTATTCGCCTGGCGGCGGTTTGGACGTGTCGAGCAGCACCGACACGGGTACGCCGGCCTGCAGCGCCGCCGCCCAGACGAAAGCCTTGAAGGTCGAGCCGGCCTGCCGGCGCGCTTGCGTCGCCCGATCGAACTCGCTCAACTGGTAGTCGCGGCCGCCCACCAGCGCGCGCACGTCGCCGCTGCGAACGTCGAGCGCCACGAACATTCCCTCGAGGCAGGTGTCCGCGTTTCCGTCGCACGGCTTGCCTTCGAACTTGCCCAGCCGGCCGGTCTCGACCAGCCGGATCTGGCGATTGAGCTCGCGCTCGGCGGCGTGCTGCAGCGGGGCGTCGAGCGTGGTGCGCACGCGCAGGCCCATCGTCTCCGCGTCGGGTCCGAAACGGTCGTGCAGCTCGCGACGCACCGCTGCCACGAACCAGGGCGCGCCGCCTTCCCCCTCGGCGGGCCGCAGCAGCAGCTTCAACTTGCGCGCCGCCGCTTCTTCGTTGGGCGTGATCAGCTGCGATTTGGTCATTTGACCAAGGACGAAGTTCCGGCGCTTGAGCGCCAACTCGGGGAACCGCCGCGGGTCATAGTTCGAGGGCGCCTTGGGCAGCGCCGCGAGGAGCGCCGTCTGCCCCGGCGCGAGGTCCTTGGCCGGGCGGCCAAAATAGCCGCGCGAGGCTGCCTCGACGCCGTAGTAGCCGTTCCCCAGATAGATCTGGTTCAAGTACAGCTCGAGGATCTGCTCCTTGCTGAAAGCGCGCTCGATGCGGCGCGCCACGATCATCTCCGCCAGCTTGCGGCGAAGGGTGCGGGCGCGCGTCAGGCGGTCGGGAAAGACGTTGCGGGCGAGCTGCATGGTGATGGTGCTCGAACCTTCGCGGGGCGAGAACGTGCGCACGTCGTGCCAGAGCGCGCCCGCCACCCGGTGCCAGTCGATGCCGTGGTGCTCGAAGAAGCGCTGATCCTCGACGGCGATGAAGGCGCGCACCAGCTTGGGCGAGATGGCCGAGAGCGGCACGACGATGCGCTCCTCGGGGGCGAGCTTCGCCAGCAGCTTTCCTTCCCTGTCCAGCACCAGGCTGGCCTGCGGCGCCCGGTAGTCGCGCAGCGCCTCGACCGGCGGGCAGGTGACCGCCACGAAGATCAGCCATGCCGCCAACGCCGCAGCGGCCACCCCAGCGCCGAGCGCGACGATACGCGTGGTCTTCTGCTTCATCAATTCGTGAAACAACCGGGCGCCCACTCTTCCTCCCGCGCGTGCAAACGAGACCTTCCGCCGTGGAAGGCCAATCCACAAGGTTTTTGCATCGGCGAGCGTGCGCCTTGGTCATTTGACCAAATGGCCGCCGGCCGGACGCGGGTTAGACTGGCGGCATGGTCACGCACGACGTCCTCAACCAGCCGCCCCTCTTTCAGGATTACGACCCGCTCGCCCTCGATCGCGCGCTCCTCGAGGCGCTGCGGCGCGAGGGAGCGGAGTGGGCCGAAGAAGACGTGTCCGAATTCGGGCGCCGCACGGCCAGCGCCGAGGCCATCGCCTGGGGTTTTCAAGCCAACCAGAACCCGCCGCGGCTCCAGACGCACGACCGCTTCGGCAACCGCATCGACGAGGTGGAGTTCCATCCCGCCTGGCACGAGTTGATGCGGCTCGCCGTCGCGAACGGTATTCACGCGGGGCCCTGGCGCGATCCCAAGCCGGGCGCGCACGTCGCGCGCGCCGCCCTCATGATGCTCGATGCCGAGAACGAATTCGGCCACGGCTGCCCCATCTCCATGACCTATTCGGCGTTTCCCGCGCTTCAGCGGCAGCCCGACCTGCTCGAAGCCTGGGCGCCGCACATCGTGTCGCTCACCTACGATCCGCGCTCTCTTCCCGTCGCGCAGAAGCGCGGCGCGCTCATTGGGATGGGGATGACCGAGAAGCAGGGCGGGTCCGACGTGCGCGCCAACACGACCCGCGCGCTCCCTGCCGGCAGCCCAGGCGAATATCTGCTCACCGGGCACAAGTGGTTCTGCTCCGCGCCCATGTGCGACGCGTTTCTCGTGCTGGCGCAGGCCGGGCGCGGCCTGTCGTGCTTCTTGCTCCCGCGCTGGACGCCGGAGGAAAAACGCAACGGGTTCCATCTGCAGCGCCTCAAGGACAAGCTCGGGAACCGCTCCAACGCCTCGAGCGAAGTCGAGTTCGACGGCGCGTGGGCGCGGCTCGTCGGCGAGGAAGGGCGCGGCGTGAACACCATTCTCGAAATGGTCAACCACACCCGCCTCGACTGCGTGATCGGCTCGGCGGCGATGATGCGCCAGTCGGTGATGCAGGCCATGCACCACTGCAGCCATCGGGCTGCCTTCGGCAAGCGCCTCGTCGAACAGCCCGTGATGCGCGCCGTGCTCGCCGACCTGGCGGTCGAGTCGGAAGCGGCCACGGTGCTGATGATGCGGCTGGCGCGGGCCTACGACCGCGGCGACGAAGAAGCTCCCTTCCGCCGCATCGCCACGGCGATAGCGAAGTACTGGGTGTGCAAGCGCGCCTCGCCTCACGCGGCCGAAGCGCTCGAGTGCCTCGGCGGCAACGGCTACGTCGAGGAGAGCATCATGCCGCGCGTCTATCGCGAGGCGCCGCTCAACTCCATCTGGGAGGGCTCGGGCAACGTCATCTGCCTCGACGTGCTGCGCGCGCTCTCCAAGGAGCCGGCGGCGCGCGACGCGTTGGTGGAGGAGTTGGGGCTGGCGCGCGGCGCCGACCGGCGGCTCGACGCGGCGCTCGACGCGGCGGTGGAACGGCTCGCCCATCCGGAAGAGCGGCAGGCGCGCCGGCTGGTCGAATCGCTGGCGCTCGCGCTGCAGGCATCGCTGCTCGTGCGACACTCCCCCCCGGCGGTGGCCGACGCGTTCTGCGCCTCGCGGCTCGACGGCGACGGCGGCTCCGCGTTCGGAACTCTTGCTCCCGGCGCGGACGTGACCGCCATCCTTTCTCGCGCGTGGCCCTCATGAGGGCGGCGGGTGTCGCCACGTGATCGAAGTGCGTGGGCTGCATCTCGAGTCGGAGTGGCACGGACCGCGGTCGGGTCCGACGCTGGTGTTCCTCCATGAAGGCCTGGGCAGCACGGCGCTGTGGCGCGGGTTTCCCAAACAGCTCTCCGAGGCGGCCCGGCTGGGCGCATTCGTCTACAGCCGCGCCGGTTACGGTCAGTCCGACGCCGTGCCGCTCCCGCGGCCGGTGAGCTACATGCACGACGAGGCGGCGCTGCTGCCGGAGATCCTGCGCGCGGCTGGCGTCGGCGATCCCATCCTCGTCGGCCACAGCGACGGCGCGTCGATTGCCCTGCTCCATGCGGGCGCGGGCGGCAAGGCGCGCGCGCTGATCCTCGAGGCGCCCCACGTCTTCGCGGAAGAGGCGGGGCTGCGCAGCATCGAGCAGATGCGCGATCAATATGAGCGCGGCGCGCTGCGCGAGCGACTCGCCCGCTGGCATCGCGACGTCGACGCGGCGTTCTGGGGATGGAACAGGCCATGGCTCGATCCCGAGTTCCACAAGTGGAACATCGAGGAGTCGCTGCCGCGGATCGCAGCGCCCATGCTGCTCGTGCAGGGGGAAAATGACGAGTACGGGTCGGCGGCGCAGCTCGAGGCGATTCGGCGGGGAGCGCGAGGGCCGGTGGAGATAGCCATGCTCCCGGAGTGCGGGCACTCGCCGCATCGGGACAAGCCGGAGGAGACGCTGCGGGTGATGAGCGAGTTCTTGCGACGGCTCGGCTGAGGGGTTTGGGGGGTTCGTTCAGCTTTGCCTGGCAAGGCGCGTGAGCGCGGAGTGGATCACTTCGAGCGGCCGCTGAAGCCGCTCCGCTTGCGAAAGATCAGGCAGTGGCGGCGGTGTGCGGCGCTCCGCCGCTGCGGTGGCCAGCGCCTCGGGGGCCGCCTTTGCCGCCGCCGCCTCTTCCGGCGTGATCAAGCTGGCCGCCCACCTGCCCGCGATCGCCCCCACCAGCCGGCGCGAATGCGAGAGCAGCGCCATCAACGCCTCCGCCTCCTCGGCGGTGTGCGGCTCGTCGAGGAAGCGATCGAAAGCCGCGTCAGCGTTCGCGTGCGCCAGCCCCGACTCGCGGCGCGCCGCTAGCGCCGCCTGCGGTGTTCCGCTCACCGAGGCCTGCAAAAAATCGCGGACCTTCAGCAAGAGCGCCGCGATCTGTCCCGGCAGCCGCTCGCGCTCGCGGTGTGGCCACAGCGCCATCGAGCCGAACAAGGCGAAGACACCGCCCAGCAAGGTGTCGGCGATGCGCGCGCCCGTCAGGTGCCAGTCGCCCGACGTCGACTCGGCCATGAGAATGAAGAGCGGCGTGATGAGCGCTATGTAGACCGCATGGTTGAACTGCCGCAGCGCCACGCCGGTAACCGCCATGACGAAGAGCGCGGCCGCGATGCGCAGCGGCGTGTGCACCAGCGGCGCCAGCGCCGTCGCGACCAAGGCGCCCACCACCGTCCCGAGAATGCGCTGCAGCGCCTTGCGAGTCGTCGCGCCCGAATGCGTCTGCAGCACGAGCACCGCCGTCACCACGATCCAGTGCTTGCGCGGAAGGTGAAGCGCTTGCCCCGCGGCCAACGCGGCGGCGGCGGTCACGCCGACGCGCAGCGCGTTGCGCAGTTCCAGCGAAGCGGGCGACAAAGCGGCCCGAATCGAAGGACGCGGCGGCGCAGCCAGCTCGGTCACGGCGGGCCCTCGGACCGCGTCGCCTCCTTGCAACGCCGCGGCGGCGTCCCAGGCGAGCTGCGCGTGACCTCTCAACCGCCGGAGCAGCTGCGCGATTTCGCCTTCGGTCATCGCCACTTCGAAAGCCAAGGGCGGCGGCGGGGAATCCTCTTCCACGCCGCGGGCGGCCGACTCGAACGCGAGCGCCACCTCCTCGAGGGCCGCCGGCAGCCAGGGCGGCGGCGGCGCGCCGCGCTCGGCGCTCGATTGCAGCGATTCGGCAAGCGCGGCCAGATCGCCGAGCGCCAGCTCCGCCGCTTCGTAGACCGTCCCCAGCAACTCGCCGCGCGCCGTCTCCGCCTGGCGCGCGCCGCGCACGTCGGCCAGCACCCTGCGCGCGGTCTCGAGAGCGGCTCGCACGGCCGCCCGCTGCTGCAGCGCCGGCGGTCCTTTGACGAGCGCGCGCGCGTTGGCGGCAAGGGCGCGCTGGGTCGCGGCGACGGCCTTGCGCACCGGGCGGTACGGGCGCAGCGGCCAGAGCGCAAGCGCGAGGAACGCCGCCCACAGGGCGCCCGCGCCCATCAGCCCCGCCCGCTCGGCCGCGTCGACCAAGTCGCCCGTCGACGTGCCCATGCAGATGGCGAAAGCGATCAGCGAGAGCGAGCCGACCGTCGCCGCCTCGTCTCCATAGATGCGCGCCAGAGCGCAGGCGGTGGCCCAGACCAGGAGCAGCGCGACGGCGAGGAACGAATTCGCTCCCACCAGCCCGCCGAGAAAAACACCGGCCGACGCCGCAACCGCGAACGCCAGCATCGCCGACGCGCGCAGGGGGTACGGGCCGCCGGGATCGACCAGCGTCGCCAGCCACCCACCGAGCGCCATCCAGAGGAGTAGAGGCCGCCCGGTCACGTCTCCGACGGCCAGCGGCACGACGGTCGCCGTCGCCGCGCGCAGGCCGGCGGCATAGTCGGGATGCCAGGCCCCGATGGCGAACGCGCTGCGCAGGCGGGTGGACAGCACCGGGCCACTTTCCGCACGGCGAGGCGGAATGCAAGCCGAACCTGTGCCAGACTCCGGCCATGGACGTCGCACTCTTCGTGCCTTGCTACGTCGATCAGCTCTATCCGCGCGCCGGCCTGGCCGCCGCGGAGCTGCTCGAGCGCCACGGCGCGCGCGTCCACTTTCCCGAGGCGCAGACCTGCTGCGGCCAGCCGATGGCCAACGCGGGTTTCTTCGCCGAGGCCCGGCCGCTGGCGCGCAAGATGGTGGAGGTGTTCGAGCCGTACGAGCACGTGGTCTGCCCGTCGGGGAGCTGCACCTCGATGGTGCGCAATCATTTCGATCGCTCGCTGCCGGGCGTCGACGCGCTGCGCGCCAAGACGCGCGAGCTGTGCGAGTTCCTCCACGACGTCCTGCAAATCCGCCCCAAGGGCCGCTTCCCCCACCGCGTCGGCCTGCACCAGAGCTGCCACGGCCTTCGCGAGCTGCGCCTCGGCAGTGGCAGCGAGCGGCTCGTTCCGCCCTTCGACAAGGTGCGCGCGCTGCTCGAGGACATCGAGGGGCTGCAACTCGTCGAACTGGCGAGACCCGACGAGTGCTGCGGTTTCGGCGGCACCTTCGCCGTCAGCGAGGACGCCGTCTCGTGCGCCATGGGGCGCGACCGCATCGCCGACCACCAGCGCGGCGGGGCGGAGATCATCGCGGGAGCCGATATGTCGTGTCTCATGCACCTGGAGGGATTGTTGCGGCGCGACGGCAAACCTCTGCGCGTCATGCACGTGGCGGAGCTCCTGGCCGAGGCGACCGCGTGACGCACGCTGCGAAAGCGGCCGCGTTCGTGGCCAACGATGCGCGGATGCACTGGCACGACCAGGCCGTCTGGTTCGTGCGGCAGAAGCGCGACGTCGCGCGCGCGGCCGTGCCGGAGTGGGAGGAGCTGCGCGGCCTGGCCTCGCAGATCAAGGCGCACGCCTTGTCGCGCCTCGCCGATTATCTGGAACTGTTCGAGAAGAATGCCGTCGCCGCCGGCGCGCAGGTCCACTGGGCGCGCGACGCGGACGAGCACAACCGCATCGTCCACGGGCTGCTGGCGGCGCGGGGCGTGACGCGGCTGGTGAAGAGCAAGTCGATGCTCACCGAGGAGTGCCACCTCAACCCGTATCTGGAGAAGCAAGGGATCGAGGTGGTCGATACCGATCTGGGCGAGCGCATCGTGCAGTTCCGCCGCGAGCCGCCCAGCCACATCGTCATGCCCGCGATTCACTTGCGCAAGGAGGAGATCGGCGAGCTGTTCCACGACAAGCTCGGCACACCCGCGGGCCTTTCGGATCCCAAGCAGCTCACCGAGGCGGCACGCGCGCACCTGCGCGCGAAGTTCCTCGCCGCCCAGGCTGGCCTCACGGGTGTGAACTTCGCTGTCGCCGAGACGGGCGGCGTGGTCGTCTGCACCAACGAGGGCAACGCCGACCTGGGCACGTCGCTGCCGCCGCTCCATATCGCCTGCATGGGCGTGGAGAAGATCGTCCCGCGGCTGCGCGATCTGGGCGTCTTCCTGCGGCTGCTGGCGCGCTCGGCGACGGGTCAGCCGATCACGACCTACACCTCCCATTTCCACGGGCCGCGCCGCGGCGGCGAGTTGCACATCGTCATCGTCGACCACGGGCGCAGCCGCATCCTCGCGCGCGAGGAATATCGCGCTTCATTGAAATGCATCCGCTGCGCGGCGTGCATGAATACCTGTCCCGTCTATCGGCGCAGCGGCGGACATAGCTACGGGGTGACCGTGCCGGGACCGATCGGCTCGGTGCTCGCGCCGCACATCGACGCGCGGGAGCACCAGGACCTCCCCTTCGCTTCCAGCCTGTGCGGTTCGTGCACCGATGTCTGCCCGGTGCGCATCGACCTGCACCACCAGCTCCTCGCCTGGCGCGGCGAGCTGGCGGCGCGCGGCCTCGTTCCGCTCGGCAAGCGCGTGGCGGCGAAGGTCGGCGCGTTCGTGCTCGCACGGACCTGGCTCTACCGCCTGGCCGGGAAGCTGGCCCGCTGGTTCCTGCCGCTGATCCCGGCGCGCTGGCATGCCTGGGGACGGCAGCGCGATCTGCCGCCGATGCCGCGCGAGAGCTTCCGCGAGCAATGGAGGAAACGTGCCGGCTCGCGATGACATCCTCGCGGCATTGCGCGCCGCCGCTCCGGCCGCTGCCGCATTGCCCGATTTGAAAGGCTTGCGCGCCGTTCGTTATCCCGATGTGAAGCGGCGTTTCATGGAGAGCGTCGTCGAGGTGGGCGGGCGCTGCGTGGAGGTCGCCGGCCCGCTAGAGGCCGCGCTCACCGCCGTCCCCGAATATGTCGCCGCGCGAAAAGTGGTTTCGCTCGTGCCCGGCGTCGCCAAGGCGAATGTCGATCTGGCCGGCGTGGCCGACCCGCACGACCTGCACGACGTCGATTTCTGCGTCCTTTCCGCGGAGCTGGGCGTGGCGGAGAACGGCGCCGTCTGGATCCCCGGCTTCGACAACCGCGCGGCCGCCTACCTCACTCAGCATCTCGCCGTCGCGGTCCGCGCCGATGCGCTGGTCCACAACCTGCACGAGGCGTATGAGCGGATAGGAACGTTTTCGGGCTTTGCAATGTTCCTATCGGGCCCGTCCAAGACGGCAGACATCGAGCAGGCGTTGGTCATCGGGGCGCATGGCGCGCGCTCCTGCACGGTGTTATTGACTCCCTCTTTACGCGACCACCCCTGATGTGCTGCGGTGCGCATTCCCATGGACCCTGAGATCATCGCCCGCTTCTCCGCCGCCGTCGGAGAGAAGAACTGCATCCGCGAGCCGGAGCAGCTGCGCACCTACGAGTCGGACGGCCTGGCCAGCTTCCGCGCCACGCCGGGCATCGTGGTGCTGCCGGCCAGCACCGAGGAGGTGTCGGCGTGCGTGAAGATCGCGCGCGAGGCGGGGATGCCCATCGTCGCGCGCGGCGCGGGGACCGGCCTCTCCGGCGGCGCGCTGCCGGTGGCGGGCTGCCTGCTGATGGGAATGGCGCGCATGAAGCGCGTGCTGCAAGTCGACCTCGACAACGCGTTCATGCGCGTGCAGCCCGGCGTCATCAACCTCGACGTCAGCAAGCTGATCGGTCCCCAGGGCTGGTACTACGCGCCCGACCCGTCGTCGCAGAGCGTGTGCACCATCGGCGGCAACGTCGCCGAGAATTCCGGCGGCGCGCATTGCCTGAAGTACGGATTCACCGTCAATCACGTGCTCGGCGTCCGCATCGTCCTCGGCGACGGCGCGGTGATCGATCTGGGCGGTCCGGTGCCTGACCAGCCCGGCTACGATCTCACCGGCGTGGTGGTGGGCAGCGAAGGGATGCTGGGCATCGTCACCGAAGTGGTGCTGCGCGTCCTGCGCAAGCCGGAAGCGACGCGCACCTTCTTCGCCACCTTCCCCTCGACCACCGAAGCGGGCAAGGCGGTATCGGCCATCATCTCCTCGGGCATCGTGCCGGCCGCCATCGAGATGATGGACCGGCTGGCCATCGTCGCCGCCAAGGCCGCCACCGGGGTCGACTGGCCCGACGTGGGGGCCGCCCTCTTGATGGACGTCGACGGGCCGCTCGCCGAGTGCGAGCACACCTCGGCCAGCGCCATCGAGCTGGCGCGCAAGTGCGGCAGCCTGGAGATCCGCGTGCCGCGCGACGCCGCCGAGCGCGAGCTGATGTGGAAGGGCCGCAAGAGCGCGTTCGCGGCGGTGGGGCGCATCGCGCGCAACTACATCGTGCAGGACGGGGTCATCCCGCGCTCGGCGATCGCGCGGGTGCTGGAGGAGATCGCCCAGCTCACCGCGCGCGCCGGCCTGCGCGTCGCGAACGTCTTTCACGCCGGCGACGGCAATCTGCACCCGCTGGTGCTCTTCGACGCGCGCGTGCCCGGCGAGGAGAAGCTCGCCGAGGAGCTGGCCGGCCAGATCTTGCGCACCTGCCTCCGCTACGGCGGGTCGATCACCGGCGAGCACGGCGTGGGCGCGGACAAGGCGCAGTACATGCCGGAGATGTTCAGCGAAAACGACCTGGAGACGATGGGCCGGTTGCGCTGCGCGTTCGATCCCGAGGCGCGGTTCAACCCCGGAAAGATGTTTCCCACGCCGCGGCTGTGCGGGGACAAGGAGCAGTCGAGGACATGAGGCCCGCGTCGATCGAGGAAGCGCAGCAGGCCGTCGCGCAACTCGCCGGCGCGCGCAAGCGCCTCTTCATCGTCGGAGGCGGGACGCAGCTCGGGCTCGGCGCGCCGGCGCAGTTCGACGAGCGGCTGGAGACGGCCGGGCTGAACCGCATCGTCGAGTACGCGCCGTCCGATCAGGTGGTCACCGTCGAGGCGGGCGTGACGCTGGCGGCGCTGCAGAAGGAGCTGGCGGGCAACGGCCAGCGCCTCTCGCTCGATCCACCCTTGCCCGAGAGAGCGACGCTGGGCGGCATCATCGCGGCCAACTCGTTCGGTCCACTGCGCACGCGCTTCGGCTCGGTGCGCGACCTGATCATCGGCGTCTCCATCGTCCGCGCCGACGGGGCGCGCGCCAAGGGCGGCGGCAAGGTGGTCAAGACGGTGGCGGGATTCGATCTGCCCAAGCTGATGTGCGGCTCGCTCGGCACGCTGGGGCTCATCGTCACGGCGACGTTCCGCGTGCACCCGATTCCCGTGGCTCACGCGACCCTCATCGCCCACGGCGTGCGGACCGCCGACGTCTTTCCTCTGGTGCGCACCATCCGCACCGCACAGCTCGAGCCGGCCGCGATGCTGGCGATGCGGCGCGCGCGCGGCAGCTGGGACGTGGCGGTGCGCTTCGAAGGCTTCGAGGCCGGCGTGACGCAGCAGCGCGAGAAGCTGCGCGCCCTTGCTTCGGTCGAGCCGGCCGAGTGGCCGCAGGAAGCGCCTTCCGGCGCGCTGCGATTGAAAGTCGCCGCCCTGCCGACCGAGTTGGAGAAGGTCGAAGCGGCGCTGCCGTTCGCGCAATCCTTGTCGTGGCTGCCGACGCTGGGGATCGGTTTCGCCGGCGCCGCCGCGCCCAACGCGGCGGACACCGCGGGCGCCGTCGATGCGGCGCGGCGCTCGATCCAGGTGGTGGTCGAGGCGGCGCCCTTCCCGCTCGATCCCTGGGGCGCGCCCACCGCGGCGCTGCGGCTGCATCGCGCCGTCAAGGAGCGCTTCGATCCCGACAACCTGCTCGCGCCGGGGCGCTTCGTGGGAGGAATTTGAGTGGAGCATTCGCTTTCCCGGGGTGAGCGCGCGGGCGGCGGCGAGGCGCAGGCTGCAGCGCCGGAGCGCGCCCTCATCGACGACTGCGTGCACTGCGGCTTCTGCCTGCCGCACTGTCCAACGTACCTGAGCTGGGGCGAGGAGATGGACTCGCCGCGCGGCCGCATCGATCTGATGCGCGGCCTGCGCACGGGCGCTTTGCAGATGACGCCCACGGTGGCAGGCCATTTCGACAAGTGTCTCGGCTGCATGGCGTGCGTGACGGCGTGCCCGTCGGGCGTGCGCTACGACATCCTCATCGAAGAGACGCGCGCGGAGGTGGAGCGCGAATATCCGCGCGGCTTCTGGGACCGGCTGCATCGCGGGATGATCTTTTCCCTCTTTCCCTATCCGCGCCGGCTGCGGGCCATGGTGGCGCTGCTGCTCGTCTACGTCTGGACGGGCCTGCGCTGGCTGGTGCGCCACAGCGGCGCCCTGCGGCTCTTGCCCCCGCGGCTCCGGCAACTCGAGGCGCTGCAGCCGGAAGTGACGCCGCACCAGCTCTTCGCACAACTTCCGGAGCGCGTTGCGGCGCAGGGGGAGCGACGCTTCAAGGTCGCGCTCCTGGCGGGCTGCGTGCAGCGCGTCTTCTATCCCGCCGTCAATGAGGCCACGCTGCGCGTGCTCTCGGCCGAGGGCTGCGAAGTGATCGTCCCGCATGGCCAAGGCTGCTGCGGCGCGCTCTCCATGCACGCGGGGCGCGACCAGGAGTCGCTCGGGTTCGCGCGCGAGCTGATGAAGGTCCTCGAGCGCGAGCCGGTCGACGCCATACTGGTCAATGCCGCGGGGTGCGGATCGCATCTGAAAGACTATGGGCGCCTCTTCCCGGGCGACGAGCGCGCGCGCGCCTTCGCGGGGAAGGTTCGCGACGTGAACGAATTTCTCGCCGCGCTGCCGCCCCGCGCCACGCGCCATCCGCTGTCGCTGCGCATCGCGATGCACGACGCCTGCCACCTGGCGCACGCGCAGCGCATCCGCGGCGAGCCGCGCGCGCTGCTGCGCGGGATCCCCGGCGTGACGCTCCTGGAAGTGCCGGACAGCGAGCAGTGCTGCGGGAGCGCAGGGATCTACAATCTGGTGCAGCCCGAGAGCGCGGACCAGATCGGGGAGCGCAAGGTCGACAACGTGCTCTCGACAGGGGCCGACCTGGTCGCCAGCGCCAACCCGGGCTGCACCCTGCAGATGCAGAAGATCTTGCGGTCGCGCGGAAAGCTACTGCGCGCCGCTCATCCCGTGGAGATTCTCGACGCATCTATTCGCGGACGGTCTCTTTGACGGCTGCACGCCCGCGGCGAGGTTCGAGAGGAAAGGCGAGCCGGCGCTCCGGCAATTGGATAAACACGCGTGCGTGATGCACCTGTTCGCACTGGCGTTGGTGGTGGCCGCGCCCCCGGTCGCGCTCAATCGGCTCGCGCTCACCATCAGCGGCGGAGTCAGCCTGGGCAACTACGAGGCCGGCCTGACCTGGACCATCGCGCAATACCTGCGCAGGTCGTCGCGCGACCTCGAGCTCGCCGCCGTCACCGGGTCCTCAGCGGGAAGCGTCAACGCGCTGCTGGCGGCGGCCCAGTGGTGCGAGGACGGCAGCGAGACCCGCGACGACCATCCCGACAGCAATCTCTTCCACGAGGTCTGGACGCCGGTGGGCGTCGAGGAACTGCTGCCCGACGCTCCGTCGGCGTACAGTCCCGACGACGCGGTGATGAGCGCCGCGCCGCTCGAGCGCGCGCTGCAGCGCATCCGCGCACAGCTCTTCGAACGCGAAGGCCGGCGCTACCGGCCGGGCTGCTCCGTCCCTCTCGGCTTCACCGTCACCCGCGACGTCCCCGAGGAGCGCGAGGTCTCCGGCCTGCGGGCGCGCACGCAGCGGTTCGTGGTCCCGCTCCGCTTCGAGGTGGACGCGGCGGGAACGGCCAGGATCATGCGCCTCGCCCTGCCTCCCGACCGCGACTCGGCCTCGGCGCAGCTTCTTCTCGCCGAACCCGGGCCGCCGGGCAGCGGGGTGGGCGCTCTTCAAGTAAGCGAGGCGGTGCTCGCGTCGGGCGCGTTTCCCTTCGCCTTCCGCTCGCGGAAGCTGTGCCAATGCGCGCTCCAGTGCCCCGAGGAGCAGACGGTGCGCGACGGCAGCTGCGAAGGGCCGGACGCCGCCCATCCCATCGCCGGCCTTTCTTGTGTCCCGCCGCGGCAGATCTGCCGCCACAGCTACATCGACGGGGGCATCTTCGACAGCGCGCCAATCGGCCTCGCCATCGACCTGGCCGAGATGTCCGGCGGGCGCCCGAATCCCTTCGTTCCCGCCCTCTACTTCGTGGTGGACCCGGACTATCGTAGATTTGCGCCCGAGGAGCCCGCCCACGCCGGCCCGGGGATGGCCGGTCCGGTGAAGCTGATCGCGAACCTGATCGCCACCGCGCGCGAGAGCGAGCTGGCGCGCGCCATCCGCGCCGAGCGCTGGCAGCGCACCACGCAAAGCACGCTGGCGGAAGCGGCGGCGCTCCAGGCGGAGGTGACGGCGATCCAGGAGCAGATGCGGCGCCTCGCCGGCGGCGTCGCCGGGGAGAGGACGGCGATGCACCACGAACTGCTCCGATCGCGACGCGGGCGGCTGTCACGCTTTCTCCTCCGCTGCCTGGGCGAGATGCGCGCCATCGCGACGCTCCCCAGCCTCGGTCACTGCGCGGAACCGCTGCGCACCGGCACGGCGGGCGTCGGCGAAGAAGAGGCTGACCGCCTCACGCCGGACGAAGTCGCCGAGCTGGCTGCCGGAGCCGCCGCGGTCTTCACCTCCAACGACAAGCGGCGCGAGCAAGCGCTCGACGAGCTGGGCGAGGCGTCGACGCCGATGGAGCGCCGCCTGCGCCTGCTTGTCCTGGTGCGCGACGCCACGACCATCGCCCAGGCCGCTTTCGGGTTCCTGGTCGGCGAGCTGCCGGGCCTGGCGAGCTCGGAGCTGAGCGAGAAAGAGCTTCTCGCCGTGCGGCGCGACCTGCTCGCCTCCGCACGGGAGAGCAAGAAGCTGGTGAATGCGACGGCGGCGATGTTGCGCGCTTTCGTCGCCACCGTCCTCCTCGAGGAGGGCCAGGGCGCGATGACCGATGCGGCGGCGAAGGCGCGCTCGGCGCTGATCGCCGGGCTCGATCCGGCGATGGAGGGAGCGCCTTTGCGAGCCAGCGCCGGCGAGTCCGAGCGAGTGGCGGCCCTGGTCGCGCTCGCCCCTCGCGTCCTTGCCATGACGGCCAAGGCGGTCAGCATCGCTGCCGCAGCAGACCAGCTTTCCTCGGCCGCCGCCGCGGAACGCCAGCTGATCCTGTCCCGTCGCTTCTCACCTCTGGGCGGCGGTCAGCTCTTCAACTTCTCCGGCTTTCTCGATCGCGGGCTGCGCGAGCTCGACTTCTACCTGGGCGTCTACGACGCGGCGATGCAGATCGCGGCCTCCGTCTGCCAGCGGCAGGGGCCGTACGCCGCCGGCCGCCCCGCGCCGGTCTTTCGCAGCGACGCTCCGCTCGAGCTGGACACCGCTGCCGAGGGGACCCAGCGCTGCGTGGGAGAGTCGCTGCGCGCCGTCTCCCAGTCGCTGCAGCTGGAGACTTCGCCGCGCGCTTCGCTGGTCTTGGCGCGGCTTGCCCGGCTGGAGGTGGCCGCGCAGGTGGGCGGGAGGGCGGAGGCCGAGCGGCTCCTGCGGGACGCGTCGTGGAGCTGGCTGCGGGAGCCGGCGCTGCCCGAGCGGGATCCGGTCGCGCGCGGGCTCCGCGCCATGACCTCTTTCGCGGCCCCTTGCCGCGCCACCGACGACGAGTCGCTCTGCCTCGCCGAGCCCACCTTCGACGAGTTCCTCGACGCCCTGCAGGCGCAGAACTATCCCGCCCATAGCGCGGCGATGCAGCAGGCGCTCGACGATCGCAGCCAGTGGTCCACGCTCATGCTCGGCAGGATCGTCGATCGCTCGGCCATCGTGGAGCTGCGCGGGGCGGAGCGGATGCAGCGCAACCCCAGTGACCTGTTCCTTCTCGGCACCGGGCTGGTCGAGCTGTGGTCGCGGCGCGCGCGGTCTCTCTCCGGCGGCGCGCGGCTCGAGCTCGATCCGTCCTCGATCCCCGACGAGCCGCTGCCAGGTCGCAGCCGCGTTTTCAGGATGCTGGCGCACCTGGTGCCCTATCGCGTCTCGCTCGACGTGGCCAAGGGCGGAATCGCCCTCTCCTGGCTGGAGCCGGAGGCGCGCCTGACGCAGCGGCTGTCGATCCAGTCCATCGCCGACCTGCTCGACGTGACGGGATCCGGCCGGGTCGCCACCACCCTGGGGCTTCTTCCCACGCTGCGGTTGGGCGACGTCGCGCTCTCGGCCGGCGTGCGCTGGTCGTTTTCCTGGAACGGCGATTCCGTCCTGCAACCCGGCGTGCTCGGCCGGCTGGCGCTGCTACAAGAGCGATTCGGGCTCGCGGGCGGCATCCGGTCCACCGCCGCCGGCAAGCGCGAAGCCTTCGTCGCCCTTTCGGTCAGCGACTTGAACGGCATCGCCTACTGGCTTGCGCCTTGGGGAGGGAAGCAGAAGTGATCGGCCTAGCCTTTGACTGCGCCCACCGTGAAGCCGCTGATGAAGCGGTCGACGAAGAGGTTGTAGAGGAAAGCGATGGGAACGCTGGCGATGAAGCAAGCGCCCATCAGCGATCCCCAGAAATACACGTCCCCGCGCACGAGGAACGACGGCACGCCGACACTGACGGTGAACTTCGACCCGCTGTTGATGAAGGTGAGCCCGTAGACGAACTCCTGCATGACCAGCGTGAAGGTGAAGATCACCACGGTGAGCAGTCCGGCCACCGACATGGGCAGGATCACCTTGGTGAACGCCTCGAACCGGCTGAGCCCGTCGACCATGGCCGCCTCCTCGAGATCGCGCGGGATGGCCTTGAAGAACCCCATCATCAGCCAGGTGCAGAAGGGGATGGTGAAGCTCGGGTACACCAGCACCAGGCTGAAGAGCGAATCCTGGAGGTGCAGCGTGCTCACCACCTTGGCGAGCGGGATGAAGAGGATCGTCGGCGGCACCAGGTAGGTGAGAAAAATCGCGATCCCGAGCTGCTCGCCGACCGTGCCCGAGAGCCGCGCCAGCGCGTAGCCCGCCGGCACGGCGAGCAAGAGCGTGATGAGCACCACGCAGACCCCGACGAAGAGCGTGTTCCCGATCCAGCGGAGGAAGAGCGTCTCCTCGAAGAGGACGCGCAGGTTCTCCAGCGTGGGGCCCTGGTGGTACCAGAAGGGGAAGGTGTTGGGGTCGAGCAGATCGTTGGTCTGCTTGAAGGTGGTGACCAGCATCCAGGCGAAAGGAAACGCCGCGAAGGTGGCGAAGGCGGCGATGACGCCGAAGTGGCCGACTTTCTTTCCCGCCTCGCGGGCATTCATCAGAGCCCCTCGGTGCGGCGCGCGAGCCGCAGCATCAGGATCGCCGCCGCGGTCAGCACCGGCAGGAGGAAGAGCGCCACCGCCGATGCGCCCGCCAGGTCGCCGCCGTCGATGCCCTTGAAGAAGGCGAGGCTCGCCAGCACTTGCGTGGTGTCATAGGGGCCGCCCCGCGTCAGCACCCAGACGACGATCATGTCGGTGAAGGCGAAGACGAACCCGAACAACACCGCCACCAGCATGATGGGCAGCACCAGCGGAATGGTGATCTGGAAGAGCGTGCGGAAGAACCCCGCGCCGTCGATGGCCGCCGCGTCGTGGATGTCCTGGGGAATGGAGGTCAGCCCGCCGAGCTGGATGACGGTGGCGAGCGGCAGCGTGCGCCACACCTGCACCGCCACGATGGAAGCCATGGCCAGATTCGGCTGGCCCAGCCAGACCGGGCAGTGCGGCTGCCCCAAGGCGCCACAGACGTGGAGCGAGTGCTGCAGGATCCAGTTGATCACGCTGTAGATGGAGTCGAGGATCCAGAGCCACCCGATGCTGCCTAGCGACACCGGCGCCACCCACGGGAGCAGGATGAGCAGGCGCACCACCCATTTTCCCCGAAATTCCTTGCTGAGCGCGACGGCCAGCACGGTGGAGAGCACGATGACGATGGCCTGCGACCCGACCGCAAAGAGGAAGGTGTTGCCCAGCGCGCGCCGGAAGGTGGGGTCATCGATCGCGGAGCGGAAGTTCTCCAGCCCGACGAAGTGCCCGGCGGCGGAACTGACCGTGACGTCACTGACCGAGAACCAGAGCGCGAGGACGAACGGCACGCCGATGACCGCGCCGATGTAGATCAGCGCGGGCGAGATCAAGAGCCGCGCCAGCGCCCGCTCGTCGTCGCTGACGGTGGCGCGCGCCTTCACGCGCCGCTCCAGAACGGCTGCGGCGCGGTGCGCAGCCCGGTCGACTTGTCGAAGAACTTGACGTCGCTCTTCTTGATGGAGAATTCGTACGACTCGCCCTCGGTGACGCCGAGGGACACCGTCGAGGGCACGTTGACGATCATCTTCGCGTCGGGCGCCAGATCGCGCAGGTTGCCGTAGAGCAGCCGGTCCGCGCCCAGGTATTCGACGCGCGTGACGCGGAACCAGAGGTGCACCAGCGGCTCCTGCGTCGAGTAGGCGCCGCGGGGGAGGAGGTGCTCGGGCCGGAAACCGACGATGGCATCGCCGCGTTCGAAGAAGTTCATCGACGGCGAGCCGAGGAAGCCGGCCACGAAGGTGTCGGCCGGCTCGTTGTAGACTTCCTGCGGCGGCCCCAGCTGGCGCACCTTGCCCTTGTTCATCACCGCGATGCGGTGGCCGAGGCCCATCGCTTCGATCTGGTCGTGCGTCACGTAGATGGTGGTGGTGCCCAGGTTGCGCTGGAAGTGCTGCAGCTCGTCGCGCGCGCTGGTGCGCAGCTTGGCGTCGAGGTTGCTCAAGGGCTCGTCGAGCAGGAACACGTCGGGCTCGCGCACCGTCGCGCGCGCCAGCGCCACCCTCTGGCGCTCGCCGCCGGAGAGCTGGCGCGGCTTGCGGTGCAGGAGGCGCTCGATGCCGAACATGGCCGCCGCAGTCTGCACGCGCGCGGCGATCTGCTCCTTCGGCGCGCCCTGCGCCTTCAAAGGAAAGGCGATGTTCTTCGCCACGGTGAGGTGTGGATAGAGCGCGTAGCTCTGGAAGACCATGGCGATCTTGCGCGCCCGCGGCGGCAGGTCATTGACCACGTTGCCGCCGATGACGACGTCGCCGCTGGTCTGCTTCTCCAGCCCCGCGATCATGCGGAGGAGCGTGGTCTTGCCACACCCGCTCGGACCGAGGAGGACGAGAAACTCGCCCTCCTCGGTCGCGAGATCGATTCCATCGACGGCGGTGTGATCGGCGAAGACCTTGCGGATCTGCTTCGTCTCTACGATCGCCATTTAGAGGAGCTTGCGCTCCTTCCACTTCTGCCAGATCTTCTTGCACTTGGCATCGGCTTCCTTGACCGAGTCCTCGGGCGACATGGCGCCGGTCGAGGCCTGCGCGAACATCGTGTTCAGCACCCAGGTCGAGTAGATCTCGTCGATGGCCGCGTTGGCGTAGCCGGGGAAGCCGACGTTGGTGGCCCAGTCGACCGCGTCGGCGAGCACGGCGTACTTCCCCTTGGGCTTGCCCTTGGCGTCGTTGTCGAGCGCCGTCTTCAGATCCGGGACCTGCTTGGGGAAGCAGGGGAAGTTGTAGTACTCGCTCGCGTCGAACGCCCGGTGGAAGTTCCCGATCAAATCGACGAGGAACTTCTTCGCCCCCTCGATGTTATCGGCGAACTTCCAGATGACGTAGTTGCTCATCACGTGCTCGAGGCCCATGCGCCGCGCGGGCCCCTTGGCTGCCTTGGCGAGGCCGATGCGGTCGGCGATGGGCTGGCCGTCGACGAGGAGGTTCTTGTTCTCGCCCTCGCGCGTGATGGAGATGGCGTTGAGCACCACCGAAGACTTCCCCGCCAGCATGGCGCGGTTGTTCGACGAGGGGTCCCAGGAGAGCACTTCCGGCGTCATCGTCTCGGTGTAGAGCGCCTTGACGAACTTCACCGCCTCGATGGTGTGCTTGGAATTGAGGACGATGTTGCCGTGCGCGTCCTGTTCCCCGCCGCCGAAGGCATAGAGCACCGCGCGCATGGCCATGGCGGTGTCGATCTCGGCGGCCTGCCCGATGCCCACCGGGACGCCGGTCTTGTCCTTGATCATCTTCCCGTACTTGCGGATGTCGTCCCAGCTGTCGGGCTTGCCGCCGACCTGGTCGAAGAGGTCGATGCGGTAGTTGATCGGGTCGGGGACGAACATGTCGGAGAAGCCGAAGTACTTCTTCGTCTTCGGGTTGTAGGTGCTCTTGATGGCGAGGTCGATCGGCTTGCCGTACTTCTTCTCGCACTCCTGGTAGATCTCGCCGTGGTCGATGGCGTCTTCCTCGTAGGCCGGGCGCGGCCAGAGGAACATGAAGAGATCGTGCCCCTTCTTCGCCGACACCTCGGCTGCGGCGGTGGGGTTGATGGCGGGGATGCCGACGTTGTCGACGATCACCTCGGTGTCGTTCTTCTCGCCCCACTCCTTCACGTACTGCCCGTTGAACCACTTGTCGTAGCCGGGGACGAAGTGGTTCCACTGCAGGATGCGCAGGG
>Ga0137390_10000128_pt1 | contig 44179 bp, 34 predicted proteins | sample 15con2h24AmetaG_FD_104937 | JGI IMG/M metagenome (GOLD analysis project Ga0137390, IMG submission 104937) | Vadose zone soil microbial communities from Angelo Coast Range Reserve, California, USA - 15con2h2.4A metaG | ecosystem: Environmental > Terrestrial > Soil > Vadose zone > Saprolite... | reverse complement strand
CTGCGAGGCGATCTCCTCTGCGGACCGCCGATCGACCGAGTTCGTGCAGCAATAGTTGAAGGCGCGCTGCCAGCCGGTGTCGTTGGCACCGATGCCCTTGAAGCAGACGGCGATGTCCTCCATTGTGAAGGGCAACCCGTAGCCCTGCGCGTCCACCATCCCGTGCAGCAGCCGGCAGATGTTGTCGAACATGATGCGCGCCTGGGTGTTGAAGTACTGGTTGTCTCCCAGCTCGGGCGTAAGCGCGGCAAAGACTCGGTCCGCGGTGGCGATGGGATCGCCGCCCGGGTCGTTCGGGCGGCGCGGCCGCACGTAGACCATGTTGTACGAATGGCTCGCGAGCTGCGGCTGGTTCCAAGCCGGCAAGGCGAACACCCGCAACTGCTCGGCCCGACCGGCCACGAGCGCAATCGCCTTCACCACCCGGATGTTCTCGTCACTACCCTTGGCATCGATGACGAGGATGCCCTTGCCATCGAGGGCGTCCTGCAGCACCGCCGGCCACAGGACGCTGGCGGTCTTCCCCGACCCGGTCTTGCCCAGGACGTGCCGGTGCATCGTCTTCTGCCGCTGGCTGATGTAGACAGGCCGCCAGGACCATCCCAAGCGGCGCCGGCGAGCTTCCAGTCCCACGAACAGCGTTCCCGGGGGCCGGCGGGCAATCTCCGCCAGCACGTCGACCTTCCGCTGCGGAAACTTCAGCTCCTCCGGCCTAAGAAAAGAGCCGGTGACGCGGGCGACCACCTGGTTGTGCCAAAGGAGGAGCGCGGCACGCGTCCCCAGCACTACGACACCCACCACGACCAAAGCGGCGAGCGCTGCGAGCCACGCATGCGCCGCGAACGGCGCGCGCAAGCGCCCGTAGGTGAGCAGCGCCGGCCAGAAGGCCCGGGCGAGCATCGGCAGTTCGCGCGCGAGCACCCCCGAGCAGGCAAAGCGGAAGGCGACCTCAAAGACAGCGATGGTGACCGCGACGGTGATGAGCGCTCGCACCGGAAACGGCACGCCCTCACGTGGACGCCCGGTCGCGGTCAGACCGGTCATTGCCTGCTGCCCAGCTGCGTTCGGTAGCGCTCGACGAGCGCGACCATGCGCTCGAACTCGGGCGTGTATTCCGGATAGGGGCAGCCTTGCGCCCGGATCGCCGGATTCGCGCGGAGGTACTGGCGCACGGCCTTATAGGTCGCCGCCACCTGCGACACGAACGAGCAGGTCAGGCGGAGTTCGAAACGCTCCACCGACGCAGGCGTCTCCGCCAGCGCCGGAAGGCGCAGGCGTCCAGAGAAATGAGCGGCGGCCTGACCAAAGCTCAGGCCGCTCACCGCCAGCGGAACCGCCCGGTTCTGCTCCCGCCAGCGCGCGATGATGGCGGATAGGTTCGCCGCCCGCTGCTCCGAGTGAACGAGGAAGGCGAGTTCTGCGCGCCATCCGTCCGGATACTTCTGCGCGTAGAACGTCTGCTGCGCGCCTTCCGCTACGAACGCCGCATACCGGTTGAGCTTGGACAGCGCCGAGCCCAGGGCGTTCTCGTCTTTCCGCACCAGCGGATGCCCACCCATCTCGCATTCGAGGAAGATGCGGACGCGCTCACTCGGGAACTCGAGGATCGCGTCGGGCACGAGCCGCCGCTCCTCCAACCGCCCTGTTCGTCCACTGAGCTCCTGCCAGGGGAGCCCAACGTTGTCGGTCGAGATCCACCAGAAGGGGTAGCGCGAAGGCGAGAGGCGTTGGCGCGCGCAGCCTTCGGCAAGGGCGACATACAGATCGTTGAGCCTCACCGTGTGCTCGAGGAACTGCGCCTTCACGTCCTGTATCGCCGCCGCCGGCGCGCGACCCAGCACCTGGCGCGCCACCGAATGGCCGAGCGGCTCTGTCGCGTAGACCGCCACCCATACACCTTCGCGGTTGCGGTACTGGAGGCGCCGCAGGTACGCCGGCTTGACTTCGCACAGTCTCATCAGCCGTCTTCGGCAGACGATGTCCGACGGCCCCTCTTTGCCGCTCGCTCCCCTTCCCTCTTTCCCGTTGAGCGACCTGACGAACACGATCTTTTTCAGTTGTTGGAGCGTGAGATATCTCGCCGTCGCTACATGCCCCATCAGCTCCTTGTCTCTCCCAGTGAGACGCACGATCGACGTCGGGCTTTCCGTTTCTTCCTGTTTCTCGCTCGCTTCTTCTTTTCCCTCTCTCATAACTGACCCTCACTCCTTCAACTCTTCTCTGTCCTCTCCCTCAACTGACCAACTGATCTTCCTTCTGACCCTCCTCCCAACTGGCCACCCCGCCCCCCGCCAATTGGACCAAGCTTCGAGGCTGCCTCCGACCCCTCGATCCGGTCGTTGGGAGCGAGGGGTCGGAGGCAGCCTCGCCCGCGATCTCGCCCTCATCGGCGGGGGGCGGGGTGGCCAGCTCTTCCCCGCAAAACCAGGGACTTCCGCGTTCCAAACTCATCAGCGACCTCGTCAGCAAGGTGGTTCGCGAACTCGTACCTGTGCTGATGACCTTCCTGATGAGGCGGCGAACCACCCTGCTGACGACCCTGCGAACCACCCTGCTGATGACTTCCGTCGCCTGCGACGCCGGGTGCATGTCAATAGATCGCTGACACATTTGGCCTCTCTCACGCGCTGACAGCTGCACCTTCGTCTGCCCCTCCTGAGGGTTGACACCTGCAGTCCCGCCGCGGTCGTCGCGGTTGACGCTGCTGACACCTGCCGTTGACACCACGCCGTTCAGTGAAGCGATCTCGATGGTTCCGAGATCGACGTCGAAGAAATAGATCCTCCAGCGAAGCCCGCCCTCGTAGCGAAGACCGACGAGCTTGCGCGCCAGTGCCAGGCCGATGTGGATGTGGTCGCCGTCGAAGGAAATGAAGCCACTGCTACCCACCCGTCGTGTGCGCCAGTCGGGCGGATAAGTGGGTACGACCAACGCGATCGGCCGCCGCTCCACCGGGCGATACACCTCCGCCGGCGTCTTGCCGCCGAGCGCAGCGTGCGGGCGGACGTGGTTGAAGTCGACGAGCCAGCGATCCACCTCGAGCTGCTGCGCAGCTCGGCTCCTTGCCGGCCTGAGCTGGAGCTCGCCGAGGTCCCTGTGCATCCGCTCGTGACCGCCGTTGTCCTGCGGGCAGCCTGGCCTTGAACGGACCAGGCGGATGCCGAGCGACATCAGCCAGGCCGACAGCCTCGTGAGGCCGCCGCGAGACTGCGTGCTGACCCAAGGACAGCCGTTGTCGCACTGGATCGCTCCGGGCACGCCGTGCTCTCGAAAGAGCCGCTGCAAGACATGCTTGACGACGGTGCCCCTCGTGCTCCCGACCAGCGTCGCCGTGAGCACGTAGCGGCTGTAGGCATCGCGCACGGTGAGCGGCTCGCAGCGCTGCCCGTTGCCTGCTTTCCACCAGCCCTTGAAGTCGATGGTCCACAGCTCGTTTGGGGCTCGCACGTCGACGTGCTCTCGCCCGTTCACGGCCCAGAAGCGCGCTACGGGCCGCCGGCGCTTCACCTTGCCCAGCCGCCGCAGCACGCGTGCCACGGTGCTCCTCGACGGCGCCTCGCTCCCGAACCGCGCAGCGATCACCCGCGCGATCTTGTCTGGGCCCCAGCTCGGCCGTCGGTTGCGCAGCTCGACGATCGCCGCCACGATGTCCTCGGCTTTTGTCAGCGGGCTCGAGCGCGGTCGACGGCTTTGCTCGACCAGGCCGAGCGGGCCCTCCTCGTGATACCGGCGCAGCCACTTGTGGCCCGTCTGTCGCGAGATGGCATACTCACGGCAGAGCGCGGCGATATTGGCTCCGGGTGCGTACGCCTGCTCCACGAATTTCAGCTTCAGGCTCATGACTCGCTGCTCTTTCCAGGGCACGCACTCCGAAGATCACTGTCAGCGATGTACTGAAACTTTTGTGTCAGCGATGTCCTGGTACTGCACCCCGGCCTGGTCACGGCTCTGCGACCTCACTTGTAAGCACCTTCCGGAGCTGTTCAAGGACTGCTTCGCGCTCATCGACTGGTGCACGAGCCAGGCGCTTTGTGAACACCACGAACCTGTCCGCTTTCACCTCGAATGTCGGCAGTCGCTTCGGACCGTCATCTGCATCCTCCGCCGGCGCCTTACCCGACAGGAGGCGCTCGACGTGCGCGCGGATCCGTTGTCGGCTCCAACCCTCCGACAGCGCGCGTATCACGACCGGCTCCGTCTTCACGTCTGCGATCGGTCGTCCGTCGGGCCGACCACCTTCGGTGCCAGGATGCTTCCGCCGGTGCTGCTCGTAGACCTTCAGGAACTCCAGCGCCGCATCCAGCGTCAGCCGCCGCGTCTCCTGCTTCCTGCGACCACCGCCATCAGCGGGATCGCCAACGGGAACCTTAAGCCCTCGCGTGAGTGCCCTCTTGATGCACTCAGGCCCCTCGAAAATGCGCAGCCGTCGCGAGACCCGGAGCTCATCGATTCCGAGCCGCTCCGCGAGCGCCTTCGCCGTTGCGAGTCCGTACTTCTGCATCAGGTTCGCGTAGGCGGCGCCTTCCTCCGCTGGAGAGAGGTCCTCGCGCTGAATGTTCTCGAGCAGGCAGTGAAGAGCGGCCGCCTCGTCGCTGAGCTCGATGACTTCCGCCGGAATCGTGCTCCACTCGCCCGGCGCGCCCTTCTCGCCAAGGAGCTTGAACGCCGAGCGGCGGCAGTGACCCGCGACGATCTGAAAGCGCATCCCTGCACGTCGAACCACGATGCGATGAATGAGCCCGCGCTGGAGAATCGTCTCGGCCAGCTCCTCGATGTAGTCGGGATCGACGTACTGCCGGGGCTGGTCGGGATTGTCGTCGAGCATCTCGAGCGGGATGCGCATCTGCTCGCCATCTGGATGCGGCTCACCGACTTGGCTCGCGCTCTCCAGCGTCGTCTCTTCGGCCTTTCGTGCGAGCACCTGTTCGATTCCGTCGTCCATAGCCGCTCTCTTAACCTCGTTCGTCTTCACGTCTCGCTCCTCTGTAGGGAAGGCACTGCAGTGGGGTCGGGAGTCTGAATCCGCACTCAAGGACTGCATCGGCGGGCAGGGCGTACTCGATGCCTCGCGGCGCCGCGGCTCCAGCAAGTAGATGGGGGCCCTTTCCAGCTGAGCCCTCGACGCGTTCGCTCGCATGAATGACCGTGCGGAAGAGAAGCTGTTCTCCGAAGATCGGGCGGCTTTGGGAGTACCTCGCCTCGTCATCGACCCAGGCTCCCCCACGCTTTGGTTGACGGCGGACAACTTGCGAGCAGCCACGGGGCCTCCAAGTGCGAGGCTGTTCTATGTGAGATACACTTGTACTGTCAAGTGTACTTCCATCCTGGGGTTCATGCTTCAGCTTGCTCGCGTCGGGCGGGGCCCTTAGCCGGCCCTTAGCCGACCCTTAGCCGCCGCGTTCCCCCGGGGCTGGTCGCCACCGCGGAGAGGGGCCGGCTAACAGGTTCAGCCTTCGTTCTGAATCGTCTCGACGGCCCCACCGAGACCCCAAGGGACAGCGTTCCCGTCGCGTCCGGTTCTCACGCTTCACGGCCGGCTCCGGCCACGGAGGCTCCGGTTGAAGTTGCCTCCGCTGCAAAGCAGGGACGTAGGTGTCAGGCAGTTACCCAGAAGCGACCACGGAGCGAAGTCTCTCGTCCTTTGTCACTGTGAAATGGCGGCCTGCTGCGGCGGAGAACTCCTCCTGGATGGTCACCACCACTAGTTGCCTGTCGCCGAGCTCATCGAACACCGACTTCAACTGCCGCACGTTCTTCGGGTCCATATGCCGCGTGGGCGCGTCGAGGATCAGGCAGTCGATGCGACGCGCCGCAACGCGCATCAGGCCGTATCTGAACGCGATGGCGAACATGTCCTTCGCGGCCCCACTAAGGTTCGAGAGCGGCACTTTCCGTTGGTGTAGCTTCACGTTGAGGTCCAGCTCGCGGTCGATAATAGCCTGAGCGTCGAAGTCGCCATCGTGGAAGCGAGTGAGCATGTCGTTCATGGCGGTGACCAACTCGCTGACGACACGCCCGCGCAGTGTCGCGCGATGCTCGTCGATCACCAGGATGAGTCGCGCCAGGAACGCGAGTTCCTCAGCGGCACGGCGGTGCTGCTCGGGCTTTTTCCCGAACACCCGCGACTGGCCGCGTAGCCGCCTCTCCCGCTCGATCCTCTTCCGCTGTTCGCCTGCGAGCACCTTCAGCCGTTCCTCCATGTCGCGAAGGTCATCCAACCGCGCATTCGCGTCGTCATAGTCGGCCTCGTCGAAGTCCTCCCGGGCTCCTGCGAGCTTCTTCTCGACACGCCGGAGCTCTGAGTCGAGAGTTCGAAGTCGTTGTCGCAGGTCCGCGAGTCGGCTCCGTCTCAGCGCGGGAGGCACCGGCTGGGTGCAGGTCGGGCACTTGCCCTTGGCAAGCGCGCGAATCACCTCGTCTAGCTGGTGCCGAGTGCTCGAGAGCGAAGTCTGCTGGTGCTCCACCATGGCAATCTTGCCGCTGTCGCGACTCTCCGCGCCCCGGAGGTCGCGACGATTCTTGGGCAAATGCTTGCGCAGCCGCGCGGTGTCGGTCTGCAATTCCTTCAGCTCGACTTCGGTCTGGCCGATTTCCTCCGTTAAGGCATCCAGCTCGTCAATGAACGCCCCGAACCGCCCTGATGCCAGGTCGTCAATGAACTGCCGGAGATGCTTCTCCGCCCGCCGGATCCCCTCGACGCGCTCCAGCCATACCTCTTGACCGATGAGGCGCTCGATGAAGAGTCGGCGCTCAGCCGGGGTCAGATCGAAGCTCTTCCGAAGGTCGTCCTGATCTGCATAGAACACGTTCGAGAAGAACTTCGCGTCTACCGCGAGAAGGTCTTGGAGCTTCTCCTCGACAGGCTTCTTGCCGGACGCGATCTGTGCGCCATCCCGTAGTAACGAGACCGATGACCTGGGGAGGCTTCGTCGCACGGTGTACTCGCGTTCGCCGACGCAGAAGACCAGTTCGACCTCCCCGGTGGTCGCGCCGTCGGTCACGAGATGCTCGGCCTTGAACGACGCGCCGGCGACCTTGCGGGGAAAGGCATCGCCACCGAACAGCGCGAAGGCGATCCCCTCGACCAGGCTGCTCTTGCCCTGCCAGTTGCCCCCGACGATGTAGTTCTGCTGCTCGCCGAAGCTCAGGGATGCGCGCGCGAAGGAGCGGAAATTGTGGAGGCGAAGCGACCGAAGGATCATCGGAGGATCTCGTCGACAAGGGCTGAGGGGAACCCGTCATCGGTGCAGCCGTCGATGTACTTCTGCGCCTTCCTTGACTGCGTTCCAAACTCGCGTTGAAGAAGACCCTCAACGGTGGCTCCTTTGACAGCTTGGGACGCCTCGCGCGTTGGCCTCATCGTTCTCACCTCCACGAATCGGTCGAAGACGTTGCGCTCGCGGAGGAACGTGACGATGTCTGCCTTGGTGACGGAGCAGCGGGGAGTCGCCGTGCCGAACAGGCGCACGCAGACAAAGGCATTACTCAGATCCCTCTTGGCCAGGGCCTTGGACATCACGGCCAAGAGCTCGTCCCGGTTTGCGAAGTCGGAGATGTCGTTGCTCAGCACAATCACGTCGCGCGTCTTGGGGAGCTTTTGGAAGACGACCTTTGCGGACTCGCTGTCGAAGATCACCACCGCCTTCCGCTGGTCTGCTTCGGAGAGGTTCTGGACCTCCGTCGCTCCGGGCATCACGAAGGCACCAAGTTCCTCAGCGTCGTGGTGGTGGCCGACGAAGACCCGGTCGAAGCCCTCAGCAACGGACTGGTCAACGTCTCCGAGGTGCGAGGGTATCGACGCAGAACCACGAATGAAGTTGTGAAGAAGGAGGATCCTCCGGCGCGCCTTCGAGCCCTGAACCAAGGCGCGCACGCGTCCGGGCAGCGCCGGTAGTTCATCCTCCGAGTGGTAGGGGAGCCCAACGATTCCAAGACCGTCGATGACGTGCTCCTCGCCCCGGAGGACGCGCAGGAAGCCAAGGCTCTCCAGAATGCCCAACTCTCCCGCCTCCCTACCCCGACCGAACTCGTGGTTGCCGGCAATCGCCAGCACCGGGACCTTCTCCTTCCGCAGGCGGTCGAAGACCGAGCCGACCTCCTTCATCGTCGCTGCGAACGCCTCGACGTTCCGGCGCATCAGAGCGGAGTCGAAAACGTCGCCGAGCAAGCAAAGGCCCTCAACCCCTGCCCCGAGGCACGTCTCGACGGCGTTGGCGAAGGCCAACGCAAAGTCGGCCCGCCGCTTCTCGGTGAAGTCCGCGCACCCGAGGTGCGCGTCCCCGATCATTCCGAGTTTCATCTTTCGAGGTCCTCGCGAAAAGAGCGCGGGCTACGATAACAGTTGGCCGCCGCAAACGCTCACAGCGCTCTGGGGGCGTCGAGGCTCTGTCAGCCTCGACGCAAGAGTCGAGCGAACAATGTTTGACCGCACCTGTCGCGTGTGCACTCGAATTTGGTCTGCGGAACCTGCGGAACGCGTCCGGCCGCAGGCCGCTGGGCGAGGTTCTCCGCCATGTATCTGTGGAGGGTCTGCCGTCTGAACCCTAGATGAATATGATCGCGCCAGTAGCCGGCTCACCGGTGGCGTCCTCCACGGCTGCGCAATAAGTCCGTACTTGGCCTTTGTGCAGCTCTGAGCGGTTCTGCGTGCCCGTCTTGAATTCGAGCACGGTCCACCGCCCGGCCGCTCCGGTCTGCTCGCGAAAGGCGAGGTCCACTGTGCCTTCGACGATAGCACCGTCCGCCTCCCTATGCAGGAAAGGCAACTCGCGGCGACAATCAGCGCTGTTCGCCGCGCGCTGCAGAAGCGGGTGCGCTAAGGCGCCTTGCACCACCTTCGTCGCGGCTTCAGCCTCTGCATCGTCGGCTCCAAAAAGGCGTGCGTGTGCCGCGGCGATCCGCGCAACTGCGGGGGCATCTGCGCGCAGGTCCACGGCTGCCAGTATAGAGTGCACCAGCGCGCCAAAGCGCTTGCCTCGAGGCCGGTGCGGATCCCGATCCGCGATACTTGCCGTTTCGACTTGAGTTCCGCTCGCACTTGCGCCCGCCGTAGCCGTACGTTCCGTCACAGTTGTGATGCGAACCGACGGAAGGGTCCCCGCATGCAGCGAGGCAGTCCGGCGCTGCTGCCAGACGGCGTGCATCTGCCGAGTCGTTTCCGCCGCTGCGTGCGAAGCTGCGTCATCCACTAACAGATCAATGTCGCGCACGCCGCCCTCCGGTTCTCGGTCGAGCACAAGAGTCGCTGGATCCCACCAGACCACTTTCGGGCCCGCCTCCGACTCATGAAGCCCGGGCGAGACGGAGAGAGGAGCCTGCGCTATCTCGGGCCGATCGAGCACCGTCTCTTTGCCGAACCGTGGGCAGCCGGGCGCCTCCGAGGGCTGCCGCCGTCGAGCGAGCTTGGGATGCAGCGCGGGACTGAAGACATCCAGCCACCCTTCGAGCGAAGCGTCACCGATTGCCGGCACGACAAGGAGGTCTCGGGCACGCGTCGCAGCCACGTAGGCCAGGCGCACCGACTCCTCGCGGTCTCGATTCAGCTCTTCGTCGCGGTGCTCGACCAACTCCGCGGGAGCGCAGCCGGCTAGCGCGATCGCCCAGAGACCCCGCTCGGTTTCTACGTGTCTGCTCGGATTCGAGAAGGCGGAGGGGGCGGTCGGGTCGCAGAGGATGACCACAGGAAACTCGAGGCCTTTGGCCTTGTGGACGGTCATTACGCGAATGCCGTCTGTGCCCTCCTCCACGACCGGAGCCTCGGGCGTGTTGCCCGCCCCGGCTTCCTCCGAGAGCAGGTCTACGAAACTCCGGAACGAACGTCCGCCTGCACCTTCGAAGCGGCGGGCGTGCTCGAGGATGTGAAGAACATTCGCAAGTGCCTGCTCGCCGGTGGGCCAGATTGCGATGCCGGCGTGCGCGCGCGTCGCGTCGAGGAGGCGCGAGAGGGTATGCGAGATGGGCCGCTGGTTGCGCCCACGATGGAGCTCGCCAACAACCCGCAAGGCGTCGGCGACCTCGCTCTCTTGCGGTGAGAGCGCTACCTCGTCGAGCTTCCGCAGCGGATGAAGGCGACCTTGGCGCTCGCGGAACAGCAGCAGCGCATCGTCGCCCACGGCGAAGAAAGGCCCGCGCAGGGTCGCGAACACGGACAGCTCGTCGTCCGGCCATTCGATGGCAGTCGCGGCCACGCGCATGGCCTGCGTCTCCTCGCGCGAGAAGTAGGAGCGACCGCCGACGAGTACGTGCGGAATGCGCCGCGCTTCAAGCCCCCGCAGGTACTCGCGGGTGATGTCCTCGCCATAGCTCTGCTGGCGCTTGAATAGCAAGCAGATGTGGCGAGCCTCGATCGGAACCTGCTTTCCGCGCTCGCGCTCGGTAACTGTCCAGCCACCGTGGCGAGCCTCGATGGGAACCGGCTCTCCGCGATCGCGCTCGGTAACTGTCCAGCCACTGTGGCGAATGAGGAACTCGACGAAAGCCGCCACCGCTTTCGGATACGATTCCTCGATCTTGTTTTTCGCGATATCGCCACGTTTTCCGTAGATGTGAGGGGCAGGCAGCGCGACGACAGTTGGCCGGCCCTCGGGATCGTTGCGATACCGATCGAGCGGGACATGACCCGCTTGGGCCGCGTCGGCTCCCGCCACCATCCGCGGGGCGAACGTAGCATTGATGAATTGCTGGATTGATGGAGCGCTCCGGAAACTGGTCGACAGCTGCAGTACTTCAGCTCCCTGAGCTTTCAGTCGACTCTTGACGCCTTGGTAGAACGCGATATCCGCACGACGGAAGCGGTAGATCGATTGCTTTGGGTCGCCAACGATGAACAGCTTTCCCGGAATGGGTCTGGCCAAGACCGGGTCGTTTTGCTCTGGGTCGTCCGCAGCGAGGAGAAGCACCGTCTCGGCTTGCAATGGATCGGTATCCTGGAATTCATCGACCAGAATATGGCTGAAGCGGTGCTGCAGCTCGACGCGAACAGTGCGGTTGCCCCGCAGCAGATCCCTCGTACGCAAGAGCAAATCGAGAAAGTCGAGCATGCCAGTTCGGGCCTTCAGTTCCTCGTATGCGGCAACGACCGGCCGTAGTTCCTCGCGCAGGCACGCGGCGAGATCGGCTGCGGCGCCTTCGGCGAATTCGCCCAACTCGCGCCGGATCGCATCTCGTTGCTCGATGACAGAGCTACGCTCGATTGCCTCCTTCTTGCAGAACCACTTTCCGCGCCCGCTCCACTTCCATAAATTGCGCCCGTGCAGTGCCTGCAATGCGGCCTCGAGCCCGTCCTCGTCTCGCCCCCGTACGTTCTCCCGGCGCATCAGGTCATCCAGCCAGGTTGCGATCTCCCTAAGGCTCGTGGCGCACCAGTCTTCTGGGTTGTCCGCCTTGGTAGCAAGAGCCGCCAGCTCTCCGAGCCTGGAGGCGATCCGCTCGATGGCGGCGGACCTGTCGAATGCATCTCTCCGCCATGAAGCCGGAAAATCTCGATGCTCCGCCAACGCGCGAGCGGCACCGCGCAAGCGCTCACGAGCAGTCTCCGGATTACGTCCCCAGCCGCGTCGCCGGAGAGCTCGTCGAATCCCCTCGGGTGGAGCAACCAAAACCGATTGAAACCAAGTCTCAAATGCCTGGGCGAAGACACTCTCCTCCGCGCCCTCTGCCGCGATCTCAAATTGCGGGTCGATGCGAGCCTCGACCGGCCATTCGCGCAGCAGGTCGGCGCAGAAGGAGTGCATCGTGCCGATCGGCGCAACCTCGAGCCGAGCGAGGGCCGCAGTGATGCGGTCGTGCACCTCGGGGGAGCTGCCCTCCTGCTCGACCTCCAGCCGAGTGCGCAGACGCAGCTTCATTTCGCCGGCGGCCTTGTCGGTAAACGTCACGGCAACGATCCGATCAAGCGTTGCATGACCGCCGAGCAGCAGTCCGACGATTCGCCGAACCAGTTCGGTGGTCTTGCCGGTCCCGGCTGCAGCCTCGACCAGAAGCGTCTTGCCAAACTCCTCGCGGATACGCTGCCTGGCCCGCGCATCGACGAGGTCTCGATTTTGCTGAGGGCTCACGGCATGCCCCGCAGATGGACAAGCGGAGCGAGCTTGTCGGGCTGCTTGTGCTTGACGCGAAACTCCTCGTGCGGACCGCAAACCGCCAGGTAGTCGCACCGCTGGCATTCTTTCTCGCGCGGCGCGGCGGGAAGGAAGCCCTTGGCGACCGCGTCCTGGACCGTGCGCGCCAGCGTGGCGACGCTCTCGCGAGTCACGCGATCGAGCGGAATCGCAACCTCGGTGAACTCGCCGGTAAACGTGCAGTAGTAGAGGCGGCCGCCCTGTACCGTTGCGCCGGGGAACAGCTTGGCCAGGACGAGCGCGTATAGAGACGGCTGCAACAATGCTCCGCCTCCGATGACGGCGCCCTCCTCTGCCCAAACTTTGCCGCTCTTGTAGTCGGTAGCGCGAAGCGCGCCGGCAGGGTCCCGCTCGACCAGGTCGATCGAGCCCCTTACGTGAAGGCCTTCATCCAATGCGACGGGAGCCTCCGTGCTGTTCGGATCTCGGTGGAGCAGATCCGGTAGGCCGAACGAAAGCTCGAACCTCCAGGGAGCCCATCCGGCGGCGCCGACCTGTCGCCGCACCCACTCGCGCAGGTCAGTGCTGACCGACAGCACGCCGTCTTCCCAAACGCGCGGAATCGCGGGAGCCAACTTGTCTCGGTACCGCCCGGCAACTGTCTCCATGATTCGATCGAGCAGCCCACGCGCCTCGTCGAGTCGATCCGGCGCAAGCGGTAGGGCGTTGCTCCGTTGCAGTTCCTGCATGAGCTCGTATTGCACCTCGTGCATCAGCGCCCCACGCACGAGTGGCTCGAGTTCCTCGACCGGCTGGGGTTCCTCGCGAGGTTTCAGCCTGTGAATGGCCTGCAGCACAAACTTGTACGGGCACTCCGCATAGTGCTGCAGCCCCGTCGGAGAGTACGAGCGCGCAGACGGTAGATGGGCCGCGAGTGCGGCGAGCGCCTCAGGAGAAGGCTCGACCAACCCATCCGCGCCCGTCCAGCGCGGCCGCCAACGGCGCGCTCGCGCGCGCAGGGCGCGCTTCAGATGCGGGTTCGCCTCGAGCAGATAACTCGCCGTCCCGCGCGCCGCCTCGCGCGGCTGACGGAAGGTGTCGGCGAGCAAGGCGAGATCGTGTTCGGCCTCGTCGATCGCGTCGGCTGCATTAGCGGGAGCAGGCCATCCAATTCTCGCTGCTGCACTGACCTCCGCCCTGCGTGCCAGCTCAGCGAAGCTTGGCAGCTGTCCCTCGGCTGCGCGCAAGATTTCCAGCCCGTAGAATGACGGCACGCGCGGGCGAGCGGGCTGCAGCTCGATGCGCGGATAGCTCAAGACCAGCTTGCGCCGCGCAGCCCCGACGGCGATCCGTAGCGAAAGACGCTCGTTCGCGATCCTGTCATCTTCACGCTCGAGCCCGGGCGAGGCCGATCGATCGGCGTCGCGCAGCAGCGGGTCCTGCAGGACTTTCTGCGGAAACATCTTCTCTGCCAGACCGGGCACGAATACGACCTCGAAGTCCATCCCGCGCGCCACCTCGACAGGCGCGACGAAGACGCGCCCATATCGGCGAGCGGGTGGCGGCACAGACAGTTCGGTCAATCGGCGGCCAAGAACTTGCCTCACCTCGTCGAGCGTTGCGGGCCCCACGGGCGCCATCGGGGCAAGCTCCGACAAGAGCGAGAGCACGCGTTCTGGATGCCGCAGCACCTGCGTGGCTAACGCAGACAGCCGGTCCAACCAGTCACCCCAGAGCGCGCTCCGCGGCAATGCCTCCAGCGCCTCGAGGATCGGCAGGGCGAACGCGCGCAGCACCGCCAGATCGGCGAGGTCGCCACAGAGGCGCTCCTTGCGAGGTTCGTCTTCGAGCTCGCCGAGTTGGACGAGCAGCTCGCTTTCGAGCCCGGAGAGCCGCCGCTCCCATCGATCGCGGCCGCCGATGACTGCAGCGTCGATGATCAGCTTCTCCCATCGCCACGGGGCGCGAAGAGAACCAGCGACGACGGGAGCATCGATATCGGCCGCGGGCTCCTGCGCAGGAGTTTCCGACGACGGCGCGGTTTCGCTCGAGTCTTCGTCTGGAGCCGTCCACCGGTCTCCCCGGAGGGCAGCAGCAGGAGGCTCACCTGCTCCGGTCGCTTGTGGCACCTCACCCAGCGACAGGTACTCCGCGAATTTCCGCGCCGATAGGCCCTCTGCCGCGCAGCTGAGAAGCGCGAGGAAGGCGCGACCGGCTGGATCCGGCTGCAGCGTCCCTCTAGCGAAGTACGCGGGCACGCCTGCCCGGTGGAGCGCTTCCCCCACCAAGCCCCGGTACTGCGTGGGACTTCGGAGAAGGATGGCAATATGATCGAAGGGGACACCACGATCGACCTCCCGTAGAACTCGCCGGACGACTTCCACGCACTCGCGTCCCTCGCCCGGAGCCGAAATGATCTCGACGGCATCGGACGGCGGTACAGGACGCACGATCGTTTCGGTGAAAAGGTGACGCTGTACCCGACCAACCGCCGTATCGTCACTGACTTCCAGTCGGTCGTGCCGTAGCTGGAGCCCGTCCTGCAGCAGCCTCGCGCCACGCTCGTCCCCAACGGGCAGCGTGGCCAGCAAGGGCCCGGTGAAACGCGCGAGCAGCTGCACCTCGAGAGCAGAGTGCAACGAGAGGTCGAGCAGTAACACGGGCTGCGAAAGGAGAGGCGACTCGGCCGTCAAGGACACGCGGAGAAGATCCACCTCGTCGACCAATTGGGCGCGCTCCAACTCGGCCTGATATGCGTCCGCAATCCGGCCCAGGTCGCCGCCTGGCTGTGAGGCCGCGAGGCGGAGCTCGCGCAGCGTGCGCGCCAAAGCTCTCGCCAACCCGGGCTGCGAAGCGATTGCCTGGAACCGACCCAGAGATCCTTCGGTGCCGAGCGCATGCGCAACACGAGCACAAACCGCTTCGCTGCCGAACGCGCTGAGGGGCGACCACCCTCGCGCCGTGAGTTCGGTTGCAGCAAGGAGCCGGGCGAGGCCAGCTAAAGTCGTCCGACGCCAACCGAGTACGGATCGCGCACGCGTCAAAGTGAAGCGATGCAGCAACTCCGAAACCGCATCCACGCTCGCGCCAATAACGAGCGCAGGCTGCGTCGTCGAGAGGGACGCGAGCCATTCGAGAGCGCAGGCCACACGCTGGCTCGCCGCCTGCGATATCACAAACCGGCGCAACGTGGCCTCCCTCACTTACGTGCCCGGGACAGTCATACGGCTCTCCTCGGGCGGAATCGAACCGGGTGAGTCATCGCTTCAGCGGCTGAGCAGCGGTGGGCGCGCGGAATGAAGCTACTTCCCTCAACCGAGCCAGCTCTCCCTTGGGAAGATCGGGCGTTCCCGGCGACGAGATGACCGACGTAACTCTCGCGACAATGGCATTCGCAAACGGCTCCGCGACCGTACAGCGCCGCTGCAGCCCATCGAGATGTCTGTAAAGCGCAATTCCGGGGGGCGCGTCGCTGAACAGCCGACTCTCCCACGCGTGGCACAACACAACGTAGTCCGCAACCGTTTCGCGCGTGTCTCGGACCAAAGGAACGTTCGGCAACAGGACGAGGGCCTCCCCCGCGCTGCCATGTGAAGCGATAATCGAGTTACCAACGGCGTTGAACTCGTATCCGTCGGTGTGGAGCTTGCCAACCCCGCTCTCGTCAAGACGAACACAGCGGAGCCAGGTGATACGTCGACCGGTCTTTTTCGGGAATTTCACGAGATCGCACGGCGGTGTCACGACAAAGCCCAACTCGCCATCGACCTCGATTAGGTCTCCTCGCCGGACCCCCTCGTGCGAGGGAAAGAAATAGTACCATACCGACATTAAACGTCGCAGGCTTTCAGTCGACTCGGCTGTGAACGACGCGGCGACGATTTCATCCAGCACCTCGGTTCCGCCAGTGCCAAGTTCGTCTCGAACTTTCGAGAGAACGATGTGGACAAGATTCTCGCTCGTTCCCTGGGTCATGGCGGCGATGGCTCCGCGGGGCACACCGCACATGTCGATCAACGAGCGTTCGACCGCCGTCAGAACCGCGTCGCGTACCTGATCGGCCAATTCGCCGGCAATCGTTCCCGTCCAAGCCTCTCGAATCTCCTGTGCAAGTTGGGTTGGCGTCACAGACGCCTTCATCCTGGTCTGCAAAAGGCGACCGCCGTACTTGATCCTCAGGTCCGACACCTTCGGCTCGACGCCAGCCTCGCCCAAGTGGGTATAGACCTGCACGTAAGCGAACGACGCACCAAGAAGGTGATCGAGGGCAGCGTGGTTCTTCTCGTCATTGGAGCCGGGATATTCCCAGTCGAAAATCACGGCGTGCGGTGGGATGGCTCCTTGTGCCAGCGACCGCAACATGGTCTCTGGGGAGAGGAAGAAGGTTGCATCGTACTCTGCCCCGCACAAAGCGCGACACAGTTCGAGAACTTTCGGTTCGTGCCACGCTCCGGCGGGCAGCCTTTCGACCAGGTGCCTCACCAGTTCTGCGTCGAGCCTCAAAGGAAACGGGCCGCCGTAAAGCTCGTGCAGAGGAATCTCGTCGTCGACAACCCAGACGCGTTTCATGACTCCTCCGCCGGCGACTTCGAAAAGTCGAGAACGAACTGGGCGCCCCGGAGCTTCGATCGTTCGGCTGGCCGCGCGAGCCGGATGGTGGCGTCGCACTGACCCAAGTAGTGGCGGCATATGTACAGACCCAGTCCACTCGGCGGACTCTTCTCGCTATAGAAGGGCTCAAAAAGATGCTCCTTCATCTTCTCCGAAACCCCCGGACCAGAATCGGCGACTAGTACCGTTCGATCCTTGGCTGAAACCGCCACCTGGATGGCTCCACCCATGCCTTCGGTCTTGATCCAGTAGATCGCATTGTCGAATAGATTCGCGAATACCTGCGCGATCGCTCCGAACCGCCCATCGATGCGGAAGTCCTCTCGGTCAACGTGCAACAGGATTTGCGCGTCCTCAAGCGTGTTCACGAAGGCGTTGCGGGCGGCTTCGATCGCAGTTCTGACGGAGAACGGACGAGCGTTCTCACCGCGAGTCACGCGGAGCGGGGCGAGGCGCTGCACTTCCGAGAGGAGTGACTCAGCGCGCCGTAGTACCGATTCCATGGTCTGCGCCGCCAACGACCCTGGACCGAAGCTGCCGTGAAGCTGCCGAACATCGGACGCGATCGCTGACGCAAGTTTTCCAACTTCGTGAACAGCAACGCCGATCGCAAGGCCGAACCCGGCCGCTTCCATCAGGCCCTCGCGCTCGTCCTCCTGTAGCTTCAGCTGCTCAGTCAACCGCCGGAGCGTATCGGCTGCGGCTGCAACACGCTCCGCCACTTTCTTGCCACCAATCGCCGCAGCGAGTTTCAGCGGGTCCTTGCGAAAGTCGTAGTGGTCAACCAGCGTCTTTGCGACATCGGCGGCGACCCTGGCATGCGCGCGCAGCGTCGCCGGCGAGAGACCGGCGGACCTCCGCTTCTTGGACCACTCATCTCTGACCTGGAGCACGTAGTGTTGCAGCTGGTCGACACACGCGCGTGTCAGCAGGGCGAGATCTCGAGCGGCTGCTGTCTCTATTAGCCCCTCGCGGCTTGCCCGATCGCGAAGATCGAGTGTGTGTTCCTGCTGAATCTCCACCTCGCCAGCAAGCTGGTAGTAAGTAATGTTCTTGCTCTTCTTCCTCGAGGTGAGGGTAAGCCCAAGCCAGTCTAGTCTTGCGGCTTGCTGTGCAGGAACGGTCGCGAGCCCGTCACGATAGACGGCGATACCACCATAATCATCGAGATAATCGGTGATCAGGTCGTAGTCTGCTCCAAGCCACTGGGGCAGGCGCAACCAGGCTCGAATGTGCACAAAGAACGGGCCACACGCCGGCCGACGCAGCGCCATGGGCCGCTTGCCTTGCTGGACATGACCTGTTGGCTCATCCTTCTCTGCGTTCTTGGCTTCCCACTCGGACACCTTCCCGCGTCGGAGATCGAGTGATTCTTCCTGCTTGAATTCCGACAGGGGCTCTTTCAGGACTGCCGGCGGCTTGAATTGAACCTCAAGCTCAGCGTTTCCCGCTTCGTCAACAATGGCAACAAGCTCAAAAGGAGCCGGCACCCGCTCCAGTGGAGGGGCCATCTCCTTCTCCGGGACGTGTGGCGTCCGGAAGCGTGGCTCAAAGCCAGTCGGGGCCTTTTGAGGCGACCTCAGCGCGTTAATCGCCTGCCCAACGTCGCGGATTTGGGCTTCGGTCCATTGGTAGCCACGGCGGCCGCCATAAGAACAGATTACGGTTCCCGATCCTCGGGCTCCGTACTCCGTCGAAGGAATCTGATGGCGGAGCGTAAGGTTCACCGTATCGAGATTTAGCGGGGCGCCCTCCAGCGACTCGAACAGGGCCCAATCTATTCGCAACTCCCACTCCGCCGGGTCATCAGCGGTCTTGGTCCGGAGCCACAGGAGGCGCCCGAGCCGGTGCGTGGCAAGGCGACCGATCCCTTTCTCCCCGAGTGGGAGTCGGCCACCATGCGCCTCCTTGAGTTTCCCGACGAGCACCTCGAACGCGTCGAGAGACCCGCGTTCCTTAGCTGCATCCCTTTCTGCCCGAAGATGTTCCTTGATGCGTGCACGACTCGGCGTGGCAGGGCGCAACCAGCCGTGTATCAAATCGTCCTTGCTCATCCCTGAGCCGTCGTCGCGGATTTCGAGTATTGGACCTGGCAGCAACTCATAGTCAGTGAGGGTTCGGGCCGTCGGCTGCAGGCCTGGCACTCCTTCCAACGTCACGGTGCAGAGTTTGGCCCCGGCGTCGTAGGCGTTCTTGACAAGTTCAAGGATCCCGACTTTCTCGGAGCCGATCAGCTGTTCGCCAAGGACCGAGATCAACCGGGCATCCGCGACAAACTTGACCGGCTCTTCGGAGGGGAGCGCTGGCGGGCCTTGCTCAATGGATTCGATCATCCTGCCCTCCGACCCGCGTGACGGTGCTGCTCCGAGCGATTCGCTCTCGAAGTACCGGCATGATTTCGGGTTTCACCCTTACTAGGAACTCGCGGTCGAAGCGGCTCCCCCCGGAGAAAATGATGTGGTTGCCGAGATCCGTCTTGGCGCCCGCGTAGACCGCCTCGAACATCGTGTCGATCTCCGAGAGGCGACCGTCCTCGAGAGCGAGCAAGCACGCCGCGAAGGCGACCGTCCGCCCCGGCGTGAAGCCTATCTCCCTCCCCACTAGTTCGAACGCCCTGGCAAAGTACAAGAGAGACTCCCACTGCGTGCATTGATGGGCCTTCTCCACGCCGAACAAGTGCGCGGTGGTCTTGAAGAACTGGTTGTCGAGGAACCAGCGGATCGCCCTCGGGTCTTCGAGCATTCTGGACCATGCCTTCACGGCACGATGAGTCTCCGGCACTGGCTCGTAGACGGTATCGGACGCATGCGCCTCCCGCCGGCGCCCGAGCAGGCCGATGTCCACGTAGTGCTCCAAACGCGGCCGGACATGATGACGATGGATCTTGAAGCCCGGTTGTTCCGCTGCCCCTCTTTCTATGAATGCGAGGAGCTCTCGACCAGCGCTCCACTTGGCCGCGCGATTGGGCGTACGTCGGGGTCGGGTGCCCTTGACCGCGCTCGCCCCTTTCGCAACGCGCTCGCGGTAAGCGCGGAGTGCCCTCATCTCTAGAGCGGAATCGATCCGCGCTCCGCGCCCGAAACTGCCGATGAGCTTCTCCATGCTGGCAGCCAGCAGTTCGGGATCGTTCTGTCGCTTCGCCAGAAACTCACGGAGGAGGAAAGGGGTCACTGCGTCGTTTTCTAAGAGCGCCCACGCGTACAGCGCTCGTACCGCAAGTCGGCGCCCCACGTGGAGCGGGTTCGGTGTTGCGTGTCCTTCCAGCAATCCTGGGTCCTGCTGCAGAAGAAGCTGTTTGAGAACAAGACCCGTCTCGGTCAATGCGTAGGTCTCAGCGAGCAGGCCGAGGTGCTTTGCGTGCTCCAGAAACACCTCTGACCGGTCCGGAGCAAGCGGTCCAAGATGCGAGGGCATGCAGCGCTGGACCAGCCACAAATGGCTCACGTACCGGAATCGGCCCTTGAGCTGATCGCGCCTCAAGAGCGCCCTGGGATCGCGCGAGGTCTTGCTCCCGCCGCGCTCGCGCTGCCGCTGCTGGTCCTGCTTCTCCAGCGTCTGCCTCCCCTCTTCGTCGATCTGCGCGAGAAACTCCGCGGCTTCCGCGGTGTCTTGGTAGACCTTCCGGAACACGAAGTCGTCGAAGCGCCGACGAAGTGCCGTCCGAGTGTCGAGCTGGCGCCCAGCGGTGAGCACCACACAGCTCACGTAACCGAGTCGGACCTGGCGCTCGTCGAGCTCCTCAAGAAGCCGCATCCCTAGTCGACCTCGCCGCCGTGGACAGTGACTCGTGGACGAACGTTGAGAACGACCAATCGGCTAGGCACCGACTGGCCGTTGCCTTTTGTCATCGAGGAGCTCGTGACGACCGCTTGCCCGATCTCTAGGCTTCGAACCAGGTCGGCGTACTGCAACGACCTGTCGCCGGCGCGAACTTCGCGTGGGTAAGCCGCGAGGAGGTTCTTGTATGTGAGCTCGATGTCGTCCTGCGTGAGAAGCCTGTGCACAAAGCAGGTGTCCACCTGGCTGCGAACCTTGGGGCTGATCGCGCCTGTCGTCGGCCGCTGCGTCGCAAGGATCAACGAGAGCCCGTAGTTGCGACCGAGGAGGCAAAAATCCTCGAGAGCCTGCCGCGCTTCGCCACCTTCGTCGCCGAGCAGCTCCTGGGCCTCGTCGATGGCGAGCACCGTCTTTGGAATCCGTTGCTTGAGCGCTTGGAGCAGGCGCTCCCGTTCGGCGCCGTTGGTGCGCTCGACGTCGAGTCGCTGTCGAATCTGAGAGGCCAGCTCACGCTCGCGTAGGATCCGCCGGATGAGCACCCGCGTCAGTACGCGTCGGAGGTCGTGACCGACACGCAGTGGAAGCATGAGCACGGATGCCGTCCCTTCGACCAGCAACTCGGTCAGCGGTGTGCCCTGGCCCGAGAAGAGTGGCATCCTCGCGAAGCCTTCGAGGGTACGAATCAGGGCGCGCAAGGTCTGCGGCGCGTGGTCGCCCGAGGCGTCATCGCGCATCTGATTGAGACAATCGACGAGGTCGCGGACACCGTAGTTCTGCTTCGGAGGGTGGAGCTTGTTCTTCTTGTCGGTCCATCCCAACTCGGTGACACGGTCGTAGGCATCGGCGAGCGCTATCCCTTGCGGGTCGCGCACCAGGTTGGACCGGAGAAGGTCCGCCCAGTCCTGGGCGTCAAGATCGCTCACCTGCAGCGTGAAGTTGCGGATCCCCTTCGCGTCCGTTGCCAACTCGAAGCCGGCCGGCAGCCAAATCTGCGCAGAGATCGGCACCGCCTCGCAGCCGAAGTCACGCAGGGCTTCCCACTGGCGGCGCACCTTCGGAGGCCCATCGGGCGAGACCGGAATTGCCGTCGGCCAGAAGTTACCCATGGGGTCGATCAGAAGAACTGCCCGCCTGGTCTCCAGAGACGAGATTGTGGTCTGAGCCGCCGTCGTCGCCAGCGCCTCGATCATCGTTCCGAGCGTGTGGCTCTTCCCGCTACCGCGCTTACCGATTACCATCGAGACGAATTCCTTGGAGGCATTGAACCAGACCTTCTGGGCGCCGGGCTCTGCTGCGACCCCGACAAAGAGGCGCGTCCCGGTCCCGTCGGTGCCGACGACGACTTCGCCGGACTCGAGCTTCGGATCGATGCGGAACTGACGGGGCATGATCGCTTTCTCCCTTTAGGCCGTGATGCCCTGCGTCTTCAGGAAGGTGTCGTCGATCAGCCGCCGACCGCTGGAGTACGCTTCGTAGGAGACGCGGTTCATCGTCTCGATGATCTCACTCGGCTTCGCGGTCTTGTGGTCGAGTTCGTCCGAGCAGAATCGGCACATGATCTCCCACGCACGCTTCGTTAGCGGGTACGTGTCCGGCGAGTAATCCGAGATCGACGATGGCCACTTTTCTGCAGCCGCCAAGGCGTCGCGCTTGGTCTCGTCGATCCATTCGCGCAGCAGACCCTCCAAGAACTCTGCCGTCTGATCCCGCTTGAACGCCCCGATCTCGAGGTAGTTGTTGATCGTGAAGCGACGGACAATCTCCGGCTGCACCATGATGGACGGCAGTTCGTCAAAGCGGTTCTCAGCGCCAATCGCCATCACGACGCCCACGTTCCGCACGTCGAGCACGGTGCGCAGCGTCTCGACCCACCGCCCTTCAACGCTGCGCTGGCGAATCTTCGAGAGCGCTTCGACCTGGTCGATCAAGTAGACGAGTTGCTGACTCGTCTCAGCGGTGATCGCCGTCCCCAAGACGCGCAAGACGCCTGCGTATTCGACCGAGCTGTCGATGCACTCGCGTGATACCCCCGCAAGGCTGCACTCCTTCGAGGCCAGCTCACCACCCGTGAGGAACTTCCACGCCGCCATCTGGATGTCTTCGTCGCTGCGGGTCTTGCTCGCACTGACGGCGAAGCGTCGCACGGCACCAATGATGTCGGGGGATGACGTGAGCCGCTCCAGCGGCAGGATACCCGGCGTGCCGAGGTCAAGCTTCTGGATGTATTTTGCGATGATGGGCTGCATTCGTTCGCGACCCAGGTTGTTCACCAGGTCGTAGTGAAGTCTGTCGAACGTGGACTTTTCCTCGATGTCTCGACACACGACGTTTACGGGATAGAGGTCGAGGTGGTGGTCACGGATCCAAAATTCGGTGAACTTCAGGCGGTGCGTCTTGCCGATGCCGTACTGCCCCCACCAGACGAGTCGCACTGGCTCCTTGAGTGCGAGCGCGCGCCGGAGTCGCGCATCGATGTCATCCTTCCATTCTCCCTTCCCGAACAGAAACTCGTGATCTCGGTCCGGATCGACGTGGAAATTCTCTCGCCCGGGCTTCAGGCAGAACCACTCCGGATAGCTCACGGTGGGCACGACGGTCTTCGTCGCAGTTGCCATGCTCTTCCCTCGCTTTGCTGAAGCCTTCCGCATGACCTCCCCCTAGAGCATCCGACGTGCCACGAGACGCCTCCGATGAAAACCCGCGACGTTACTTGCTGTTAGATCCACCCGAAGCTCCTTGCGCACAACCATGAACCCGTGTGCACGGGATATACGTCCCGTTGTCACGGGATGCGTCCTGTCGTGAATGGCCAACTCGATCTGGCCACAGCAGGTAACGAGCGCTTACGCGCGCGATGGATTCCGCGACTTCTCGCAACTGACGCGCGAGACCACGCAGCTCGCTCACTGTACCGCCCCCAATCAGGACCCCGATTTCTTCATTAGCGTGGAGGGCGGCGCCGGTCAGGTTGTGAGAGCCCGCCAGCCCGATCTCCCTACCGGCGCGACACGCAACGAAGACCTTGGCGTGGAGGCGTGGGTTGATCCGAAGGTCGCAGTTTCGTCCGCGCCGCGCCGACCGACGCGCGACCACCTCAGCGGCTAACGCGGTCCGTACGACGACCGTTATGTCCGCGGTGCAGAGCAGTTGCTGCCACGCCCGCCGGAAGGCGTCATCGGCGAACGCGGCATCGTCGACGTATGGTGCGAGGACGAGCAATCGGTCGGCAGCGAGTCGAACAGCGTCCTCAAAGAAGCGGAGGAGCAATTCGGAACCCCCGATGCGGACGCCGGGCACGCTGGCGGGAGAAAGTTCGCGCGCCCTCATGAGGATCGAACCTTCTCACCCCAGGCGCTGATCTGCTTGGCGGCGCGGTCCCCGTCGCCAAATAGTCGCGCGAGCGCGCGCCGATCGAGATTGAGTTCATCCTTGATCTCGTACAGGCCCAGCTGCACGTCGCGCTCGACGTCCCTCGAAAAATCACCGACTGTTGCGGCGAGGCGCTCTCCTTTGTCGAGGGCTGACACCACACGCGCCCGCACCAGCGCCCTAACCGACCCCTTGTCATATTCCTCGTCGAGGCTCTCTTCGGGATACTCTTTCTGGATCTCTCGAAGCGAGCGTTCGCCCTCTTCGTAGACCCAGCGCCAGAGAAGCCGCTCGAGCTCACGGATATTGCCCGGCCAGGGTTGCCTTTGCGCCCAGTCGAGGTCCGTCTGCCGCAATCTCAGCTCCGAGGCCGGCGCCTCATGGGCGCGGAGGATTTGGGCCACGATGGCTTCGGCCAGAACCGGAACCCTCTCCAGCTGATCTCGTAGAGGTGGTATCCGAATGACAAGATTCTGCACCCGCCAGTACAGATCGGCTCGGAATTGCCCGAGCCGAACTTGCTCAGCGAGGTCGCGATTGGTCGCGAGGAATATGCGCGCTTCGGTCGAGCGCCACTCGGCTGGCGACGCACCGACCCTCTTGAAGGAGCCGTCGTTCAGAACTTGCAGAAGCTTCGCCTGGAGAACCGCCGGCGCTTCGCCGATTTCGTCGAGCAACAGGTCCTCGATGTAGTCGGCGCCGAAGTAGCCATCCCTGTCGGCGACGGCGCCGGTGAAGGCTCCCTTCACGTGTCCGAAGAGTTCGCTTTCGATGAGTTCCGCGGGGAGATTCGGCAACGACACTTCGGCGAAGTGTTCGGCCGTCACCTGCAACAACGTGCGCGTTTTCGCGATCCCTCCCAGCGGCTGCCAGACTCCGGGGTCGCGGAGCCAGTACAGATGGCCCGCGATGACGCGTGCGACGTGATTCTTTCCGACGCCGGATTCGCCGACGAGGAGAAGGGATCTCCCCATGTGCGGCGGGTTCTTGTACTTGCGGTTGACGAGTGCGATCGTGGCTCGGAGCCGCAGCATCGCCGGATTGGAACCCGGCAGAAAGTGCTCCAAGAAGGGATCCCGTTCGGCGGGCGAAGTCATCAGCATCCCCCAACGCATGGCCCATGCCGACCAACTTCTAGTGCGCCAACATGGCTCGTTCGCAGCTCCTTTTATCAGACATCAGGCAGCAACCGATCGGGGCGTCCTTCCTGGACAGGATGTCAGTCCGGTAGACAGGGGACGATCCCAACGCCATGGCTGATATGTTCGACAAGAAGACGAGGAGTCGCATCATGCGGGCGGTGCGTACGGCCGCCACGGAGCCCGAGGAGCGGCTCGCGATTGCTCTCAAGGCCCTTGGACTCCGCTTCAGGCGGAACGACCCGAAGGTGTTCGGGAAGCCAGACTTCGCTTTCCGAGAGAGCCAACTCGCGGTCTTCGTTGATGGAGACTTCTGGCATGGCCGGGCCTGGTTCGAGAATGGAGCGGCGCCGGCGACGAACGCGGAGTTCTGGGTCGGGAAGTTCGAGCGCAACCGGAGACGCGATCACGTCGTCAACCTGACCCTTCGAAAGATCGGGTGGGCAGTGCTACGGCTCTGGGGCTCAGAGGTCAGGAAGGCTCCTGCGGCCAGCGCGAGCAAGGTGCGAACGCGACTGCGTCGCCTCGTGATGCGCGCGGGTCGTCCGACGAAGGCGAAGGCATCGATGAGACAAAGGACGAAGCGCGGCGCCGCAAAGTCAGGTCGCCGTCGATAGCTGCTTAGCGATCGCCCTGCCCACGACCTTCGCGAATCTCCTCGGGAGCGCGTTGCCTATCTGCGCCGCCACGCTCTCCAGCCCCGAACCCTTGAACTTGTACTTCCGGGAGAAGGTCTGAAGCAGTGCCGCCTCCCTTGCCGTGAGCGGCCGCGGGGTGGCCGGATGACCAAAGCGTCCCTTCGAAGCGTTCGTGCATCCGCTCGTGATTGTCGGCGATGGCGTGTCCCAGTCCATAACGCCGTAGACGTCGTAATAGCCGTCGGGACGCCGCTTGTGGCAAGCGAGACGAAGCGAGGGGGGCAATGACACTCGACCCTTACCACTCCTGAGCGCGTGCTTCAGACGACGACGCACGACCGAGGCGACGTCGCGCGCGTAGTGCCATTCGTATGGTGCTCGGGCCTCTTTCTCCACCACCTGCGATCGCAGTGGAGGGCGCGGCAGATTGCCGATCGCGTCGCGCACCGTCTTCCAGGATGGCCGTCTTGATTTGCCCGATGTTTTGGGATCGCGATGCGTGGGCCGTGGGATCGGAATCGGGTCGCCCTGTGCTGCGAGGAGCACGAGGCGCTTGCGAAACTGGGGCACGCCGTAGTCAGCCAATTCTACAACTTCGTAGGTGACCGAGTAGCCGGCGGCCTTGAGACCTTTGTGCAGCTTATTGAAACGCCTCTTGCCCCGAGTAAGTAGTCCCGGGACATTCTCCAGCATGCACACCTTCGGTCGTAGAACTCTTACGAAGCGAAGGAACTCGCGCACGAGCCGGTTGCGCGGGTCCCGTCGACCGTTGTTCTCTGTCAGTCGTGTAAATCCCTGGCACGGTGGGCAACCGGCGATCAGGTCCAGCGACTCGCCCGTGGGGAGGTCCAGCGCACGGAGCACGCTGGAGGCGGAAACATAGCGGATGTCCCTCGTGTAGAGCAACACCTTGGAGTGGTTCGCTTTGTACGTTGCGGCGGCGTCGCGATTCTTCTCGATGGCGGCAAGTATCTTGAACCCCGCCGCCTCCAGACCACTGGTCAAACCTCCGCAGCCGGCGAACAGGTCAATAGCTCTGAAAGCGCGCGCATCGCGCGACGTGGCCTTTCGCCGATCAGCCCGCATGACCGCGCGCGCTTGAACTCAAGTCCGCCGTTCGCTCTTCCAGACCCGCCTCCTTGAGGAGCGCGACCAGCTTCTCCCGCGCAAGCGGCGACGGCTTCCCCTTTCCGTTCTCCCACCGGTTGATCGTCGACCAGCTGACGCCCACCCGGCGGGCGAGTTGCTCCTGCGAAACGTCTCCGAGGCGCTCCCGAAGCTCCCGAAGAAGTTCCGCAGGTTGTCGCCGCTTCGCCAAGCTCCTCTCCGCTTTCGGATGCTAGTGCAGATGCCATATCATTCGCCAGCTCGCGTTCCAACCACGTGGCGCGCCTCGCGGTAAACTCGACCCTCATGAGCTGGGAGGGCTACCTTCCAACGCACCTTGAAGTTGGTCAGGTGGGCCCAGTCGGTTCGACGACGTCCTGTGCGATCGCGCATCTGGCGACGTACTCATCGATCGCCGGCGGGTTGAAACGAAGAGCGCCTCCGATCCACGGGCCGTGCAACTCGCCCCGCTGGCACAGCTTGTAGACCGACGCCGAGCTCAAGCCGAGGCGGGCGGCAACTGCGCGGACCGTTATCAACCGCTCGTGCGGGCCCGGATCGGGCGGAAGGTCGCGCACCACCGGCGCACCAAATGGCGTCTCAACCGATCCGTTTTCTGCCACTGGGTCCAGGCTCGGCGCCCGCCGCCCTTGAATGTTGTCCACTGGTTGCGACCCGAGCCTGCCCTGGCTGCACTCGACGGAGTGCTGACCTTGGCCTGGCAAGAGTCGGCGTCGGCGCTAAGCGTCCCGTTCTTTGCCCGTCTGCGGCGTGGCGGTGCGAAGGTCAGTTCATCACCGCGCGGGGGCCCGCCTTGGCGCACGCCAATGCGCGTGCGACCGGGGCCTCGGGCCGGCTTCAGCGCTCCCGTTGGCGCGGACCCCAGCCGCGCTCCCGGCGTGGCGGAGGCACCCGATCGACCAGGGGAGCCGTCCAGCCGCCGGGGCCTACCTGGCCGCCCGCAGCCCGGGGCTCGACGCACTGCGGTACAGGCGGCGGACCACTCATAGCGAGCCGCTCTATCACCTCGCCGGATCCTAGGGCAGGCCGACGCTCACGTCCTGTCGACGAAACCGCGTTTATACCTCCTTCGCCCGTGGCATATTTCCTCGCAGTCCTCCGCCACGCAGCGCAGAGTCCCGGATGGCCGTCCTGAGAACCGACATTGAAAGGGCACTCGATGAGCTCGCCTCCCAAGAGGAAGGCATGCGTTTCCAGGGGCTGGCGGTAGTACTCGGCAAGAAGCGCTGGCCCGAACTCATCGCTCGCCAGCGCAAGAAGGATCTCGGCCTCGATGCCTACGCGCCGGCAAGCCTGACGCCGGAGAAAATCGGCAAGGGACTCGCCGCCTCGATCACACCAGCGCTGAAGAAGATTTCTGCCGACGCGAGGACCGCCAAGGAGAACTTTCCTGACCTAAAAATGCTCCTCTTCGTGACATCCGCCAAAGTCGGCAACGCCGACCGAAAGCAGTGGGAAGAGGCGATCCACAAGGACTACGGCCTCGAACTTCACATCATCGAGCGCGAAGAAATCATCACGCTGATGATGATGCCGGAGAATGCCTCGCTCGGTGCCAGCTTCCTCCACCTCGATATCGATGCCGAACCGCAAGTCGCAGACCTCATTGATAGAACAAGGCGCGCGGCCGCCGCCGTTACGGGGACCTGGGCTGGCAGAACAAAAGGACATCCGCTCATCGATCTCACAGCGGTGCGGCTGGACCCGAAAGGCGCGGAGACTGCCGACGTCCTGTCGCTTGAGCAGATCGAGCAGTTGCTCTCGCAGAGCCGCCGCATCGTTCTCGAAGGGCCCGCCGGCCGCGGAAAAACCACGACGCTCATACAGCTCGCGCAACGCACGCGCACCACCGGCACGCCATTCATGGTCGAACTTCCGGCGTGGACGTCATCGCGCCGTGGAATTCTCGAATACATTGCCGGCATGCCTGCGTTCCAGGCCGAGGGTCTCACGGCCGCCGACCTCGCGCGCGTGCAGCAGACGGAACCTTTCCTGTTGTTGCTGAACGGTTGGAACGAAATTGCGGAGTCGAATTCTGCGCAGGCGAGCGACGCACTCCGGGAACTCGAACGAGATTTTCCGAGCGCGGGAATCATCGTCGCAACTCGCACCCATCACCTGACGCCGCCACTGCCTGGTGCGTTGCGGCTGCGGTTATTGCGCCTTCGGCGCGTGCAGCGGGCAGCTTACCTGGCCGCCCGCCTCGGCGCGAAAGTTGCCGATCTCGGCGCGCGAATCGATGCCGACCCATCGCTCGACGAGCTGACCCGCACCCCGTTCATCCTGTCGGAAGTCGCTTCGCTGTTTGAAGCAGGCGCCGAAATTCCCGTTACGAAAATCGGCATCATCGGCGAGGTTCTCCGTCTGCAAGAACAACGAGCCGAACACAGAAACGCGCTGCAAGCGGCACCGATCTTCGGCCGGCAAACGGACTATCTGAAGGCGCTCGCAACTGAGATGACCCGCCGCGGTGCGGTGGCATTGCCCGAGGTTGATGCCCGCGCTGTCGTTGCCACCGTCGCCCGAGAGCTTGCGGACCGTGGTCAGATTGAGCCTGTGGGAGCGCCGGCGGTCCTCGCGACGCTCACGGCGCACCATGTTCTCGAGCGCGTCGACTATCCGCAAACCGCGTTTCAATTCGAGCATCAGCAGCTTCAGGAGTACTACGCTGCGCTCGACGTGCGCGGGCGGCTTCTCGACCTGCGGGACAATGATCGCGACGCGACCGGCCGTTTCACCGTTGACTACGTTAATGATCCGAGTTGGGGTGAACCGCTGCGCATGATCGCCGAGACGTTTACCGAGCAGACCGGCGATGGCGGAACCGACAACCGAAACACACGCGCCGGCGCGAAGCTGGTGGAGATGGCGCTCGCCGTCGACCCCGTATTCGCCGGCGAGCTTGCGCAGCTTTGCGGCGCCCCCATCTGGAATGAAGTTCGCACGGCGGTCGGCGAGCGCCTCCGCGCCGTATACGCGATCCCCAACCGCAACTATCGGCAGTATGCCCTCGCCGCCATGCTCGCCACCGGCGCGGACGACTTCAGCGACATCATCGTGCCGCTTCTGTCGGGACAAGACCAGCAAACGCGGCTTCGCACGTACCGGCTCTGGCCGGACATCCAAGTCTCGTCGCTTGGACCGAACTGGCGTGCGCAGGTGCGCGGTTGGAGCGACGAGGCGCGAGCGGATTTCGTCTCCGAACTGCTTCATCATCGTGTCGACGAGGAGGTCGCGGCCTTCGCTGCCGAGGACAACGGCATCGCGGTGAAGAAGGCGGCGGTTTCCGGCCTTATGTGGACCAGGTCTGACGACGCGCTGACCCGCGTCCTCGAGTCGATGGATGCGCAGACATTCCAGGATCTCGCGCGCCAAAGCGCCGACCGAATGCCCGCGGCGCTCAGACCCAAGGCCATCGCCACGATGCGGACATTCATCGAGAGCTCCACGGACCATCCCGCGCGCCTGCGAACTGCGCTCGATTTGATCGGGCTCGGCGAGACGGGCCTGGGCAGCGTCGTCAAGGATGCGATGTCGGCGCTGGCAGCCGGAGACATGAGCAACTTGGGTCCGCACTACATCCAACCAGCGCTCGAGTATCTGCGCAAAACCGATCCGGCCTGGGCGAGCGAGTGGGTGGCTGTCCAGATTGCCGAAGGCGACCTGTACGGGCACGAATACTGGTTACCGTTCGCGACCGCCATTCCCGACAGCCTCGTTGAGAAATACCTGCGGCGCCTCGAGACCGAAGTGTTCAAGAACGCGCGCCTTGAGGGCATGATTGCGGTGATGGCCGCGCGGCCGAATGCAACGCTTGCGGAACGCGTGTTTGTGAGGTTGCGCGAGCTGCGGCGCAAGGTGGATGGGGAACCCGGCCAGCGGCACGAATTCGAGTGGCAGGTGATGAAGCAGCTGGAGGCTGTATTTCGCCGCCTACCTGACGATGTCGCAGCGGCCGGCGTCCTCTCTTCCGTCACCAGCGGCTACGCCCTCGACGTCAAAGTCGCGACGGACCTTCTCAGCAGGGTCGCCAGGTCGCACGTGGAACCGCTGCGCATCGCCGACAACGAGCTGAAGGCACGCCTCCGCGCATACCTGAAAAGCAGCATCGATCTCGTGCTCCGCCAGGACGACTTCAACGGCGAGGAGAAAGCCAACCTGGCCTCGGCCATTGCACAGGTCGGAAGACCCGAAGACATGGCGGACTTGGTGGCGCTCATCCGCGCCGACATCGAGAGGATGCGCCGCGGCCGGGCCGCGCGCGCGGCCGGCGACCATGGACCTCTCGGCAATGGCGGCAACATGAACTACGCCGGTTGGTACATCGCCGCCGTCATGCACCTCGACCCGGCCGGCGCCGAGAAGGTGCTCATTGAGCTGCTTCCCGAGCCGGAATACCTCTCGGACGCCGCGGCCGCGATGGCGCGCGAGTTCATGCCAAAGCTGGCGCGTTCCTTCGCCTCGACGTTCCGTTACGATTTGATGTGGGCCGCGCGCGAAGGCCGCAATCCGCCGCCCGGCGACGACCAGCGGCGCGCACGGTTCGTCGCCGCACTCAAAGCCGAAATCAAGCGCCTGAGAGAGCAAAACCAAGAGGGGAAACTCGCCCCTCGTATGAAAGAGCTCGCAAAGGCGCTTGCCGCAATTGACGGCCGAGGCTCCGCGGCGGCGGTGCTCGAACTTATTGCTATACCTGGGCAATGGGACCAATACACCCGACTCGACGCCGCGGAGCTCTTGTTGATGGCCGGTGTTGTCTTGCCCGCGGCGACCGCACTCGCTCTAGTCGATTCCATCCTCGAGCGGACAGAGGAGTGTATGCAGGATTCAGACAAGCACCTTGTGCTACGCGTCCTCGCGCTCTGCCCCTTCATCGACGACCCTGCGGCAGGGATCGCCAAGATGCGCGACGTGCTCGGCAGGCGGCGGTTAGGGGGATACGAACTGCGCGAGCTCGTCACCGCTCTCGGTGAGAGCCGCTCGGCTGTAGCCATCGACCTTCTGTACGAGCTCGCCTCCGATGCGCAGACGTTCGAGCAAGGCGAGGAGAATTTCATCAATGCTGTCGCCGCGCTCGATACGCCACGCGCACGCGAACTGCTTCTGGGTTTTGTCGATCCGGACATCCGCGGCATCGCGCTAACGCGCCGTCTTCAGCGCGAGGACGTGCTGGTCGCGCGGCTCACGGAGCTGGCCGGGCGCAGGCCGGAGGCGGCCGCGCGGCTGCGGGAATTGTGCGAACGCGACCTGCCGGAACTCAATCGGCACGTCCTCTCGAAAGTCATGGATTCGCTCGGAACGCCCGAAGCCCTCGCCGGAAATCTAAACCTGATCGATGACGCCAAGTCCTCGCCAATTCCGCAAGGCGTCTGGGACCAACTCGAAAGCGCTTTCGTCGAGCACCGACCCTACGGGCAGAGTCCCAACGTCTTCACGGTACACGCGCTCGCGTCAAACGAACTGCGCGCCCGGCTGTTCAGGATGGCGCTTGAGGACCGAAAACGCCGAAAATCCGCCTTCATCCTTCTAGGACAAATCGAGGAATGGCGCCTTGAGCATGGCAGGCCCACCGGCGAGCCCCGGCACCCCGACTTCGCGTCAGGCCAACCTTGGCCGCCCAAGGGGCCCTGACCTTACGGTCCTGGTGTCGTGGCGAAGGCGGCCGCGACCAGCGCGAACCACCAGGATCCGGACCGCGAGGTCGCTCGAGCGATCGCTCACTCGTCTAGAGGGCGGGATAGGCCGCGCGCACGGGGTCGGGGGCCTGGGGCCCGCCGCGGGCCGGGTCGTGTGCGGCTGCTGCCGCGCGGTGTCGCGGGCTGGCCGCGCCAGGTGATCCGCTCGGGCGCGACCCAGCCGAGCGCGACAGGCCTGCTTGTCGATGGCGACGAGGAAAAGCTCCCGATAGCCGAGCGCCCGCGCCTTCGCCTCTACCGCCACACACAGCCCCGCCCCGACGCCCCGGCGCCTCGACGTACACGCCGCCGAGCTGGAGGGCCGGGAAGACCTGACGCCCTGGCAGGTCGTGCACCCGGATGGCCGCCGTGCCGAGCGGCTGCCCGTCGGCGTGCGCCACCCAGGCGATCGGCAGCCCCTCCCGGTGTTCAGGTGCGCCTGCAGCTTGGCGAGGCGCGTCTCGAGCGTGTGCTCCGGCCGCAGGGCCCGCCAGTGCTCAAGCTGCCAGTGGGCGAGCGCCGGGACGAACTGCGGATAGTCGGCCAGGTAGCTGATCTGCACGCCACGCTGCCGCGAGCCGTCGGCTCACGCTGGCGCTCGTCCGCCGGTCGTCTCACCGGGCGGTGAGGTCGACGCGGCGCGCCTCTCTAGGCTGCGACCCCCTAGGCTACCGCCTGGCGAGTTCGCCGCGCGGGGGGTTACCTAGGGACCGGGCGGTACGGCGCGCAAGTCGTCGAAGTAGGTGATCGAGTCGGCTTTAGTCCAGACGCCGACCCGGCCGGCGTTGGTGAGCGCCTAACCGCGTTCGTAGCCAGCGACGACGCGGCCGCCAAGAAGGCGGTCCTGGCCCTGGCGCGGGACATCGGCTTCGACCCGGTGGGACGCTGGCCCGCTCAAGAACGCGCGCCTGCCGGAGCCGATCGGCTAAGCCTCGAGGACGAAAACGTAAGGCACCAGGAAAACGTAAGGCACCGGGTCGAGGAGCATGGTCCTACGCGGTGTGGAGGTTGAGCGTCGTGCGCACGTACGACAGAACACCCCACCATCGCTCTGTGGGGCGCTTGTTCCTCGGGAGCGAACTCAGCTCCGCGTTGGCCTGCCTCATGATCAGGTCGAGGGGTGTCCCGACCCAAGCGCCGCCGCGTGGGCGCAGGTTCGCGTCCCATTCGTTCTTGAGCCGCGTAAGAAGCTCACGCGCCTCAGCCGCGTTCTCTGGCGGGCAGCGCCCATCGACGAAAAGCTTCTGAATCGTCTCGATCTTGCCCCTCTCTGCATCGATGATTGCTTGCGCGGCGGTTCGGTCCATGCGTCCAGTGTAATGCTGTCCTGAGATCCTGCTCCAGGAACCCGTCGGGTCTGCCTTTTCGGCCGAAGCTCGTCGTCATACCCCGCCTGTGCTCGACAGGTAGTCGCTTATGGCCTGCGGCTGGAAACGAAGCGCGCCGCCTATCCGCAGGCTTCGGAGCAGGTTCCGCTGGCAGACCTTGTAGATGAGGGCTGAGCTCAGGCCCAGGCGGCTCGCCACCTCCCCGGACCGTCAGCAGGCGCTCATGCGGCCCTCGATCGAGCGGAAGCTCGCGCACCACCGGCGCACCAAACGGCGTCTCAACCGATGCGCGGGGTGCCACCGTATCCAAACTGGGCGCCCGTCTTTTCCCGACGCCGCACGACGCTCAGGATTCGCGGGAGCTGGCTTCCTTTCTCCGGGCTCGCCATTGCTTGAACGGCGCGAACGCATCGAACCCTGCGCGCTCTCTCCACTCGAAGAACAGGAACACCAGGACGCCTGCGATGATGCAGTGCCTGAGCGGCGGACCAAAACCGTCGACATCAAAGAGGCGCTCGGCATAGGCAACAAGCGCGCCGACCGTGGCGTTTACCAGGGGCCAGCGAATGAGCAGCCGCGAGAGCGCGCCCGCGACGAGCGTGGGCGCTACGGCGGCGATCATCTCGGAAGCGAAATCTCCGAACGTGTAGATGCTGTCCATTCCGGCTGCGACGGTAGCACGCCGTTGCTCAACGTTGCCGTCGCAGGTACGCGTCGAGGTCTGCCTCGGCGACGCGCAGGAGCGAGCCTACGCGGGCCCCTGGCAGCTCGCCGCGCTCGACCAGGCGGTAGACCGTCTCCCGGTGCACGCCGATGCGCTGCGCCGTCTGCGCGGGCGTGAGCTACCTCGTGGCCTGCTCTGAGACCACGCGGACGACACGCTCCCTGGATTTCTGTCCATTGTGTTCCGTGTCCCATGAGATCGCGGATGGTGCCCTTCGGGGCGACCGTGGCACGGGCGTGGCAAAGGTCAACGTCCCTGCCTGTCCTCCGCGTCCCTCTCCGTCCCCGCTCGTGTTCGTAACCATGCAGGGAGTGACGGAAAGGGACGTTCCGGGACGGTGTGGGATGGTGGATGTTCCAGCCCTCGAAGCCGCGGGCTGAAGGTTCGATTCCTGCCAGGCGCGCCGCCGGAATAGCAGCTGAGCCGGCGGAACGCCCTTCCACGTGACTGTGAAAGCGTACCCGGGCAACACCGCCCAATGACGAGCAAAACCACAGCCTCACTGCTGAGCCTGTGCTGAAGGGCGGCGCCTCAAGGGCCTCATTCGGTTGTCGTTCCGCGGTGTTGGCCATTTAGCGCCGCGGACTGTTAATTCGTGGGTCGCTGGTCCTCCGCCTCGTCAAGTAAGCCCGACGTCCTCGAGATCGGTCACCTCACCCGCGAAGTACTTCTGCTCGCCGTTTCGGAGCAGGGACTCGTTTGGGTTCCGCGCCGAGGCGCAGATCGCTGTGTCCGCCGACGGGGAGATCGACGCAACTTGAGGTACGGTTCTCCAAGTCGGTTCTGCGAATGGAGGACCGTTGCCACAATACGTCAGTCCGACGATCACGAGCGACGATTGGAGTTCCGGCCGGAAGACAGACTTCGATGTCTTCGAGGATCAGCTGCGTGGCTGGATCTTTGCTCCAGCTCGCGCGCTATATCCGAATCAGCACGCCGGCACGGCATTGCTCCTGCTCGTGACCCCCTACTTCGAGATGGTCGCCAGTTTCCTCAAGGGCAAGGAGAGTAAGGGGAAGTCCACCCGGTACCTCCGGTATGGTCTTAAGAGAGTCTTGCCCGCGGCGACGAGAGCCTCGATCGAAGCGTACATCAACCAAGTCCGGCATGGGGTCGTGCACGAGGCTATCTTCCGTCGTGTCGTGCTTCACAAAGGGCAGCAACTGCCCGCCTTCGGCTTTGTCCGCGCGGGGCGGCACTCGGCGCTTGTAGTAGATCCCTTTGTACTGCTCGATCGAGTTGAAGCTCACTTCAACGACTACATACGCCGACTGCGCGATCCATCAGAAAAGCTTCTACGTCGCCGATTCGAGAAGTTCTGGCAGATGAAACAAGCGCGATAGTAGCGCGGCTTCTGCTGCCTTTGGTCCGGCTAGGTTCCGGGCTCCCATCCCCACTCCACGGCGTTTCGCCGCAAGAGGCGGAGCGGGAAGAGCTGATCGGCCCTCCTCGCCAGCGTCGGAATCCGATGCGGACCGCGCATCCTGAGGACGCGGTCCGCAGCGTCTTGGAGGCCGCAGCCCGCCGCTGAGACGTAGAGCGGCTTGCGGCTTCCCCTTCGACCGCGCCCGCCAATGCGCCGAAAGATTGACGGGATGGCCCGAGCGCGTCGCCATGCCCGATTTTTCCGCCTCCAGCGCACCTTCTGGATCGCGGTCCTCGCCTGCACGGGGCACTCAGGCAGTTCGAGTGACCTATGCTGGGACGATCGACATCCTTCAATCGCCTATTGCGCCACCTGCCCGACGCAGCGCAAGGAGACGTTCCCATTCCCATTGCAGCCCGCGTTCACCGCGCCGAACTCCCCGTCATACCCGTAGGAAGAGTACAAGGATTTGTCGCCGTCTTCCTCGGACGACGACGTGAACCATTTTGTCGTCAAGCCCGGAATCGCGTCACGAATCCCGTCTTCCTCCAGAACGACAAAATCGCTGTCGTGATCCGGGAAGCCCTTCTTGCCATTCAATTTCCTTGGATAACCCGACGGCACGCGCCAGGTGACTGAAGTCAGGTTGCCCTTTTGAGCCGCGTAATCCGGTGAGGCGCAGAGGGACTCCTTCATGACCGAATCATGCGAGTGCCTGCCCAGATCGTCGCTCACGTAGAGCCCGCTCTTCTGATCCTGAAAGACGCGGAAGGTGCGACTCCCCGAAACCACGACGACTTCGACGCGCCACGAGACCGGGCCGCCCTTCGTCTTCACGGTGCAGACGTAGCCGCGCCCCGCTTTGGCGATGGCTTGCGCGTCACAGGCAGGCAACGCGCTCGCATGGCTGGTGCGATGGTAGGCGATTCCAAGCGACGCGATCGCCGTGAACAAGACGAGCCTCGCGACAATGGCCGGTGTTTTCATGAGCTCGAGTGTACAGGAAGCAGGATCCCTCTTCAGCTCAGCCTCCCCGACAGGAGCTCACGTGCTCCAGTGATCTGTCCTCCTGTACCGGGGGCTACGGGGCGGCCTTACGCCCGCGAAGCTCATGGAACGGCGCCACGAATTGCCAGGTTCGATCACTGGCGGGCGCGGCGAGCCATATCGTCGCCTTAGGGAATCGTCGCGGCGGCGGACTCGGAAGGTCCCGCGATCCTAAGTGTGTGGCCGGGCGCGGTTGCCGGCACGCGAGTAGCGGCACCCCTTTTTGTAGCGTCCAAACTTCGTGAGCGATTGAAACGTCCTTCCGCATCCTAAACACTTGTGTTCGCCGGACGTCGGGGGTGGAATGCGAACGAAAACGTGTCCGGGCGAAGGCTTCCTTCGCCTATCGCGCGACGTCACCTTCTTTCCCGCCACTATGGCGTGATCCAACTCCGCGTCAGACGCTTTGATCCATCCCTCATCTCCGACCGGGCCTTCCGCGGGCGGTCCCTCGGCAAAGAGATGGCGCTGGAGCCGCTCGAGGGGATCCGCCCGAATCCGACTTTTGAATCTCGTCGGGTGTCACGCCAAGGGCTTCTGCGAGATGCCTGATCGAGAACTGGTCGGCACCCGGGGCAACTGCGAGCACCTGGGCGCTGCGCGTAGCGAGCGCCGTGACCAGGTCCTGCTCGACACCGCTCTTCACAACCAAGTCGACGAGAAGCGTCGGATGGCCTACGACCGGATGTTCGATGCCGTCGCGAATCCGCTCCGTCGCAAGGCGAAGGACCATCGCGCGGTCCGCGAGCCGGGCGCGGGCAAGCTCCGTCTCGTAGACGCGGAGGAGCCGGGACAGCTCGGGCCGGACGGACTCCAGTGCGCGCGACTCGATTCCTGCCAGGCGGACCTCCTGCAGCGTCCGCGCGAGCGCGCGCGCCAATCCCGGGCGTCCGACGAGAGGCGCCAGCTTTCCCAGCTCTCCCGTGCCCGCGCAGATGTGCAATACCCGGGTGCAGAGCGCCTCGATGGCGAGCTCGCCGACCGCCACGAGTCCACGCGCAGCCAGCACGCGCGAGCCGATCGCGCCAGCGACTCCGGCGAGCGAGAAGCGACGCCAGCCGAAGGTGGCAGCCCGCCTCGCGCTGCGAGCAACCTCCGCCGCGGCGACCTGGCTGTATGCGACGACGAGCACCTGCTCTCCAGCGGGCCGGGCCGAGAGCCATCGTGCGGCGTGCTCCTGGCGGAGGGCGGCGGAGGGAGAGGTGGAGAGCCTGGTGCTTGCCCGATCAGCGATCCAATTCAGTTCCGAGGTGCGGGGTATTGAGGCGGACGCATCGCCGCGTCGTTGGTCCCTGGTACTCGATACCACGGCCGTCCGACAGGGTCGGGACCAGGCCCCTGCGTCGTTCCATCGGGCGTGTCGCAGGCGCGCCCGCTGGGCGCATCAGCGAAATTCACTGACGGCAAACTGTCCCTTCGGTCGGGGGGAGCGGCGGCACCGAGGCGAGACCAACGCCCGACCATGTTAGGCCATCTGTTGGGTGGCCATACCGCGGACAGGTGGCGATTGGGCAGCCGCCAAGCGAGCGTGGATCCGACCTTCTCGAAGCGCACACAAGCGCAACTTGACGTCGTAGAAAGTTGGCCCACCATTCGCCGCCTTCAGGACCTCGGCCAGAACAACGGCAGCAGCGAATGCGCCAACGAAAGGCACGGCAACCGATTTCCCGGCAAGCACGAGACGGCCGCAGTGATCTTCCTTGAGGGCTTGATAGCCGTCACTGTCCTTGACAAGCCGCTCCCTTCTCGCGTTGCGCACCTGGATCTCTTCCATCGACTCGACCGGCCACAATTCAGTCGGGACTCGGGGATTTGGCCATGAATGGTAGGAGATGGCGTCGAAATTGCTCGCCTCGCCGCCGAGACCGCTGTCAAAGCCCCCGCTGAAGCCCGCCTGCGCTAACCACTGGCGCGGTTGGTTGTCGTCGAAGCCGCAAAGCGAAATGACTGGCTCTCGTTCGGCACGACGGAAATGTGCGTCGATACGGCGCTCGATGAGCCGCGTCTTAAAGCCGCGCTGCTCAAGCCAATCGGCCGCCATGCGCGTCTTCAGCTTTCCCATCCAGTCGGCGCTGGCGATCGCACCGGTCTCCAGATTGGCATGCTCGACCGTGTCGTCATCGCACAGGACGAGCGTGGCTTTGCTTGGATCAGCATGCCGTAGAGATGCATAGGCCCAGAGATACGCTTGCCCAAGGTGACCCAGTCCAAACACCGCCAGCTCGCCGGGCAGCTCGGTCACGGGCTCCCCGATTCCGGGTTCCGCTTCGGGCGCGAGGTCGGGACGCCAGAGCGACAGCGTCACGATCCGCCGAGTCGCCGAGACGCTGATCCCCGCGAACTCGGCGAAGATCTCGCCCACTCCGATTGCTGCTGCCGCCAATCCAGTCAGTGGGCAGAACGAACGCTCGGGGAGGCGACCGAGTTGCTCCGCCGGTCCCACCGATAATCGCCATCCGTCAAAGGTGACCCTTAGCGCGCGCGAAGACGGCTCCCATGCGCCGAGTAGAAGATGCGGCTGATCTGTTGGCACTTGAGCGCGCTCTTCCAGTTTGCCACCGAGTACGGCGATCGCGTCGCCGAGCGTAGTGCCGGGTGCCAGCCGCAAGAGATTCGGTGCAGCGCGCAAGTCCCGCGACGTGTAGACCGTGCACCCGGCAAACGTCCGTACAGCCACGTTCACGACGGTCAGCAAGGCGAGTTGCAGGTCGTACGACTCCCGGAGATCATCTCCCGCCACGACGCCAAACCCTCTCTCCACGCGTCGACGGCGCGAATCACCGGGGTCGGCGGCGTCACGGTCGAGGAAGAGCTTGTCGATCCGGGAGAGGCTTTCGGGCGTGATCTTGGTCGTCATCTCTCCTACCAGAAGCAAAGCCTGATTGGCACGCTCTCATCGCGAGCGCGATACCGCTCCCAGCGCCCTTCGCGCTCGAGCACGTGGATGCCCACCTCGTTCAGCGTCCACCTCGATGTATGGCCGAAGCGGGGCGCGATGAGGGCGACGTGCCCCACCACCGGCACCATGGCGTACCTCTTGTCGACGGAACTCTGACCAACTTCGCCATCCGGATGGGTATGGATGTCGGCTAACACTTGCAGCGAACGCCTGGCACAGAGTGCCCAGAGCGCCGAATAACCCGGGCCATGGAAAACGACGGTGCCTTGTTCCAACGCTGTCGGATCCAAGTCGTCGTAGCAGACAAATTCGACAACCCGACGGTCACCACCATCGCCAGTTCCAAGCAGGAAAGCTCCGCTCTCGCGCCGGCGTTGTCCGCGGCGGCGAAGTTCGCCAACTAAGCGGAACCAAGTCAGCCGTGGCAAACTAATCGCACTGTCAGCAGCCAAGGTAGTCGTCGCAGTTGAGCCATCGATGCACGAGCGCGATGAAATCGGTGAGAACGTTCTTCGTCGTCCAGATGTGCTGGGGGTTTTGTCTCGCCCAGTCGTGTCCTTGTTGCGCTTGCCGGTCGTACGGGTGGTAGAAGCCCCTGCCCGGCGCCGCCCAGCCGTGCACCTTGAACACGGCCGCTACGACGGAGCCCCCACGCCCTTTGGGCCACAGGCCCGGCGACAGGTAAGTCTTCTGCGACTGGTCCCAGAACGCCCCGGTGGGCGAGTGCGCGTTGTACCCTTCAAGATCCCAGCGAACAAGCAGCCGTTCGGGACCGTTGGCGCGTGGCGCGGCTCTCACCCAGGTGAAAACCGCCGGCCAATCGGTCTCGCTCATTTCTCGCGCCAGGCACCAGTGACCGTTCGCTACCCCGATGCGAAAGTCTGCCCGCTGAAGGTCAGCCTCAAGCAGGCGCTGTGCGTTGGAAGCCGTCACGCCCACGCCTATCCTTGGGGTGTAACTTCGCGCACAAGGTCGAACTCGAGCGCAGATGAACCAGGCTGCAGGAGTTCGCCCAAGTGCTCGTCCGGTCGAGGGTGCACGCCAGTCGGTCGCAGCGCGAGGACGAGGTCCGCGCCCGCGGCGGGATCGACCTTGAAGCGCTTCTTCGCCCACTCGGTCACGGTCGCGATGGTGGTCGCGGGCGAAAACCTGCGCTTCCGTTCACCGTTGAAGTGCACTGTCACCTCGACGCGGCGCACCGCCCGCGTGTGCACGTGCCGCAGTTCGCGCACGTGCAGAGCGTGCAAGGTCGCATCGATGTCGACGGGCTCCTGGATGTCTTCGTCTCGGTCTGGGTTGTCCAATGCGTCAGCTGGTTCTCCGACGAACACCACTTCCCCGTCCCGGAGCAACGCGTTCGACCGGGCGAGCACGTCCTTCAAGCTCTCGCCTTCAGAAGCCGTCAGGACTTGGGGCTTTCCAACTCCGTGCAGGAAAAACTCGATCACGTCCTTGCTCATCCCAACACCTCCGTTATGCGCTAAACTGGTTGCCCAGCCATGCAACACTGTGTCCACTTGCCCGAGGAACCGGCCGCTTTGAGCGGAAGGGATGTCCGTTGTCCATACAGACAACAGTCTAACGAGGGCGTCTGTGGCCGTCAAGGCAGGCGCGACCCTCGCTCCAGCCTGAAAGCGTGGCGGCGGTGCGGGCAGCGAAATTGCCGAATGGCCTGGACGGCTTGACCCTTCCGCCTGGGCAGAGAGGAGATGAACTGCATGCTGCCAACTGGTTTCGGCGCCGCGCTGAACAAGCTGAGAGAACGACGAACCTTGTCCCTCCGCGAGCTCAGCACGCTCGCCGAAGTGGATCACGCCTACGTGTACCGTCTCGAGACCGGAGAGAAGACAAATCCTTCCGACGAGGCCCTTGAGAAGCTCATTCGGGTCCTAAAGCCTGGCGCTCGCGACGCCGCCATGCTCAAGTGGCTCGCCGCCCATCCAGACACAGATCCGAACCTCGTTCTCTACGTCCTGGATGACCCAAGAGTACCGCTAGAACATTTCACGGCCGCAGCCGGCACTGTGCATCGTGGCACTGCGCGACCCGATCCAGCGAAGCTACTCGAGCGAGTACGGAAGATCATGGAGGAGGAGTAGATCGTCATGGACGAGCCCGAAGCTCGGCAACGAGCTCGAACGTTCGTAACGCGCGTGGGCGCCGGCGCCATGCCCGATATGGAGGTCTGTGCGAAGGCAGCGAACGCACGTGTCCGAACGGAAGCGCTCGGGCAGGGCGAGTCCGGGTACACGATTCCCGCGGGTGCGCGATTCGTCATCACGGTGAGTAGCAATGAGTCGCAGGAACGGCAACGCTTCACCGTATGCCACGAGATCGCGCACATCATTCTCCGGCTGCCCTCAAACCACACCGAAGTGCCCTCATGGTCGTACGCCAAGCGAGACCTCAACGAGGTCCTGTGCGACATCTTTGCATCAGAACTTCTGCTGCCGTACCAGCACTTCCTGAAGAGGATTCCTGAAGGGGACCCGACAGCGGAAGTAATCGAACTCCTCGCCGCGGACTTTGGGGCATCGTTTCCTGCGACTGCGTCGCGTTATGCCAGCCTCGCGTCTTTTCCCTGTGCCTACGTGACGATGGAACGAGGGTTCGTGCGCTACGCGGGTCCGAACACTGCGTTGCGCCGAATCGGCATTCGACTGCCACAAAAATGTCCCATGCCGCCCGGGTCCGTCGCCCATCGCCTGCGATCCATGGGCGCGTTTGCAACGGAAACCGACCAGGTCGCGCAAGACGTGTGGCTGGAGAACTGCAACGGTGGGTACGAGTTGTGGGAGCTCGCGCGCCATTACGGCAGTTACGATCAGACCATATCTCTGCTGTGGTGTTCCGAGAACGACCTGCCGCAAGGCGAGGTAGACCGGTTCGGAAAGCGCGTCGACGAAGACAACGGTGGTCTCGAGGAACTGACAGGCGAGCTGAAGTGGAGCAAACGACGCCGGAGGTAGAAGCTCGCATGAAGTACCGGCAGTTGTCCGTGCGACGTGAAAGCCCCCGCGTATTGGCGCGTCACGTTCGACCATCCGCCGATCAATCTCGTCGAACGCGACACACTGCGCGAACCGGCGGCGGTGGTTCGCCGAGACTCTGCCGCCGGCACGCCGGCCCATTCGCGCACATTACCGCCCAGGCAGAAGTCCGGAGGTGAGCTGCCGATCCGCGCAACTGCTGCTGCGTCGGCGGTGGCGCAGGCGTCTTTTCAAATTCCGAGAACAGCAACGCCGAGCGCTCGTCAAGACTTCTCTCAGCCTCCGGATGGAGGGGCGGTACCTCTGGCATGGGGCGCTCCTCGCGACGAAGATACGGCGAGCCCTTTGTGGGGGCGAGCCGCATCAACACGAGCGCTTCAACAACGGGTGCTCGCACCGGCACCAAGACGCACTCTTGCGGGTCGCAGCGCTCGGCGAATATCCGCGATCCACGCAGCGAATGACCAAACTACCGCTATCGCGGCGAGAACCCACCTGCCCCAAGCGCGGATGAGCCGGTTGCGCGGCGCGGACTGTTCGGCCTCAAGAGCCATCTTCTCAGCCTTCTGGATCTCTGTTTCCATCTCCAATGCGTTGGCGCGCGCGCGCAACTCGGCGGCAGTAGTGGCTGGTCGATTGAGTCTGTCTTGCTGCTCCTGTCGTAGCGCCGCGGCGCGGTGCTGAAAGTGCCGAGTCTCGTCACCAGTGAGGAGAAGCAGCCAGAACATCAAGAACGCCCAGGACAAGGCGCCCGTGAGGAGTTGCATCGCAAGATCGCCAAGCGCTGCACGTAGTGTGACCCCACGTCCCGCGATGAGCATAGGAAGAGTCTAAGTCCGGGCGGGCTGTGAAATCGAGGTCCGCGAACAGCAGCGTGCGGTCGGCAAGTGCGCCACGGCATTTGACGTACAGTCAAATGGATGCTAACTGTACATACAATAGTAAAACGACTGCCGAAGGAGGGATCCCGAGATGGACGAGCCAGACCGTAGGCGCTCGGATCGCAGGCGCTCAGCGGGGCCAGAATCGGCGGAGCGTCTCGCCGCCGCTGTCGGCGACCTGCTGAAACGCCTGACGGCTGCTTCGACCGGCAACGAGCCCACCTCGGGAGTCGACGATGCCGCTCGGCTCCTCAAGACGACCCGAGGCGGCATCTACGCGATGCATGCTCGCGGCAAGTTGCCGCGACCCATCGGCCCTGGTCGTCGTCTGATCTGGCGGACGGCCGACCTGCTAGAGTGTCGCGCCAGGCGTGCGTCGTCGCCGGAGAAAGGCGAACGACGATGAGTGTGAGGGTCAGCAAGAACAAGAAATGGGGGTTCCTCGAGGTGGACATCCGTGTGCGACTTCCGGACGGCACGCGCCACCGCGAGCGGACGAAGTCCCCTGTCCAGTCCAGGTCCGGGGCGAAGCGCTGGGCTGAGGAGCG
>Ga0137390_10000127_pt1 | contig 44240 bp, 32 predicted proteins | sample 15con2h24AmetaG_FD_104937 | JGI IMG/M metagenome (GOLD analysis project Ga0137390, IMG submission 104937) | Vadose zone soil microbial communities from Angelo Coast Range Reserve, California, USA - 15con2h2.4A metaG | ecosystem: Environmental > Terrestrial > Soil > Vadose zone > Saprolite... | reverse complement strand
GGGAGCGCCTATGGGGTGATCCTTCTTCTCCTGCCTGGCGGATCGTCTTGCTGCTCGCCGCCGCCCTCAAGGTCGTTCGTCCTCGCTTCGCTCCGGGCGCTCCACCTTGACCCCTGCGTCGCGGAGCAAGAGCCTCGCAGCCATGAAGGAAGAAGGGGAGTTTGTCAGTAGAACGTCCTTGACCCAGGGCCCCTCTACAGCTAAGAAGATCCGTTAGGCCGACGGGCGGGCGACGACGGCCGTTCCGATCGAGCCCCCCGGCGGGATCACAAACGTGCCCTGGGGCTCGACGATGGCGAAGCCCGCGTAGCGCAGCATGGTCTCGAGCGCGCACGTGCTCATGATCCAGTAGGCGGTGTTCTCCCCCGGGAACTCCTCCGTGCCCTGGTAGCCGAAGGAGATGAGCGGCCGGCCCGGGAACTGCTCGTCCAGCTCGGGGAGCACCGCCGTCTCGATGACCGCCAGCTCGCGGGTGACCGAGCGGATCGCGTGGAGTGCCTGGAGCGGGTTCTGGAGGTGCAGCAGCAGCGATCCGCAGAACACGACGTCGAACGTGCCCACCGTGTAGGGCGAGAGGTCGTACACGCTGCAGTGGCGGTACTCGACCTTGGAGCGCCGCAGCTTGTGGGCCATCCGGAAGTGCGTCGGCCAGGACGTGTTGTCGGCCCACACGCCCAACCGGGCCCGCATGTGGGGCGTCCAGTCGCAGTCCCCGACGCTCGGCACGTCGATCGCCACGACCCGCTCCGCGCCGCGGTCTTCCATCTCGAAGGCGAAGAAGCCGTCCCCGGTCCCCACGTCGAGGACCTCCTTTCCCCGAAGGGTCGACGGGATGCCGTAGCGGTCGACGACGGGGCGGATGTCGTAGACACCTTTTGACACGAGCCCGTTGCCGAGCTCGATCGTGTGGTACCACCCCTGGAGCCGTGCGTCGTCGGGTCGGGTGGGGAGGTCGGCTGGCATCGGCGAGATAGTAACCGCTCGGCGCCGGGATCATCGTCGCCCTGGGCGCGGTCGGGGGCGTGGTGGGGGCCGTGGTGGTGGGCGTGGCTTACCGGGGCCCCGGGTCGACCACGTCGCCACGATCCCCATGAACGAGAGGGACAGGGCGACGACCGCAAGGCCGTGGATTGGCCAGCGGGGCTGGTAGCGGAACTCGATGGTGTGGCTGCCCGGCCCGACCGCGACGCCGCGCAGCGACACGTCGACCCGCAGGATGGGCGCCGCCCTCCCGTCCAGTGTGGCGGTCCAGCCCGGATACCACTGGTCGGAGAGGACGACCACCCCGCCAGACGTGATCGACGCCCCAGCGGGCACCGACACCACGACGTCCTGGGCGTCGTAGCGCTGGAGGACCGCTGCCGGACCGGCCGGGCACGATGCCGGTGGTGCACCCAGCTCGCCGACCGCCGGCCCCGGGGCCACGAGGACCGTGGCCTGGAAATCCGGTCCGCTCATCGTCTGCATCCGCCGGAGGGCATCGGCGTCGCTCGCCACCGACCAGCAGGGGACGAGGAACGCAGCGGGAAAGGCGCCGGCCTGGTCGAAGACACTGAACCGGTCGTTGGTGGCCAGCGTCCCCGGCCCCGCCTTGCCGTTCGGCGCCGTGACGCTGTCCACGCCGAGGAGATCGAGGACCGCCGGCTCGGTCGCCCGGTCGCCGAGCGGGAGGATGGCGTTGTCCACCTGCGAGGAGGCCGGCAGGTCCTGCTGCATGAGGGACCGCAGCCGGAGCACGCTGGCCGGCACCAACGGGTCGTAGCCGTTGATGCTGTAGAGCCCGAAGACCATCGAGAAGTTGGGGGGCAGCTGCTCGTTGTCCGTCTGCACGAACCGGGGCCGCTTGTCGGGCAGGAGGGCCAGGTACTGCAGTTCGGGGCTGGACGCCACGGGGGGTGTGTCGGGTTGGAAGGGGTGGTAGGAGAAGCCGAAGATCCACAGGTCAGCCCCCACGAGCAGGACCAGCATCCCGGCCGCCAGGACGGAACGCCGCGAGGATCGTGCGACGAGGGACGCCAGCCACCATCCCGTGCCGAGCACCGCGAGCTGGCGCAACCCCCGGCCCAGCACGAAGACCACCGACACTGTCGTTCCCCAGCGGAACACGGTCAGGGCGGCCAGGGCTGCGAGCAGCACGCCGGAGGCAACGGTGGCGGCCCGGGTTGCGCGCGGGGACCTGCGGAGCAGCGCGTCGAGCCCGAGGGCCGCCAGCCCGGCGATCCCCGCGTCCAGCAGCAGGGCCATGAGGTTGGTGCCCGGGAACCGCGAGAGCAGGGGGAGTTCCACGAACACGACGCGCAGGAGCGGCGCCCCGAAGGCCCCGGCAAGGCCGAGCAACGCCACGAGTCCGAAGGAGAGACTGAGGCGCCGGCGCCCGTGGAACACGCCGGCCACGGCGAGTGGCAGGGTCAGCACGCCGGCGTAGACCGCCGTGTCGGTGTAGTAGACGGGGGCGAAGAGGTAGTTGTTGTTGACCGGGTTCCCGAAGAAGTCCGGGATGAGGAGTGTCTTGAGGAAGGTGCCGGGGATCTTGTACGCGAGCAGCGTGGCGTACCCGGTCGAGTGGGCGATCTGACCCGCGTACTCCAGAGCGCCGAAGATCTGGATGGAGGCCAGACCCAGGCCGATCCCGTAGGTCCCGGCCATGGTGAGCGCCCCCCGCACCAGTTCCTGGATCGCGGCCCCCGGAGCCCCCTGGGCCCCGTGTGCCCCGTGAGCTGCCCGTCCGGAGCGACGGACCTCAGCGGCGGCCGACACCATGGCAACGACGGCCCACAGACCCGTCGCCAGCCAGACGAAGTACGCGACGAGGGGCTGCCCGGCAAGGGCGCTGAGGGCCAGGGCCACGCCGGCCACGATGGCCCCGCGCCCGCGATCCCCGCGGCGCGCAAGCTCGACGCCGCCGAGCGCCATAGGGAGCCAGACCGCCGCCCCCAGGACGGGATCGCTCGTCGACCAGGCCATCATGAACCCGCTGAAGGTCCAGACGATCGCGCCCAGGCTCGCGGCGTAGGGATGCAGCCGAAGCACACGCAGGAACCAGTAGGCGAGCAGCAGGGACGCCAGGATGGTGACGGCCCAGATCGCGGTCCCCACGGCCGCGACATGCCCGAATGCGTACAGCCAGTTCGGCGGGTAGAACGTGCCCGTCGAAGCGTCGGCGGCGAACGGCACCCCGACGAAGCGGGTCGGATCCCACAGCGGCAGGTGGCCAGCGTGCAGTTGGTTGCCCAGGTAGGTGTGCCAGGGAAGGAGGGTGTTGTACGTGTCGGTGTCCGCCAGGTTCGAGGGATGGCCGACCGGCGCCGGGACCTTGAAGAAGTAGGCCCCGAAGTCGGTGGGGAAGTGCACCTTGCCCAGCACCATGGGGTACGTGAAGGCGACCCAGACCAGGCCCAGAAGGGCAAGCGAGACCCACCGGACGGCGCGGGGGGAGGCCACGCCGGTGCCGGGAACGACCGCGGGCCGGGAGCGATCAGGCAGAAACCGGCTGGGACCGGCTTGCGTCCGCACTGGCGGCGATCCTAACCGAGCGCCCGATTCAGCCTTCCCGGGCCGGCCGGGGACCCGGCAGTAGGATCACCCCCATGGTGCGGACCCAAGGCCGGGCACCCTTCTCCCAACCGCAGGCAACCGTCGAGGGGCAGGGACGGATCAGCGTGCCGGTCGCCGACGGCTTCCGGGGCTTCGCCGCACTCGCCGTCGTGCTGACGCACGCAATGTACGGGGCGGGGCTGCCCCGACTCGGTTCCGACATCGCCCGCAACGTCCTGATTTCCGGCTACATGGGGGTCGACTTCTTCTTTGTCCTCAGCGGGTTCCTCCTGTTCCTGCCCGTCGCGGCCCGCGGCAGGTTCCCGGACGTGCGCTCGTACGCACTGAGAAGGGCGGCCCGGATCCTCCCCGCCTACTACATCGCTCTCGGCGCCACGCTGGCGCTGCTCCTGTTCCTCACCCGGGGCCACGCCAATCCCGCCCTCACCCGCCACGACCTCGCCCTCAACGTGGTGCTCCACACGACCTTCCTGCAGCACAGCCTGGGCAATGCCCTCGTGCTGGCCGAGGGGTTGGGGGTCAACGGGGCACTCTGGACCCTGTCGATCGAGGTCTTCTTCTACATGGGGTTGCCCCTGATCGCCGTCCGGTACTGCCGCCGGCCCTTCGTGGGCCTTGGGATCGCCCTCGTCATCGCCGCGCTGTGGAGGGTGGGCTCGGCTCACCTCCTGATCCCCACGCCGCCGCTCGCGGGGCTGCGGGCGCCGGCGCTGGCCCGTCTCATCCTCGTCACCCAGATCCCCACCTACTTCGCACATTTCGGCTTCGGGATGACGGCGGCCTGGCTGTTCGTCCGGATGCGGCGCAGCCGCGTGGCCGGCCGCCCGTGGCTGGTGGCCGTCCAGGTGGCGGCCCTGGGGGGCATGATCGTGGGCATGGAGCTGGCCGGCCACCGGGACATGACCGGGACCGCCGGGGCGCTCGACCACTGGTCGTCGACGACGCCGATCGCCTTCGGCTTCGCCGTGCTGCTGCTGGCGACTGCCCTCGCGCCCCGGTGGGCGCAGTCACCCTTCGCCAACCCGGTGTCCCGGTGGCTCGGGGACATCAGCTACGGGGCGTACCTCTGGCACCTGCTGTTCATCGAGTTCGCCCTGGTGGCCCTGCACTGGACCCCGGCCCAGACGACCGGTTCCTTCGTCCGGATGTTCGGGTTCACCCTGGCGGGATCCCTCCTCGCCGGCTGGGCGTCCTTCGTGCTGATCGAGCGGCCCTCCATCGCCTGGGCACGGCGCCGGTCGAATCTCCGGGAAGACCGCGTCCTCCCTGTCCAGGACGCCGCGGCACCCTAAGGCGCCTTTAGCTTCGCGGCGACGTCGTAGTCGTAGACGTAGACGGTGAAGCCCTTGACCCGGTACTCGGCGTTGGGGGACCCGAGGTACGTGGGAGGAGGCGACTCCGGCTCGCCCAGGATGCGCTGGGCGTGGGAGACCAGGAAAAACGTCTTCGTGGCGGGGACCGGCCGGTACCAGGAACTCACCGCATTGATCGGGTACTGGCAAAGGGACCGTGCCGGGGGCACCCCACACTCGAGCACCGGATAGATGTGGACCTTCAGGCCGCTGCTCCAGGTGAGGCCGAGCGACTCCCAGTAGCCGGCGAAGCCCCGGGTGAGCCCGTGGTCCTCGAGGAAGGAGACGAGGGCGGGGCCCTCGGCGGCGAGCTGCGGTTCCTGCATCCCGACCATGGGCGTCTGCAGGTTGCGCATGAAGACGACCTGCCCGCCGATGCTCATGAGGCAGAAGAGCGTCACGACGCCCGCCGCGGCGGTCCTCGGCCACGGGAGATCGCCCCAGAGGCCAACCCCGGCGGCGATCGCGAAGAAGAGCGGGACCAGGTATCGGGCCGAGGCCACGCCGCCCACAGGGAGGTCGCTGAACAGGAAAGCCGCCCCGACGCCCAGCACGGTGAAGGCCCAGAAGAGCGTGAAGAGCGCCAGGGCCAGCGTCTGGGACTCCGAACGCGGCCGAGGGGTGCCGCGCAGCGCGCCAACGAGGCGCAGGGGGGCGGCGAGGGCGAAGAGGCACAGCAAGGCCAAGGCCAATCCGGCCCACGAGACGAGACCACCGGCCGGCTTCGGGAACTCTCCGTCGGCGAAGGCGAGCAGGCCGTGGCCGAACATCCCCAGGTTCGCCCGCACCTGGGACGCCCCGGCGACGCCGAGCGGCACGTTCTTGAAGGTCTGGAATCCGATGCCGTGCATGGCGCGGGCGGTCAGCAGCGCGCTGGCCACCATGACCAGGGCCACGCCCCCGGCGGCCACGAGGACCCGGACGCCGGAGCGGCGCCGGAGGAGGAGGGCGCCGCCGATCGCTGCCGCGACGAACGGCGCGAGGCCGCTCACCGCCAACAGCGGGTCCGAGGCCAGGTTGATGCCCGCCGCGATGCCGACCCCAACCACGACCGCCGCACTGGGCCACCAGCGGCCACCCGCGGGGAGGGTGGCGAGCAGGACCAGGGTTGCCAGGAGCAACGCCCCGGTGAACCAGGTCGGGCCCCGGAGCCCGGCGTAGTTGTAGATGACGATCGGGCTGGCCGAGACGGCGATCGCCCCCGCCAGGATCGCCGGCCATTTCCCGGCGACCCGCCAGGTCGCCCAGGCGAGCAGACCGGCCGCAGCCCAGGACAGCCCGAGGGACCACAGCTCCCAGACGGTCCTGTGGAAGGGCAGGGATCGGGTGGCGAAGCCGAAGAAGAAGGTCGATGCGTACGAGGCGACCCCGATATGGGCGGAGCTGGGGCCGCCGCGCAGCATGTCCTGGGTGAGCAGCGGGATCGAGGAGACGTCGCTGTTGAGGAACGTCGCCCGGCGCAACCGGTCGAGGTTGAAGAGGAAGAGGAGGAGGTAGGAGCCGGCGGCAGCAAGGGGCCCGAGGATGGCGAAGCGCGCGAGGAGTGGCGGAGGTGAGGAGTGGGCTGGGCCGGGGCTCCGTTCCCGCCGGTGCCGGCCCTGCAAGGCCCCCGCGTCCGCTCCTGCCCGACTGCGGTCGCCAAGGCGCATCGCCAGGAGTATAGGCCCGGGGCGGGCCTGTCCGGGCCCCGTACGAGCCCGGGGGGAATACCGGACCTCCCCTGGCGCAGCCTGTACTCTGCTCGCATGCTCGCCCGGGACCCACTGTCGGCTGCCCGCCCTCGCCCCTCGGCTCGGAGACGGCATTGTGGCTGAGGCTCGTCTTGCCCTCGGAGAGATCAGGTCCCGGGCCTCGACCCTCTACGCCCAGGTCATGCGGATGGCGCTCATCGCCCCCTTCGCCGGGGCCACCGCGTACCTGCTCGTGCTGGCGGCGAACTACCGGTCGATCCTGGTGGGCGTCTTCTGGAACAGCGACGTGGCCTCGATCCCACTCATCGCCGGCGACGTGGCACACCACGCAGGGGGGGTAGCCCGGGTCAGTTTCGCTTCGTACTACTCCACGTTCATGTTCGACCTGCTGACGAAGGGCCTTCCGTTCCACCGGGGTCTGTGGGAGTTCCTCTCCATCGGCCTGTCCCTGGCCGGCGTGGTGCTCATGGCCTGGGCCTCCCGGCGGGCGGCCGGGAAGGCGGCGGGGATCCTCACGTTCAGCATCGGGATCGCAGTCAGCCCGCTCCTGCTGTACACCTACTTCGCCTTCCGGGGACCCACGTGGTTCGCGGGGATGCTGCTTGGTGCCTCGCTCGTCTTCCTGGCCACCCTGCCCGAGCAGACTCCCCGGTGGCTGGTGGCGGCCGGCGTGCTCGCCGTGGGGTTCATCGCGGGCTCCGGGGTCGCCTCGGATCCACTGGTTGCGGCCGCAGGCGTGCTGCCATTCCTCGGAGCGGCCCTCGCTGCCTGGCTGCTCCTGCCCGGGAAGGCCAGTGCCCGGGTGGCCAAGACTGCGCTGGTGCTCGTCGGCGTCGCCGTGGCGAGCGCCCTCTTCACGTACCGCTTCATGCCCACCCTTGGTTTCAAGATCGTCCTGACCCAGAAGGTCCAGGTGGTGGCAGCGTCCCGCATCCTGCCAAACCTCAAGATGTACGCCGAGGACATCCTCGCGTTCGGCAACGAGGAGTATCCCTCGACCCCCCACGGCGTCGTCTCGCTGCCGGGGCTGGTCGTCCTCCTGCTGGCCCTTGGGGCGCTGGCTTCGCCGGCCCGCCTGATCCCGGCGCTCCGCAGGCGTCGCGATCAGCCGACCAAACCGGCGTCACTGGCCCTGGCGCTTCACCTGTTCTTCTGGCTCTCCACCGCGCTGATCGTGTCCGCCGCGTTTGTCTTCAGCAACCTGCCCACCAATGGCATCGCCACCGCCCGGTACCTCCCGCCCGTGTTCTTCGCCATCGCTGGCTGCGTCGGGGTCTGGGTGGCAGACCTGAGCTGGACGAGGATCGTGGCCGCGGCCACCGCGGCGGTGTTCTGCGTGCTGAGCATGATCGGCGTCGTGCAGTTCGTTCCGCTCCTCCGGGCCTACCCGCTGTCCCAGGCCGGCCCCCGGCTCATCTCGTACCTCCAGGCTCACGGCCTGACCAAGGGCTACGGGGGCTACTTCGACGCGCTCGGGCTCACGTGGCGCAGCGATTCGGCAGTGCGCGTGGTCCCAGCCGTCGAATGCGGGATCCGGCCCGCCCGGGCACTGTGCCAGATGGGAGTGAACACGCTTACCTCCTGGTACGACGCCGTTCCCGGGCGCAGCTTCGTTGTGATCGGGCCGTCCTACGAGCTCATCGGGCTCTTTGACCCACCCCCCCCCGAGCTCGGCCCCCCTGCGGAGGTCGACAAGGTAGAGATCTTCACCGTCTACGTGTACAACTACGACGTGGGAACCCGCCTCCACCCAGCTTTGAAAGCGACCCCATAGTTGGCGGGACGGGGCCGACCAGTTTCCGTCAAAAAGGCTGCGGGGCGATCCTTGTGACGGAAACTACCCGGCGGGGGCGGTGCAGACGGCGAAGAGGTCGAGGGCCGTCTCGAGGTCGGTGTCCTTCACCGAGAAGTCCTCGAGCTCGATGCTGGACGCCAGCGCGTCCTCCGAGCGGCGGCCCCGGGTCAGCGCCACGTCGTAGAGCCGCCTGCGGAGCTTTCTTGGGACGATGCGACGCAGGCGCAGGAAGTCGAGGCGCAACAGCGTGTCCAGCTTGCGCCGCTCCCGCTGGAAGAACTCCATGTAGCGGGGTGACCCGAACAAGCCGAAGACCTCCACCGACGTGAAGTACGGCCGGCACACGGCGCGGAGCTGGTCGGGGTCGAACTCGATGTCGTGGTACGGGTCGATGATCTCGTCCGGCCGGCCGAAGGTCAGCCGGTTGGGCGTGGCGATCACCGCGCGGCCCCCCGGTGCGACCAGGCGGGCGCATTCCGAGGCGACCCGGTCGGGGTCGGGAACGTGCTCGATGGCGTGAAGGCAGAGCACGGCGTCGTAGGCGCCATCCCGGAAGGGCACCCGGCGGAGGTCTGCCCGGACGGTCGGCCGCTCCTGCTCCACGAGGGAGGCGTGGTTGAAGTCCAGCCCGACCGACCAGCGGTCACCGAGGAGGTGCGCGGCGTGGCCCGTCCCGCATCCCAGGTCGAGGACGCGGTGCCCGGGGGAGCCTGCCAGGAACTCGACGGCGAACAGGTAGTTGGCCGTGTGGCGCTGCCATGTGGGGTTGAAGCCGCCCTGCCGCGTGACGATACGCTCGCCACTGACCTTCAACGCGCGAACCTCCGGCAGGGCAGGGCGCCCCATCGGTTCAGGAGGTAGCGCCCCGCCATCCATGCCGTCTTGACGCCGTAGGTGGTGGCGTCCTTGAAGCCGATGGACGAGGCGTCTTCGAAGTAGCGGGTCGCGCAGGGGACCTCGGCGATCCGGAAGCCGAAGTGGACGGCCTGCATGAGCATCTCGGAGTCGAAGCTGAAACCGAGCGAGTTGCGCAGGAAGGGCACGGTGAGCAGCAGTTCCCGGGAGTAGGCCCGGTAGCCGGTGTGCATCTCGGAGAGCCGGGTGCCCAGGGCAAGGTTCTCCACGGCGGTCAGGGCACGGTTGGCGATGATCTTGGCCTTCGGCATCCCCCCCGCCTCCGCGGCCCCCGGCTCCGCCATGCGGGAGCCGAGCACCAGGTCCGCCTCGCCGTCGACGATCGGCTTGATCAGTTCCGGGATGAGCGAGGCGTCGTACTGGCCGTCGGGGTGCAGCATCACGACAACATCGGGGTCCCGCTGCAGGGCATCCAGGTAGCACGTCTTCTGGTTGCCGCCGTAGCCGACGTTGTGGGGGTGCCAGATCACCCGGATGTTCAGCCGCCGGGCGACCTCGACGGTGTCGTCGGTCGACTTGTCGTCGACGAGGATGATCTCGTCGACGACGTCACGGCTGATGGATCCCACGGTCATCTCGAGGGTCTTGGCGGCGTTCAGCGCCGGCATGACCACGACGACCCGGGGCCGGACCTCCAGGGTGGGCTCGTCGGTGAGGTCGGGGACGTGCTGCAGGACGGGGGGCGTCGTGGTCGCAGTGGTCATGGATCATCCCCTCAAAAGGATCAGGTTGCCGTCCGGGCGTGGTCCTGGCAGGCCGGATACTAGCACGGGCCCCCGCAGCCTCCGAGGATTCCGAAGGTCACTTCCTGCCGTTTTGGAGCGTCCGTTTCGTCCTCAATCCAAGCCGGAGGGTCATCTTCACCACGTCGGCGGCACCCGGGTAGCGGGCCGACAGGCTGGTCAGCCGCCGGGCGACGCCGAGGGCCGCCGGGGAGACACCCTCCGGGATCTCCTGGATCGCACCGGCCTGGGCGAGCATCCCGGCCACCTCGGCCCGGATGGCCTCGCCGCGCTCCCGGGCGGTGGTCAACGAGCGCTCCAACCTCTCGTACTGGGCGCGCAGCAGGCGCAGCTCCTCGGTCGACCCTTCGCATTCGGTACGGAGCGTCGCGTTGAGCGCCTGCGCCGCTGCGAGGTGCCGCTCCAGGAGGTCCGACCGCCAGGTCAGCTGCTCGATCTGGCGGTGCTGCTCGTGGGCGACGAACCCGTCGGCGGCGTTCACCGGCGCGGCGAGCGCCGCCGCCAGGTGGGACTCCTCCTCGGCGACGTAGTAGCGGTTCAGCCCGTCGAAGCCGGCCGGGAGGTAGCCGGCGCCCGCCAGGATGCCCTCCCAGGCGTCATGGACCGGGACCGTCGTGCCCGGCTCCGTGGCCTGGACGACGACGACACGGGGGCGCCACCGGCTCCAGTCCGCCCCCTTGAGCACGTGGCGCTCGTGGCCCTCGACCCGGACCGCGAGGAAATCGATCGGGCCGTCGACGTGGCGCTCGCAGACCTTGGCGAGGGTCCACGCCGCCACGATCCGCTCGTTGCTCGGGAGGCCGGCGTCGTGATGGCGCTGGGCCTGCTCCTTGGACAGGGTCGACGCATGCGACGCCGGGAACTCGAAGAATGCCAGTTCACCCTCCTCGTCCGACAGGGCGACGTTGAGGTTGACGTCGCGCCGGCGCTCCGACTGGAGCATCTCGAAGGGGCGTCCGGCCGGCTCGACGTTGATCCCGCGCCAGCCCAGATCGTAGAAGTGCTTCGTGATCGAGCCCGCCACGGGCTCGCCGGCCCCCACGTCGATGTAGAAGCCGGGCTTGCCCCGCGCGAACGCCCGGTCCAGGAGCACGTCCTCGTGGTTGGCTGCGTAGGAGATCGTGGTCATGGCCGCGCAGCTCCGACCGCGCCGGACCATGCTGCCCGCTCCCGTACGTGCGGTTCCGGGTCGGTGCGCAGGGCCTCCAGCGCCTGCACCACGGCCGGGTGCGACAGGACCGCGTCCCCGGCCGAGGCCAAGGTACGGGCGAGGTGGGCCCGGCAGTGGAGGTTGGGGTGCTCGCTCTCGCTCACGATCCGGGCCGCCAGGTCCTCGAGCGTCATGCTCGGCAGCACGATCCAGCCATCGAGGCCCGGGGGCCTCCGCTTGGCCGCAAGGCACTCCGAGACGGTGTGGGGCTGGAACCCGTCCGGTTCGATCCGGGTGAGGCGCCGCTCGTCGAGCAGGTAGGTGACGTAGCCGAGGTCCCCGAACGCCGAGATCAGCTCCTGGGCGGTCGCCCCGGCCATCGCAAGGGTGTGCCCGTTGGACTCGAAGAGCACGGGCGGGGCATCCGGCCGCCCGAGCAGCTGCCGCATCCCGGCAAGGGCCTGGATCTCGCTGCCCTCCACGTCCAGTTTCACGAACGAGACGGAGTCCCACCCGATCTCGGCGAGCAGTTCGTCGACGGTCACGGCCGGCACGGCGATGGTGGCACCGGACGCCTCCCACGCGATGTGACCCCACGGGCCGTCGGAGATGAATTGCACGGTCCCGGGGGAGTCGCTCACGACCGCGTTCACGACGTGGAGGTCGTGGAACCCGTTGCGCAGGGCGGCGGACCGGAGCACCTGGGCATTGGTGGGGGAGGCCTCGACGGCCAGGACGCTGCACCCTGTCGCCGCCGCGGTCAGCGAGAACATCCCGACGTGCGCGCCCAGGTCCAGTACCCGGTCGCCGGGGCGGACGATGTCGAGCATCAGGCTCACGGGAGGTTGATGCTTGAGGTTGCCGGAGGCGAGGGTGGCGGTCACGGGGTCCGTCGCCCCAGGCTCGAGCACGGCGGTGAACGAGATGCCGTTGTCAAGTTCCACCTGGTGCGTCCCCCAGACCTGGGCGTCCGCCGCCGTCCCCGCCGAGAGGCCGGAACGCTGCAGCCGTCGCTCGAACACGCCCGAGAGGCCGGCGATCTCCTCCAGGCGCTCGTCGACCTCTTCCCGGGCTGCGTCGATACCTTTCAGCAGGGCCTCGACCTCCTCGAGCGGGCTGCCCCAAGCCGGGCTGCCCCATGCCGGGCCCGGTTCGCCGGTCTCCACCGTTCCCGCGGCGGCCGGGGCACCGGTGAGTGGGACGGTGCTCAGCCGCACGGGAACGGAGGGCGCTGCCGCCACGACTGGTCCCGCCGTGCTGGTCACCACCTTCCGGTTGCTCTCGTTGATGGCGGACAGCAGGGACGCCGGGGGCTTGGCCCACTCGTTCGGTGGCTCAGGATACCGGTCGGTCTTGCGCAGCGTGAGGTGCACCGACCCGAACACATAGCCCCCCTGGGCGAGGATCAGGTGGGGGAAGTCCCACAGGGTGTACTCGGGCTTGCGCTGCGCCTTCGACGCCTCGCGCTCGACGGCAACGGCGTGCTCGGCGATCACCAGACCCGGATTCCTCGGCCGGGCCAAGGTTGCCTCGGACACCGCGATCGACAGATCGTCGACCGGCTCGAGCCCGCTCGCCTCGACGATGTAGCGCAGGAGGTTCTCCCTCGAGAAGACCAGGGTCCGGTGTGGCCACCCGATGCCGCCGGGTGGTCCGCTGAGGCGGAACTCGGTCGAGAGCGCCAGGATCCCCCCCGGCTTGAGGACCCGGCCCATCTCGTAGGCGGCATAGGCCACGTCGTGCAGTTCACCGAAATGCTCGATCGAGCCCGACGAGAAGATGCCGTCGAAGGTGTCCGGTGGGTAGCGCAGCCAGCGCCCGTCCATGTGCTGGACGACGAGGCGGTCGGGATCGAACCTGAAGGGCGCCACGCTGGCCGGGTCGACCAGCATCGTGGGAGGCGCCAGCGGCTGCCAGTCGCCGGGCACGAGGTAGCGATCGGTCGCGAACACCTGCTTCACCAGCCGCGTGAGGTAGAAGATCGTGTCCTCGGTGCCGGCCCCCACACCGAGGATCGTCGCGTCGGGGCGCAGGGCGTCGAACCGGGCGAGGGCACGGACCGCCATCGCGACCTCCCAGTCCTTGCGATGCTCCGCCCCCGCAGGGAACTCCGGCGAGAAGTGCGGCAGCTTGTAGGCGCACACCTCCCGGATCACACCCGCAAGTTCGGCGTCGGCGAAGTCCTCGAACTCGCAGAGTTTGTTGTAGCCGATCATGCTCACGGCTCGTCCGCCATCTGAAGCACCCCCACGGCGGGCCCCTCGACGGGGAGGAACCGCTCGACCAGTTCGATGTAACGCTCAGCCATGTGCTGGATCGTACCTTCCTCCTCGTAGAAGGCGCGGGCGGCTGCGGACATCCGTTGCCGCTGGTCGGGATCGGCCGCAAGCGCGATCAGGCCGGCGGCGAGGGACGCGACCTCGGCAGCGTCCTGGGGCACGCGCAGGCATGCGGCGGCGGGGATGAAATCCCATTCGGGAAGGTCGCTGATCACGACGGGCCGCCCGGCGGCCAGGGCGCGCATCAGCGTCGCCGACATGTGGGTGCTGAGGGGGGTCCGCAGGTTGAGGATGACATCGGCGGCCTTGACGTACGCGCCCAGGTCGCCCGGGTCGACGTGCCCCGTGAACCGGACCAGCGACGCAACCCCGAGCCGGTCGGCGAGACGATGCAGGTCGCCGAGGTACCGCTCGTCGAGCGCCGTCCCGACGATCAGCAACCGGGCATCGGGGCGCGCGGCCGCCATCTCGGCGAACGCCCGGACGCAGGTCTCGAGGCGCTTGGACGGGTGGACGATCCCGTAGACGCCGACGACGAACGTGTCGGGCGGCATCCCGAGGGCGCACCGCGCGAGCCGGGGACTCGTCGAGACGTCGCCGTCGAACGGGTCCGGGACCCCCATGGGGATCACGGAGGGGTTCGAACCGGGGTACGCCGCACGCAACTCCCGTGCCGCTGCCTCAAGGTGGACGACCTGGGCGAGGCTCTGGCCGATCAGGGGCTCCAGCATCGGGTGGCGCCGGAGGAAGCCCCACAGGGCCTCGGGGTCGGCAGGGTCGATGGCGAGGAGCTCGTCGAGGGCCGCCGGGCCTTCGAGATCGGCAACCTGGCGGTGGAAGCCCGCCGGGTCCGACCTGTCGTGCCACCACGTGTACAGCACGTGGCTCCACATCAGGTCGTGCAGGACGACGATGCCCGGCCGGTCTGCCACGGCGTCGGACATGTAGTGGTGGTAGAGCGACCCCCCGACCTGGAAGATCACCGCGTCGAACGGCGCCTGCGCATCGCGGCGGTTGAACGCCGAGCAGTGGTGGATCCGCTGGCGGGCGAGGAGGTCGTCCGGCGGCAGGAAGCCCTCGTCGACGAAGACCTCGACGTCGCAGGAAGGGCGGAGCCCGCCCAGCAGGTCGACGCTGTAGTCGGCGATGCCGGTTTGCAGCGGTGGCAGGGGCGTCCAGATGGCCAGGCGCAACCGGCCCTCTCCCGGTGGGGCCGGCTGGGCGGCCCGGGCGTAGGAGGCGAGGGTGGCCTCGGCGAGCTGGGAGCCGTTGAAGCGCTGCACCTGCTCGAAGCCTGCCTGGCGGAGACCCTCCCGCACGGACGGATCGCAGGCCAGCATCGCGATCGCGCGGGCGAATCCCTCAGCGTCGTCGGGCTGGACCTGGATCGCTGCGTCCCCGGCGACCTCCGGCATCGAGGAGACGTCGGTGGTGACCACCGGTGCCCCGCAGGCCATGGCCTCGGCGATCGGGAGCCCGAAGCCCTCGTAGCGCGAGGGGTGGACGAGCATGGTGGCGCGGTTGTAGAGGACGCAGAGCTCCTCGTCGGACACGACGCCGGTGGTGACGATGTCGTCCTCGATCCCGACCTCCTCCGCCAGGGCCCGGACCGTCGCCCGCCCCTCGTGCGAGAGATGGCAGCAGATCACGAGGGGAAGCTCGGTGCGGAGCGACGCCGGGAGCTGGGCGTAGCCGTGGAGCAGGGTGCCGAGATTCTTGGAATGGTGCGGGTCCGTCACCGTCAGGACGTAGCGTTCGGGGAGGCGGAGCCGTGACGCCATGGCGATCCCGAGCTTGCGGAGGAGGTGGTCCGGGAGGGGCCGGAACACCGCGTCCGGCATGGGCCACGCTCGATCGATGCGCTCGGCGGGGATCCCCAGATGCTGTGCGGCGTCCCGGCCCGCGGCGTCGGAGATCGCCAGGAGCCGGGTTGCACCCTTGATCAGCTCCAGCGTGCGGAAGTAGTGGTCACGCAGGGGGGAGCCGTCGAGGTACTGCTCGGCGAAGAGCAGCGGGATCAGGTCGTAGAACGTCGTGACCACGGGGCAGGCGTCGAAGCTCACGAGGAAGGGCGGCTGGCGGAGGAATGGGGTGGTCGAGTGCCAGACGTCGAACCCCTGCCGGTAGATCCAGTCCTGGTAGTGCTCGGCCACCCGCAGCAGGGCGTCCGGGTGCTCAACGTGCCAGGGGAGGTCGCCGGGCGGGGAGTAGAACTCGATCTGGACGTTGGGGGCGGCGATGATCTCGGGAGCGACGAGGGACACGTCGTTGCCCCGGTTGCATGCCAGCACGTACTCGTTGTCGCCGTCGACGGCCAGGACCTCGCGGAGCTGCTGCTGGGTGTAGCGCCCCATCCCCCGGGTGATGAGGTCGGGGCCGACGACCAGGATGCGGAAGTCGATGCCGACGCGCACGAGACCGCCCTCAGCGAAGGCGAGTCAGGGATGCGAGCGCGGCCGTCCGCGCAGGCACGGCAGGGGGAGTGGAGACCACATTCGGTAGGATACCGGGGTCCCTGCCGGGCGACAACCTTCCCGAGGAGCTGTCCATTTCGCCCAACCTGCCACCCAACATGCCCGCGGCCTCCGATGCGCTGCCGATCCTGGCACGCCTCATGGAGGATCCCTTCGTCGTTGCGGACGTGGGTGCCCGGTGGGGCTTCGCGACCGTCTGGGACCCGTTGGGTGACCGGTGCCTCCTGTTGGGTTTCGAACCCGACGAGGCCGAGTGCGAGCGGCTCACCGAGCTCAACCGCACCCGGAGGTGGATGCGCTTCATCCCGGTCGCGCTGGGCGCCCGCCGGGGGCTGGCCACCCTCTACCTGACCAAGTCGAGCGCCAGTTCCTCCCTCTACCCGCCGTCGGGACCGGCCATCGCCCGGCACCCCGGGCTCGACGTCCAGACGCAGGTCGGCACCGCCACGATCGAGGTGACCACGATGGACGAGTGGTGTGCCGAGGAGGGGATCGAGCGCGTCGACTTCATCAAGGTCGACACCCAGGGTTCCGAGCTGGACATCCTCAGCGGAGCGTCCGCAACCCTCGACGGTGTGCGGGCGGTCGAGGCCGAGGTGGAGTTCAACGAGCTCTACGAGGGTGCTCCGTTGTTCCCGGCCGTGGACCGCTTCCTGCGGGACCGGGGCTTCGTGCTCTGGAAGCTGCGCGACCTCGCCCACTACGGGCAGGCGGGGGCCGAGACGCAGTGGCGGAGCCAGGAGGTCTTCTACTACGACAGCACGCCGTCCAGCTTTTCTGGTGGGGCGGGCGGGCTGTTCTGGGCCAACGCCTTCTTCCTGAAGGAGTCGGTCGCCTACCCCGAGGCTTCCCTCGGCTGGCGCCAGCTCGTCCGGGACGCCATCCTCACCGGTGCCCTCGGCTTCCTGGATCTCTCGGCACGGGCACTCGAACTGGCCAGGGAGACCGCACCCGAGGAGGTGCGGGGCGACCTCGACGCCGCCCGGTCCGCCGCCGTGCTCGCCGGCCGGCGGGAGCGCGAGTTGCTCGAGCGTCCGGCGGTCCTCGACGGGAGCGTCAAGGTCGGCTTCGCCGAGCCGGGCTTCACCGGAGGAGGGTGGGGTCCACCCCAGGAGCTCGAGTTCGGGGGCGTGCGGTGGAGCGGGCCCGGTCGGGATGCCTGGGTCGACGTGCCGTTCACCGTGCCGCCGGGCACCCGGGTGGAACTGCTCCTGGTCGCCGCCTTGAGCCCGGACATCGCCGAGGGCCTGGCCCTGGAGGTGAACCGGGTCCCCGTCCCCCTCCAGCGATCGCCCCACGAGCGGGGCCTGCTCTACGCCGGCCGGATCCCGGACGGTTACGAGTCCCCCCGCCACACCACCCAGCTCGTGGTCCGCACGCCCTTCACCCTTCCCTGGAACACCTTGAGCCCCGGCAACGACGACACCGAGGTGGGTGTGGCGCTGGCGTGGCTCCGGCTCACCAGCCCTTAGGAGCCGCGGTTCCCCGCGCCCAGAGGCCGGTGAGGCGGCGAGCGATCGCCACGCCCGCCGGGCTGCCCCCGTTGGTTGGGGCCTGGGCGGACTCCTCGGCGGCGGCCGCCATCTCCGCCCGCAGCTCTTCGATCTCGGCTCGCGCCGCGGTCAGGGCGCGTTCCAGGCGCCCGTAGTGGGCACGGAGCTGCGCAAGCTCGGCGGCAAAGCCCTGCACCTCGTTGCGGAGGCTCTCGTTGACCGCCCGACCCGCCGCCACATGGCGGGATGCCAGGTCTGTCGCCCAGGTCATGTGCTCGATCTGGCGGTGGTAGCGGTAGGGGACATAGTCGTCGGTCACGTTGGCGGGAATCGCGAGCCCCGCCGCGAGACCGGCCTCCTCGGCAGCGACGTCTGACACGGGAAGTACCGTGCGGCGGGCGGCCATGGGGGAGGTCGACCACTCTTCGTGGTCACATCGGATTCGCCATTTTCCCATAACACCCGTTTTAGGTGCCTTGCAGAGGCCACGGACTCGAACTGTGGCTGTTTGACCGCGCCAGGCGCGGTGAGACAGCCAAAGATGCGCCGGGACCCGGCCACCAGGTATAGGGTGACCACAGAACGTGGTGAAACTGGAGCGACGCAGCCGGTCCGAGGCCGCGCAAAGAAACCCATTCTCATTCTCGGGAGTCGACCCTGACGTAGGGTCCGATGATGATCTTTGTGTACTGGCGCATAGTGCGACCCATTCACACAAGGACGGCCGGCGGCGATCTAGAGGGCCGACCGATTCGTCCGTCGCGGCCCGGTCCAGGCATGGCGATTTAGCTTTTCCGCCCGCCTGCCGAATAGTCTCTCGACGTGTCGATCTGCCCCCCGACGGTTCACCAGCGCACCCGCCGTTCGATCTGGGCCCCTTCGGGGGGATCCGTGCCGTCCCGCGCCCCCGAAAGACCGATACCGCAGCGACCCCCGCCCCCGCTGTCGCGGGCGCTCCCGCCGCCACTGCCGGTGAGGCTGCCCCAGCAGTTCCCGCGCCAGGTGATGTGTGGGGCTGGCAGCGCCCCTGCGCCGTCGGCACCAGCGGCGGGCCGGGAGCGATTCGAGTTCATGGGCGGGATGCGGGCCTTCGCATCCTTCCAGGTCCTCCTCCTCCACTACCTCGGCGCCTTCCTCCCTGCAGCGGCCGGGGTCAGCATCGTTGCCCATTACCGCTGGGAGAAGTCCTTCATCCACTCCCCGCTGTTCTTCCTGGCGGACGGCTACTTCGCCGTCGGTCTGTTCTTCTTGATGAGCGGCTTCGTGCTCGCCCCCTCGTTCATCAGGTCCGACCTCGGGTTGACCCGCAACGTCGCTAAACGGGTCCTGCGCCTCGGCGTGCCCGTGCTTGCCGCCGTCGTGTTTGCCATGGCGCTGCTGATGGCTATGCCCGAGGCGAAGCACCAGGCGGCGGCCCTGTCGCAGTCGACCTGGCTGGACACCCTGTACCTCGCTCCGCTGCGGTTCGTGGACGGGCTCAAGCACGCCGTTGTCTCCGTGGTGGCAGGCAACCAGGGCATCAGCGTGTTCCCGCCGGGCTCGATGATTGCCCGCTGGCTGAAGGCACCGCCGCTCGCCTTCTCCGTGGATCCGCCCGTGTGGACGCTGCACTGGGAGCTGTGGGGTTCGCTGCTCGTCCTCGGGATGGCCCAGGTCTACCGGCGGGTGCCCCGGCCGGTCTTCTGGGTGGTGTTCGCCGGCGTGTTCGCGCTCTGTGGCACGAGCTTCCTCTCCTTGTTCCTCGTGGGATTCGCCCTCTATCTCGCCAGGAACGCGATCCTCCGTCGCAGTGTGGCCGGCACCGCCCTGGGCCTCGGTCTCATGGCGGCCGGGATTGCCGTGGTCCTGGTGCCCACCCCGCAAGGCATCCCTGCCTACCTCAACGGCCTGCCGGGGTTGCACATCCTCGACGCCTACCAGTTCCAGAGCGAGCTTGGCGCGGTGCTGGTCTTCGCGGGTGTGCTCCTCAACTGCCACGTGCGGGACTGGCTCTCGACCCGCCCGATGGTGGCGCTGGGCAGGATCTCGTTCAGCTTGTATCTCATCCACTTCCCGGTCCTCGTGACGGTCGCAGCGCTGGTGTTCCGGCAGGTGCTCCCCTACGGATACCTGCAGGCAGCCGTTGCCGCACTGTTCGCCGGGACCGCCTGCACGCTGGTCATTGCCATCGCGTTCGAGCGTCTGGCGGACCGCCCTGCCCTCGAGCTGTCCCGGATGGTCGGGGGCCTGTTCCGCACCCCTGCGGCGTCCTCCCGGCGCAGGGCGGTGCTGAGCCCACGGGTGATCGGTCCCGCCGTCGTCTTGGGCGTCGCCCTGCTGGAGGTCGTCGGTGGGTTCACCTTCTTTGCGGTCCGGCCGTCCATGGCCACCCACACCGACTCGCGGTCGGTGCTGGCCAGCGCTGCGCACCAGCCGGACGGACCGGGTGCCGTCACGGCGGCGACGGCGGCGACGGCGGCGAAAACCAAGGCGGTCATCATCGGCGACAGCCACGGGTGGCTCTGGACGCTCTACGCCCCCGACCTCCCCAACCTCTCCCGGGCCGGGGAGCCCACCGACGGCGTGGCGAGCACCATCCCGGCGGCCCTGGCTCTCCACCCACGCTACGTGGTGGTCTTCTCGGGATCGATCGACCTGACGATCGGGCAGAGCTGGCAGGGGCTCGCCGCCACCCTGCGAGACATGGTGGCCAAGATCAAGGCGGGCGGCGCAACGCCGATCCTCTGCGAGGTGCCGACCTACACCAGGACGATGAACACCGCCCCGTGGATCGGGCTGGGGCTCTTCCCGAAATCCGTCGGGTCGGTCGTCGTGCTGAAGGGCGCCGACCAGGTAGCATCGCTCAATGCCGCCATGCACCAGATGGGAGTCCCTGTGGTGGATGTCCCACCCGGGCACAGCATCGACGGGATGCACCTGTCCTCGGATGGGTACAAGATCCTGAACCAGGAGCTGCAGGCGATCACGGGCTGACCCTCCGAGGTTCCCACTTCGCTCCGGGAGGGGACGGTTTGACGATCGGGGACGCACCCCCAGGGCAGTTCCTGCGCCGCGTGCGACGCGGCCTCGTGCTGGCGATCGTGGTGGTGGTGCTCGGCACGGCCGTGCTCACCATCAAAGGGTCGACGCCGGCCCATGTCGCGACCACGCTGCCCGGTGCGGTGGACCCCGCGCTCATTGAGGGTCCGGCGCAGCCGGAGGCGCCGCCGGCGACGTCGGAACCAAAGGTGGTGATCATCGGGGACAGCCATGCATGGCTCTGGGCGGAGCGCGTGCCGGGCGTCCCGGACCTCGGGATCCCCGGCGCCCTCGCCGACCAAATGGGGGGTCAGGTGGCAGCCGCCTTGGCCATGCATCCCCGCTACGTGGTGATCTCGGCTGGAACCAGCGACCTGAACGCGGGCAGGAGTTGGGCGTCGGTGACGCACGCCCTGTCGACGATGGTCCACCAGATCAAGGCGGCTGGGGCGACGCCCGTGCTGCTCCTCATCCCGCAGTACGCAGCGGTGTTCCACACGGATGTCTGGTCCGAGATGGGCCTGCTGCCGTTCGCCGCAACCACCGCCACTATGGTCGGGGGTGACCAGGTCTCGCCGGTCAACCAGGCGATCCGCGGGCTGGGTGTGCCGGTGCTGGAGGCGCCGGCGGGCGAGACCTTCGACGGGGTGCACCTCAACAGTGCGGCCTACGCGGAGCTCAACCGGCAACTCCACGCCCTGACCGGCTGAGGTCGGCCCCGTCTTGCAGGCATCTGGACAAAAAGCTTCAGGCCAGGGTTGACTGGCTCAGGCCAAGGTTGACAGGTGGTCGAGCAGGATGGCCCGGGCGTTGTCCGGGTGGAAGTGGCGCAGGCGGACCCGGCCCCGTTCCACGAGGGCAGTCCGCAGCGGGTCGTTCGAGAGGATCTCGCACATGGCCTCGGCGGCGACGAGCGCACCGTCGTCCGGGCCGATCATGAGGCCCGCGTCCTCCAGCGTCCCCGGGATCGCCCCGCAGGCGCGGGCCAGGATCGGTTTCTCGAACGCCATCGCCTCCAGCAGCGGCACGCAGAACCCCTCGTGCTCGCTGAGGGTGACGAAGGCGTCGGCCCGGCGGTAGTAGGCGACCAACTCGGCCTCGCTGACGGGGCTCTTGATAATCCCGGCGTGGGTCAGGTTCAGCTCCTCGATGAAGAACTGGAGCACCTCCTTGTAGCGCGGCAGGCGGGGGGCGCCGACCAGGAAGAGGTGGGCATCGGGGAGCAGGTAGGTGCAGAGGGCGTGGAAGGCCTGCAGCAGCACGTGGGGTTGCTTGTGGGGGAGCAGCTGGCCCACGAACAGCAGCACCGGTCCCGGTACCTCGGCCTGCCAGCGGACGGTCTCGGCATGCGGGGTCACCGACAGCAGCCGGCGGGGGTCGACAATGAGGGGTGCGACCTTGACGTCCCGGTAGCCGTGGGACTCCAGGTCACTGGCGTTGAAGCACGAAACGGCGAGCGGCAGCGTCACCCGATCACGTAGCTGGTCCAGCTCGCGCCGGCCCTGCTCCAGCAGCGCCGCGAAGCCGGGGTCGTAGGGGGCGAACGGCGCCGCCGGAGACATGTTGTGGTAGAGCATCACGAGCCGCTCGGGCCGCTCCATCAGGAAGCGGGTGACCTCGGACTGCCCGATGGAGGCGTGGTACAGGATGACGCCGTCCGGGCGGCCGGACGGGAAGCTGCCGAGCGGCAGGACCTCCCCGGCGAGCGTGGGGTCGATGAAGCGGGCGTAGATGTCCGAGGCCGCCCCGTCGCGCCGCAGGAGCGTGCGCGTCTCGAAGGCGGCGTTGGTGATGGCGTCTCCGGGGGACGCAGTGACGACGACCTGGTGGATTTGGCGTGCCTGCATGCTGGCGAGGAGCATACGCGTAGACTCTCGGGCATGAGCGGTGACCCCTATCAGGACGTTGTCGAGCGCGCCCGGGCTGCCGCTGCGGCAAAGCGGCTGGCGGGGGAGATCCCCGACGGCACCGGCGTGGCGCTCGACCGCCTCTTCCTCGAGGTGGCGCCCGGGGGTGCCCGGCCGGAGGGGGACGGCCTCGCCGCGGTGGTCGACATGCTCGGCCGGTACCGGTTCGACCCGTCGATCTCGGTGGCATCCGGGCCGGGGCTGCGCGGCAGGCTCGCGGGGCTGGTCAAGCGGGGCCTGCGGCCGGTGACCGTCTGGACGCTGCGCCATCTGACCGACCAGCTCAACGCCTACCACCTCGCCGAGACCGAGCTCCTGCGGGAGATCGTTCAGGACGCTGCCCATGATGCCGGTGGGGCCAACGAGGCCAAGAGCGAGGATTGAGCCGGGTCTTTCAGCTCGTCCCGTTCCTCGAGCGTGGTGACGCCATCGGGGGTCATGCCCGGAACCTGGCGGGAGTCTTCGGGCCTTCGCATGGGGGCTTCGTCGTCCAGCGGGCGGCGCCCGAGCTGGCCGCCGGGACGGTGCGTTACGAGGACGCCGTCGTTGCACCGACCGACGTCCTCGTCTACCACGCGGCCCACGCCTCGCCCCTGGGCACCTGGGTGGCCGGGGTGGACGCCGTGAAGGTCGTCGACTATCACGGCATCACGCCGCCCGAGTTCGTCCGGGCGTACGACCCCGGCCTCGCCGTGGCCCTGGCCCGGGCGAGGTCCGAGCTGGAGGCGCTCGCCGGCCAGGCCGATCTGGCCATCGCCCACTCGGTCTACATGGAGCGGGAGCTTCAGGAGATGGGGTTCGTCACGACCGCCACGCTGCCGCTCCTGGTCGATCCCGCCCGGCTCTCGGGGCCGGCTGACGAGTCCGTCATGGCCAGGCTCCGAGCCGGCAAGCGAGGCCACGACCTGCTCTTCGTCTCCCGGCTTGCACCCAACAAGCGCATCGAGGATCTCGTCAAGGTCTTCGCCATCTACCGCCGGGCGTGGTGCCGCGAGGCCCGGCTGTTCGTCGTCGGCCGCCCCGACACGGGAGCCTACGCGGAGACCCTCCGGCGCTTCGTCGAGCGCTTGGGGGTCGAGGAGGTGCACTTTGCCGGGCGGGTCGGCGACGCCGAACTCTCCGCCTACTACCGCTGCGCCGACGCGTTCGTCTCCATGAGCGAGCACGAGGGCTTCGGACTGCCCTGGATCGAGGCGATGAGCTTCGGCGTCCCGGTCCTGGCCTACGCCGCGGGCGCCCTACCCGAGACCATCGGCGATGCCGGGATTCTCTTCAGCGACATCTGCTACGAAGAGGTGGCGGCCCTGATCGACGCCGTGCTGGGCGACGAGGCGCTGCGCGCCCGGCTCGCCGCTGCCGGCAGGTTGCGGGCGGCCGCCTTCGGGCCGTTGGCCTTCGAGGCCCGGGTCAGGGAGCTGTTCGGAAGCCTGGCGTGAAGGTGATCTACGTCGCCCAGCGCTACGGTCCCCAGATCGTCGGGGGGGCGGAGGCGGCCTGCCGCCAGTTCGCCACCCGGCTGGCCGCCCGGGGTGTGGACGTGACCGTCTTCAGCACCGCCACCACCGACGCCGTCACGTGGGAGAACAACCTGCCCGTCGGACCCTCCGTCGACGACGGGGTCAACCTCGTGCGCTACCCGACCACCGCCCCCCGGGACCCCGGCTTCGAGCGCCTCTCGGACCGGGTGTTCTCCACGAAGGACCCCGACCCCGACCTCGTGGACCGGTGGGTCCGGGATCAGGGCCCGCTCGTGCCATCGCTGATCGACGAGATCCGGTCGAGGGCCGGCCATGCGGCTGGTGGGCCGGACCTCTGGATCTTCTACACCTACCTGTACTACCCGACGCTCGTCGGCCTCCCGCTGGTGGCCGAGCGCTCGGTGCTGCACCCAGCGATCCACGACGAGGGCCAGGCACGGTTGCCCGTCGTGCGCCGGGTGCTGCGCTCCGCCGCCGGGCTGTACCTGCACTCGCCCGAAGAATGGGAGCTCATCCTGCGGCTCGTGGGGTGGCCGCGTGCCAGGCTCGGCCTCGTCGGCCTCGGCGTGGACGAGGGCACGGGCGATCCGGAGGCGTTCCGGGCGCGGGTGGGGCTGGGCACCGATCCTTACCTGATGTACCTGGGCCGGGTGGAGGACGGCAAAGGCACGACCGAGCTCGCCCGGATGTTCGCCGCCTTCAAGGCCCGCCACCCCGGCCCCCTCAAGCTGGTGATCGCCGGTCCCGTCGCCCAGGCTCCGCCACCCCATGACGACATCGTCGTCACCGGCGTCCTCGGCACCGCCGAGCGTTGGGGGGCGCTGGAGGGCTCCCTGGCATTCGTCCACCCCTCGCCGGCCGAGAGCTTCGGCATTGTGTTGCTGGAGGCGTGGACCAAGGCCAAGCCGATTCTGGTCAACGCCCACTGCCCCGTGACGGCTGGCCACGCCCGGCGGTCGGGCGGGGGCCTCGCCTACCGCGACTACGCCGACTTCGAGGCAGCCCTGGAGCTGCTCCTCGCCGAACCCGACGTGGCGGCCATGCTGGGGGCCAACGGCCTGGCCTATGCCCGAGCGTTCAGCTGGGACTCGGTGATGGACCGGTACCAGGCGTTTCTGGAACGGGTGGCAGAGCGCCCCGGGGCCTAATGTCCAGGTCGAGTGACCGAACTTTGAGTATAAAACGGTGTAGAGCGACGGTTTATACTCAAAGTTATTCCTCAACGTTCATCAGGGATTCTTTTGACAGCGCCGGCGGGAGGTGCCGGCGGCTTCGCCTGGAACAGCTGCGCCAGAGGGACGGCGGCTCCTGAATGGCCGGATGTCGGGTCAACGCCCGATAGTACGGAAGCCTTCCCCGAAACGTACCGGGGGCTCAGCGCAATCCTGCGAACAGGTCGTCCTCGGGCAACGGGGAGGCCGTGGTGTCGTGTGCCCGGATGAAGTGCTCCTCCCCGAATGCCAGGTTGAACATGTCGGCCGGCATCTTCGTGAAGAACGCCTGGTCCATCTGGCTGGCATGGGCAAGGACCGCCCCCCGCTTGCGGTCGACGAAGGGGCCGACGTCCACGGTGGTCGTGATCCGCTCCTGGGTATCCGCCAGGCGTTGCATCCATTCGGGGCTGGGCTCCGGGAACGGAAGGGGGATCCCCTGGGCCTCCAGTGCGTCCCGGACGCGGCCCCAGTGCTTCATGCTCATCGCCACCAGGTAGAACTTGCTCGGGATCGGTGTGGCCCGGAGCGCGGCGAGCGTCACCCGGGCGGTCTGCACGTGGTCGGGGTGGTCGTATGCGGCGTCCTCTTCGTAGGTGACCACGACGTCGGGGCGGTACCGCTCGAACAACTCGCTCAGCCGGGCGGCTGCCTCGCCCACCGGCACCTGCGAGAAGACGCCGGGGCCATCCTTGTAGGACCAGTCGGCCATGCCGGAGTCGTGGTAGCCGAGCATCTCGAGGTGGGCTACCCCGAGCCGTGTGCAGGCCTCCTCCAACTCCTCGCGCCGGATCGACACGACCGCCGCCTCGTCGTGTCCCGCTTCTCCGGGCTTGATGCCGCCAGGGGCGTCCCCGAGCTCGCCGTTGGTGCAGGTGACAACCACGGTCCGGATCCCCTCGGCCGCCGCCCGGGCGAGGACCCCACCGGTGCCGATGGCCTCGTCGTCGGGATGGGCGTGCACCGCCAGGAGGGTGAGGGCGTCATTCACGTGCCCCAGAGTACCCGCGGCCCGTTGATCGCCCGGAAGCGACCTCAGCATCGCTCTGGGCCTGCCGCGACGGGGAGGGCCACTTTCCTGGCCACTGCCACCGTCAGGCCCCCGGTCCCCTCGGACACGGCGTCGGTGGACAGGCCGGCGTCCGCCAGCAGGCCCCGCAGCACCTCCGGCGGCGACGTCGAGGTCATGACGAGGAGGCCTTCGGGCTCCAGCACCCGGTTGACCTCACCGAGGTCCGGCATCGTGCCCCAGCACGCCACGACGTCGAAGGCGGCGCACTCGTAGGGCAGCGCCCCCGAGCCGGGATCCGCTTCGTCGACATGGGGGGCCCGGGCGCGGCGCCGGGGCCGGGGTCCCGCCGGTGCCGCAAGCCGGCAGCAGCGGACGTCGTAGCCCCAGACGCACTCGAGCAAGCGTAGGAAGGCGGGGGCGCTGCCGATGTCGAGCAGGCGCGCCCCCGGGCGAGCGGGGGGCAGCGCCGCGAGGGCGCCGGCCGGGGCAGGTGCCGCGGCGAGCAGTGTCCCCGTCGTCAGCCGGTCGGTCTCGTGGGAGAGGAATCCGTCGATCGCAACCCGGCGCCGCTGGAGCGCCACCGATGGCGGCACCCTGGGGGAGAGGGCGACCGCCCGGGCGGCGTCCACCACGCCATGGGCGTAGCGCTGCGCCCCCAGGGCCTCCGTCGCGTAGGCCCGTGCCGCGTCGCCCAGCTTCGAGCGTTCGAAGGGATCGGCGGCGAGCCGGTCCAGCGCCTGGGCCAGCGCGGAGGTCTCGTCGTCGCCGGTGGGGACCCGGAGCACGGCGTGCTCAGGCAACTCCGCCCAGCTCCCCGTCTCCTGCACCACGACCGGGCGACCGGCCGCCAGGGCAGCGCCGAGGGTGGCCGACGTCTCGCCGACGTGGGGGAACCGAAGGCTCACAACGATGTCCACCGTGCTGATGAGGGCATCCATCTGCTCCCGCTCCAGGTAGCCGGTGATGGTCACGTCGCGGGTGAGCCCCATGCGCGCGATCTTGGCGGCCAGGGTGCCCGACGTGTCGTCCTGCCCGGCGAACAGCAGGTGGCACGGGCGGCCCGCCGCCCGGAGCCGGGCGAAGGCGTCGAGCAGGAGGAAGGGACGCTTGGGCCGGGTAACGTAGCCGAAGTGGGCGATGACCAGGGTGCCGTCCGGCAGTCCCAGCGCCTCCCTCGGGGCGGGGGGCGCTGGGGCGGGGGCCGAGAGAGGCACCACCCACACCCCGAGCGCGGGAGCCCGGAGGGCGACGAGGTCGGCCGCGTAGCGGTTGTGGACGACGGCCCCCAGGTGCCGGTCGAGGACGCCCTTCAGCATGTCGAACATGAACAGCTCGATGCCCCCACGGTGGCCGTGGACATGGAGGTCGGCGAGCCGGTCCCCGGCGGGCCCGTGCTCTTGGCGCAGCAGGTCCTGGTACGCCTCGGCGTTCTCGGCTCCGAGCGTCAGGTCGGACAGCGTGTGGTGGAGCGACCCGTCGTGGATCTCCAGGAGGCCCGGGGGGCCCTCCATCGCGGCGTGGTAGATCGCCAGCTGGGCCAGGTTGTTGGCGATGTGGTAGACGATGACGTCGACGTCGGGATCGTTGCGCTCGTCGAGGGGACGGATGGTGTACCGCTTCCTGAGTGCGGGCTCGACCAGGTCGGGGTCTTCGACGAAGCAGGAGATCCGTGCGGTCCTCGCCAGTTCGGGGAGGGCCTGGGCGACGAACTCCGCAGGTCCGGTTGGCGCCGGGGGCAGGGTCGTCGCCAGGCCGACGTGCAGGCTCAACCGGGTCGCCGGGCCACGAGTCCGTGCTCGGTGGGGCCGTACAGGACGTTGTTGAGCTGGGCCACCAGGCCGTTGATACCCAGGGCGATTTCCCGCAGCGTCGGGTCGGACAGCTCCGGCGACACGCCGGCCAGCCGCGCCTCGACCGGCAGCGCCGACCCGTTGTCCTCCACCTCGAACCCTGCGGCGCGTGCCGCGGCGAGGAGGTCGAGCGGGACGGCGTCGCTGGTGTCGAAGATGACGACGCCCCCTGGACGCAGCGTCCGGGCGAGCCCGGCCATGAGGTCCCCGATGCCGCTGTTGTGGGTCCGGCCGCAGAAGGCCCCGCCGAGCGACTCGTCGGCGACCCCCTCGAGGTGCCGGAGCGGATCGCCGTCGACGGCGTAGGCGGCCAGGCCTGCGCTCCGAGCGGCTTCGAGGAACCCACCCCGGCCCCCCGCGAGGTCGGCGACCGGCCCAAGGCCGTGGAGCTGCTTCACCGACGCCTCCCAGCGGGCCGCCGCATCCGGGGCGCTGCCGCCGGGCGTCCGGATGGCGGCCACCTCCGCGGCCATCCTCTGCGCCTCCGCCATCTGGGTCGCCAGGCGCCGGATCTCGGGGAGCTGGCCGTCGGTTTGGGCCTCCAGGTGGTTCATCCGTGCGGCGAGGCGTTGGATCTCCGTGGCCTGGCGGGCACCGACGCCCTCCATGCGCCGCCAGAGTTCCTCCATGAGGGTGTCGACCCGGATGATCGCCCGCTCCTCGAGGGACTTGAGCTCACCCCGCAGCTTCTTCGCCTCGGTGGCGAGGGCGGCGTAGACGCCGTTGACGGCGACATCCCGGAAGTGCCGCTCCTCGTAGACGAGCGCCGCCCGCGACAGCATCCGGCGGGCCGGCAGCAGGGATGCCTGCAGCTTGCTCCCGAGTCGTGACCACGGTGTGGCTGTCCGCAAAGCCTGCAGCCTCTCTTGCCGTCCGGTCTTGCCGTCCGGTCTTGTCGTCCGGTGGGGGCCGCGGCCGAGGGCCGGCGGCTCGTTGTGATTCTACTTTGCGGTGCCCGCTAGCCGCCGGAAGCGGGATCCTTCCCAAGGTTTGGTGGATTTTCGTTCGCTGCAAACGAATTTACGCCAAACTTCGGAAAATCTACTACGCGCGAGTCGCCGGGACCCCGAGGCCGCAGTGGGCGAGCGCGGCCCACAGGCCCTTCCAGCCGCCCGTGGCGTCGGCCCGGCCCTCGGCACGGCGCAGGAGGCCATGGTGGACCTCCTCCCACAACGTCTCGTCCCGGGCGAGGTCCACGACCCGCCGCGCAAATGCCTCAGGGTCGTCGGCAACGAGGACCGCCTCCAGCTCGCCCAACCCGAGCCCTGCGGCAGCCCCTCGCCACATCACCACCGGCACGCCCTGGCCGAGGGAGCGCACGGCGCCGGCGCCCACGAACGGGGGGACGAGGAGGTGGACCCTGGCGGGGCGCCCGGCGGGGTGACCGGCGGCGGGACCCAGCATCGCTCTGCGGCAGACCGATTCGACCCCGTCGCCGAGCCGGGGGCCCTCCGCCAGCTCCGGCGCCATCGCCGCGATTTCGTCCAGGATGCTGCGGAGCGGTCCGAGCAGTTCGCCGCCGGCGACCTCCTCGAACCCGAGGCCCGCAATCAGGTCCCCGAGCACCGCCAGGCCCTTGCGGTCTGCGAAGCCGAGCGCATCGGGCTCCACGGTCTCCGGGACCAGGTACGCGGGGGTTCTGGGCGCCACATCCCTGCAGTAGGCCAGCGTCTCCGGCGAGGCGCAGAGCACGGCGTCCGCTGATTCCACGCCCCAGGACTCGAGCGACGGCAGCCGCCGGGCCATTGCCCCGGCGGGTCCGGCGTCCACGCCCGGCCACCAGCCCTCGAGGTAGGGGGTGCAGGCCGAAACCACGCGCTCCAGGTCGTACACCCTCGTCGCTTGGGGCTGGGTGGCTGCAATGAGGGGGTCGAAGTGTTCGAAGCAGGCAGGCCCCGTGACGATCACCGTCGAGTAGTGGAACCGGCGGGCCTCGAACCAGCCGTCCCAGTCCTTCTGGGATGCGACCTCGATCCCGGCAGCGAGCAGGGCCTCGGTGCACGCGCCGTCGGCCTCGGCGGTGCCCTGCAGCATCGTGAGCCTGGCGTCGGGCCACATCTGCGGGATGGCGGCCGCCAGTTCAAGGAGCCGGGGCGACGGGGGGCCGGGGCAACCCCGGGCGGAGTCGCTCACGAGCAGGATCCGGTCGAAGGCATCGGCATCCCGCGCCTGGAGGACGTCGTGGGCCTCGAAGGGCGGATCCGCGAAGGATGGCCGGCCGGCGAGTCGCTCCCGCCACCGGGCAAGGAGGATCGGCTGGTTGGCGAACACCCTCCGTTCGGCCTCCACCCGGCTGCTGGAGCCCCAGCGCACGTGGCGGACCTTCGAGCGTGGTTCGTAGACGGTGCGCAGCCCCACCTCGCGCAAGGCGAAGCACAGGTCGACGTCCTCGCAGTAGCCCAGCGGGTAGGCCGGGTCGAAGCCCCCGATCCGGAGGAATGCGGACCGCCGCATCAGGAGGCAGGCGGCCGAGCCGTAGTCGGCGTAGCGGCGAAACCGGTACTGCAGCTCGGTGGGGTCGTCGCCGTCGCCGAGGGCGCGCGTCGACCCGTCGCTGCCGACGACGCCCGCGGCCTCCTGCAGCGCCCCGTCGAGGTGCAGCAGGCACGGGACCGCCGCACCGGCTCGAGGGTCGCTCTCCAGCACCTCGACCAGCGGCGGGAGCCACCCGGGTTCGACGAAGGCGTCGCTGTTGAGCATGCACACAAAGCGGCCGGTGGCATGCAGCACGCCCTGATTGGCCCCGGGCCCGAAGCCCACGTTGCGCTCGTTGAAAAAGAGCCTGGCCCCATCGATCGTGCGGAGCACGTCCTGGACCCCGTCCGTGGAGGCGTTGTCGACGACGATCAACTCGAAGGGGGCGTCGGTGTTGGCGACGAGGGCCTCGACGGCGGGGAGCACCCACTGCTTGCCACCGTAGGTCACCATCACCACCGAGACGAGGGGGTGGGAGCAGGGGGGGATGGCCGGGGGCTTCACGGGCCTGGGGCCACCTCGGGGGCATCCCCGATCCTGCGCAGCCGGCCGTACACCGTGCGCAGCTCGGCGGTGTAGCGGAACGTCCGGGTCGCACGCAGGGCCGCCAGCTCTCCCTCGACCGCCATGCGGGACGCGGCCTCGGCGCGGAGCGCCTCCTCGGCACGGGCGACGCGGCTGGTCGCCTGCGACAGCTCCTCGCGGAGGCGGGCCGCCTCGTCCTTCAACCTGCCGATCTCGTTCTCGGCCTTGTGGAGGTGATTGGCGAACACCATCCGCTCGGTGGCCAGCCTGCGGCTGCGGGCCTCGTGGGCCACCCGGAGGTGATCGAGCACCTCCCGCATCTCGCCGAGTTGCTCGGTGTCGGGCATCGGTGCCTCCCTTGAGGTCTGCTGGGACCGGTGTGCCGCGGCGGCATCCCGGGCTATCCCGGCGATCAGGTCGAGCTCTGCGTCGGCGCGCGCCGTCACGATCGATCCTTCCCCCGTAGCCGGGCCCGCCTTCAGGGCCGACTCGAAGACCCCTTGCTCCGGAGGGTTGGCTGCGTCGAGGGTGATCGGGTGGCGCCCGTACGCCAGGGCGACGAGGCCGGCCCGCGCCGAGCTCCCGGCGAACGCTGCGCAGCTGGCGATGGCGGCCGCGATGTCTTCGAGTCCCGCGCACCGGGGGAGCCGGTAGACGGACTCGGCGGGAAGCTCGGCGGCGAGTACGGCGGCGAACTCGGTATCGCCGGGGGACCCAAGCTCTGCGAGCACGACCGTCAGGTCCGGCTCGGCTGCGAGGAAGGAGCCGAGGTCGGCAGCCAGGGCCGGCACGAGTGGCAGGAGGCTGGCGTCCCCTGCGATCACGACCGCGGCTCCCTCGGACGGGTACCAGCCCATCAGCCAGAGGTAATCGAGCCGTTTGGCGAGCAGGTCGGGCGAGAAGAGCCTGGGCGCGAGCACCACCGGGTCGGCATCGAAGCGGGCCCGGTGGGCGGTGGCCGCACGGAGGCGTTCGGCGTCCGCCGGGCCGATATCGACCCCAAAGCTGCCCCCAACGGTGACTCCCTGGAAGATCACGGGGCATCGCCCCTCCGCCTCGGGGCCCGGCCCCTCCACGAACCAGCGGCCGGGGTCGAGTTCGTCGACGGCGGCGCGGTCGACCCCGTAGATGCCGGCGAGCCGGTCGTGGTCGGGCAGCAGTTCGACGTCCACGACGACGATGCAGTCCAGGTCCGACGCCAGCGCCGCCGCCCGGTCGGGGCTCCAGCGTCCCAGGGGTTCGGCCGGCTCGCCGCCGTCGCGTGGGGTTGGGCGCAAGGAGCCGTACGGGGCTGCCACCCGGATCTCGGCCCCCGGAATGCGGGCGGCGAACTCCCGGCGCAGGACGTGCGGGACGAGCGCGTCGCCGAAGGCGTCGCCGTCGAACACCCCCCAGACGCCGATGCGGCAGGCGGATGTGCCCTTACCGCCGAGTTCCCCCACGGCCCAACCCCCGGCTCAACTTCGTCTGAACAGGTGAACTGACGCGCAAAGCATATAGGTACCCATCCCCCCAACAGACACCCGCCCCCAATCATGACGTTCTTGGGTCACCGTGTCCTGCCCCGCTCTCGAGGCCCCCAACGCGCACCGATGAAATTAACAAAAGGGGAAATTCAAAGGGTGGCAGGAACCTGAGGGGTGCACTAAAGTTGGGTCTCGCCTCCCCCCCTCACGGGGACGGTAGTCCTTGGCATCCGATAAAGGAGCACACGTGGGCTTCGAACGCGACGTGGTTGTCATCGGCGGCTGTGGTCACGTCGGCCTGCCCCTCGGAATAGCCCTGGCCGACCGCAACCTGACGGTGACCCTCTTCGACATCAATGCGTCCTCGGTTGATCTGGTGTTGGCCGGCCAGATGCCGTTCCTCGAGAACGGCGCCGACCCGCTGCTCCGCAAGACCGTCGCCGACGGGATGCTGACCGCCACCACCGACCCCTCCGTCGTGTCGACTGCCGAGAACCTCGTCCTGGTCGTCGGGACGCCGGTCGACGACCACCTCAACCCGGAGCCACAGAAGGTGCTGTCGGCAGTCCAGGCCCTGGTCCCCCACCTGACCGATGGCCAGCTGCTCGTCCTGCGCAGCACGCTCTACCCCGGCGTCACCGCGCTGGTGGAGCAACTGGTCGAGCGGCTCGACGTTTCCGTCGACGTGTGCTTCTGCCCCGAGCGGATCGCGGAGGGCCATGCCCTCACCGAACTCTTCGAGCTGCCCCAGATCGTGTCCGGTCGCAAGGCCGCGGCCGCCGAGCGAGCCGACAAACTGTTCCGCCACCTGACCGAGAAGATCGTCCATCTGAGCCCCGAAGAGGCCGAGCTGGCCAAGCTCTTCGTCAACACCTGGCGCTACACGCGCTTCGCCATTGCCAATCAGCTGTACATGATCGCCAATGATTTCGGCATCGACTTCGAGCGGATCCGCTCGGCACTGACCGAGGACTATCCCCGGGCTGCGGACATGCCCGGACCCGGGTTCGCCGCCGGCCCCTGCCTGCTCAAGGACACCATGCAACTTGCAGCATTCAACAACAATAATTTCGTGCTGGGTCATGCAAGCATGATGGTCAACGAGGGCCTGCCCAACTACCTGGTGTCCAGGTTGGAGCGCCGCTTCGACCTCGGTGAGTTGACCGTGGGGCTCCTGGGGATGTCGTTCAAGGCGGGATCGGACGACATTCGTGACAGCCTCAGCTACAAGCTGAAGCGGATCCTCAAGATCAAGGCCCAGCGGGTGCTCTGCACCGACCCCTACGTGACGGTGGATACCGACCTCGTCCCCATCGAAACGGTGCTCGAGGAGTCGGACCTTCTCATCGTGTGCGCTCCGCACAAGCAGTACCGGGAGGTCCACACGAACGTACCGATCATCGACATCTGGAATCTTCGCGGCGAGGGCGTGGTGGTTTGACGCCAGAGGTCTCGATCGTCATTCCCGCTTACAACGAGGGTTCGCAGATCGTCGTCTGTCTCGATCGCCTCCTGTCGTCCGTCGTGTCGCCCTGCGAGGTGCTGGTGGTCTGTGACTCGCCCGATGACACGACCATGCCCTACCTCCACGAGTACGCCGAGCGCAACCAGCGGGTCGTCCCCACGCTCAACACCTATGGCCGGGGACCTGCCAATGCGATCCGGTTCGGCATGGATCAGGCGAAGTCCTCCGTCACCGTCGTCACCATGTCCGACGGAAGCGACGACACCGCCCAGATCGACGCGATGGCGGACCTGGTCCGTGGGGGGGCTGCGGTCGTCGCAGCCTCCCGCTACATGCGTGGGGGGGAGCAGGTCGGCGGGCCACCCCTGAAGCGGCTGATGTCACGGCTTGCCGGCCTGTCGCTGTGTTGGTTTGGCCGGGTGGGCACGCACGATCCGACCAACTCCTTCAAAGCCTATTCGACCAGCTTCGTTCGCCAGGCCCAGGTCGAATCCGATGCCGGGTTCGAGATCGGTCTGGAACTCGTCGCCAAGGCCAAGCGCTCGGGGGCCCGGGTGGTGGAGATCCCCACGCGCTGGATGGACCGGACCGACGGGACATCGAACTTCAAGCTTGCGAAGTGGCTGCCCCGGTACCTGCGTTGGTACTGGGTGGCGCTCGCCCCCTGGCCAATGAAGCAGCACGTCCGCCAACCTCTGGAGGAGCAATGACCACAGTCCTGTTGACCGGTTCGTGCGGGTTCATCGGCGGCTATGTCGCGGAAGACCTGCTGCGACGGGGGTTCCATGTCGTGGGCCTCGACAACTATTCGAAGTACGGCAAGGTCGAGAAGTCCTTCGACGCTCACCCCAACTACCGGTTCGTCGAGGGGGACGCCCGCGACGTGAAGCTGCTGACCGAGCTGCTGAGCGAGTGCGATCATTTCATCGCCGGCGCGGCGATGATCGGTGGGATCTCGTACTTCCACACCTACGCCTACGACTTGCTGGCCACCAACGAGCGGATCATCGCCGCCTCCTGCGATGCGGCCATCAACGTCATGCCCGCCGGCCGGCTCAAGAAGGTCACCTACGTCAGCTCGTCGATGGTCTTCGAGTCGACCGACACCTGGCCGAGCTTCGAAGGCCAGGAGCGGCAGGTGCCGCCGCCGCTGTCCTCGTACGGGTTCCAGAAGCTTGCCGTCGAATACTTCGCCCGGGCCGCCCACCAGCAGTACGGCGTGCCCTACACCATCGTGCGGCCGTTCAACTGCGTCGGCATCGGCGAGGGCCGGGCGCTCGGGGGTGTCGAGATCCCGAGCGGCAACATCAAGCTGGCGATGAGCCACGTGGTGCCGGACCTGGCCCAGAAGGCGATCAAAGGCCAGGACCCGTTGCGGATCCTGGGCGACGGCAGCCAGATCCGCCACTACACCTACGGGGGGGACCTCGCCCGGGGGATCGTCGACACCCTGGAGCATCCGAAGGCCCTCAACGACGACTTCAACCTGTCCACTGCGCAGTCCACCACCGTCCTCGAGCTCGCGCAGAAGATCTGGGAGCGCGTCAAGGGACCAGACGTTCCGTTCCGCTACGTGAGCGACCCTCCCTTCGAGCACGACGTGCAGCAGCGGGTGCCGTCCGTGGAGAAGGCGAAGACTGTGCTGGGCTTCGAGGCGACGACCTCGCTGGACGCCATGCTGGACGAGGTCCTTCCGTGGGTTGAGGAGGCGGTGCGAGACGGCATCCTCTGACCCATGGTCTCTTCGAGCGACGTCGTACTAAATTGGATGCTCCGGCCAAAACTGTATTAGTATCGACCGCCGTACAGACCTCCCTACCGCTAGGAGCGGGCGTGTCCCCAGAAACGACGACCGAAGAAGAGGTCGTCCTCATTTCGGTAGCCGACATGGATATCTCGGGAGCTCCCGAGCTGGAAACACAGGTGGAACCCACCCGAGCCCAGCCGTCCCGGCCCCGCGTCGTCGTCGTCATGCCCGCGTACAACGCGGAGCGAACCCTCAAGGAGACGTTCTCCGACATTCCCCGGGACGTGGTGAACGAGATCATCCTCGTCGATGACAAGTCTTCCGACAATACCGTCAGGCTGGCCAGGGAGTTGGATATCCGCGTCATCAGCCATCCTCACAATGTCGGCTATGGCGGTAACCAGAAGACCTGCTACCTGGACGCTCTCCAACGGAACCCTGACGTTGTCGTCATGCTGCATCCCGACGGGCAGTACGACCCTTCGCTCATCTCGGATCTCATCCGGCCGATCGTCGAGGGCGAGGCGGACCTCGTGCTCGGATCTCGCCTCGCCGAGCCGGGGATGGCGCTGGCCGGAGGGATGCCGCGCTACAAATATGCGGCGAACCGCTTCCTGACGACCATCGAGAACTTCGTCCTGAGGACCGAACTCTCGGAGATGCACACCGGCTACCGCGCCTACTCCCGCGAGCTGCTCCTCACCGTGCCCTTCCTTCGGAACTCGCTCGGTTTCAGCTTCGACTCCGAGTTGCTCATGCAGGCGGTCCACTTCGGGTTCCGGATCGCCGAGGTTCCGGCCCGGACCCGGTACTTCGAGGAGGCGTCCTCGATCGGATTGGTGGAGTCGACCAAGTACGGACTGAAGACGCTGGCTGTGGCCGGCAGGTATCTCTTGAATCGCATGCGCGTGATTCCCTGCCGCAGGTTCGATCCTTAGCGTCAGCCGGCCGGTGCCACCGCAAGGCGTGGAGGTTGGCCGGTCGTCAGCTCCGAAGGACGTACATGGTTGAGCGACGGATCTCCTATGCCCAAAACGCCGAGGACATCGTCTTGGCACGGGCGTTCGGTGACCGAAGTGATGGTTTCTACGTCGACGTCGGTGCCAGCGAGCCGATCAGTGACTCCGTTACCTACTACTTCTACGAGCGGGGCTGGCATGGGCTGAACATCGAACCCCAGCCCGATTGCTTCCAGCGACTCGTCCTGGCGCGCCCGAACGACCTCAACCTGAACGTCGGCGTCGGCGCGGAGCCTGGGCGACTGGCGTTTTTCTACGTCCCGGACGCCCCAGGGACGTCGACGTTCTCCGGCGAGCGGGTCACAGAGCTCAGGGACAAGGGTTACCAAGTGGAACGTCAGGAGTTTCCCGTGTCGACGCTCGACGACGTCTTCGCCGAGTACGTCGGTGACCGCCTGGTCGATTTCCTGAAGGTCGACGTCGAGGGCTTGGAGCAAGCGGTCCTCGGCGCGTTCGACTGGACGCGGTGGCGCCCGAGGGTGGTCGTCGTGGAAAGCGAAGTCGACGCGTCGCCGTGGGAGGAACGACTGGTTTCCCACGGATATCGCCGGACCCTCTGGGACGGGATCAACGTGTTCCTGGTCCGGGACACCGATGACGCCGCACTGGGCGAGGCGCTCAGTAGGCCCGGCACAGTCCGCGATCTCTACGACCCGTGGCTGTACGTGGAACAACTTCGTCGAGCAGGCGAGAGCGTGGAAACCAGACTCCGGGAGGCCGCGCGTGCCCATGCTGACCAACTCGCTCGGAGCTCGGCTGCCTATGAACGGCAGTTTGCGCGGAGCTCGGCTGCGTACGAGATGCTCCTGCGGAAGACCCGCGACGCCTACGAGGACCGCCTGACCACCCTGGGAAATGAACGGGGGGCTCTGCTCGAGGCGGCGGTCGCAGGTGCCATCGGCGGGGACACCGGCGACGAATCGGTCCGGGCTGCACTCCACGCGCTCGGCAGCGTCCTCGCGGAGCGACCCGACGTCCTGGCGAGATTCATCGCCTCTGGGGCGTTGGATACCGCGGGCCTGCTGCATTGGGCCGCATCGGTGACGAGTCAGGAGGCTCATGTGGGACCGCTGATTGAGCACCTAGGTGTGTACCTGAGACTCAGTCGGTCCATGGCGCGCCCGACTGGCGCCGGTGCGGTGGCGAAAAGGCTCGGAACCTCGGCTGCGGAACTGCTCAAAGCCCGAGTCCGGCGTGAACCGACGATCGGACACCCGTGACGCGGACTCTGGGATTGCGGCGTGAAATTGGCTCGTCCGTGCAGATCCTTCAGTCCTGCTAGGCGGCGGAGCTGGCGACGGCTGGCCGGCGCGTGCCACCTGCGGCAATGCGGTAGGTAACACCGAGCAATGCGAAGCTTGCGGCGAGACAGAGTGCGACCATGCTGCAGTCGGTATTCGTGGCGATGCCCGGTTGAGCCGGATGGAAGCCGAGACCGGGCATCCATTCGACGGCGAACCAGACGGCGTTGGCCACTGTCTCTACGACCCATCGCGCGCTACCCCCCAACCCGGGTCGGCGCGCCGAGGGCGAGCCCGTCAACGCAGAAGGACCCGCCCTGATCGCCAGTGATGACGAGATCGATGTGATCGCTGGAGAGGGGGCCCTGGAGGAGCAGGTCGTATTGGTTGTCGGCGGCATCCATCGAGAGTTGGCCGTAGGAGAGTTCCTTCGGGCGGCCATCCGGACCGGATGAAATGACGGCGATGGTTGCCGGCCGATCGGCTCGGTAGTCAACGCGCAGCACCGGGGCCGACCCGAGCCCGCCAGGAGCGGGCCAGGTTGCCCGGAAAACCGCGCCTGCGGGCTCGAGCGCGGCACACGTCGACCCTCCACCCCCCGGATGACCCGAGGTCCGCACGAGCAGGCTGGGCTGGAGCACCGAAGCGAGGTCGTAACGGTGGAGTGACCCGTTGTCATCGACGACGAAGACCGGTCCGCCAGCGGCGTGGGCGCCCAGGCCAGCTCTCACCCGGAAGGTGGGCAGGAGCTCACGAAGCATGTTGTACGGGAACATCCAATCGGGAGCGAAGGTGCCCGGAAGGGGGCGGTCGAGCAGGGTCGGCGCCGGGCCGCCGGCGGATCGAGCATCAGCGACGCCCTTGCTGAGGGCGGCCAGGAATGGCCGGCTGAAATCCCCCCCGTTGAACTCCGACCGAACCACCGTATTCGAGCGGCCGGACAGCCAGGCGTAGGGGATGGCCAGGAGGAGAAGAGCGACGACCAACCACGGACGCCCGCTCGTGCCGCGCCGGTTGTGATCGCGGCCCACGCGGGCTTCCCGTATGACCATGCCCAAGCCGATCGGGAAGAGGAACGCCAACTCAAGCTGCCACTGCAATGCTCGGTACACCCCGGTAGGGAACACGGGGAGGCGAGCGGTCCCGAGCACCCAGAGGTTGGCGATAAAGGCGACCGCAAAGAAGAGCCAACCTCGACCCGCGCCGCGAGCGACCCGGCACGTGATCACGATGGCAGCGAGGAGTCCGATGGCGGCCAGTGCCTGAACGCCGCCGCCCACGGAGCCCCCGACCTCTGGTAAGCGGATGCCGTACGAAACCGGCAGGAAGGTGGTGAACACCGACCGCAGCGCAAAGACCCCGAGGTCCTTCAAGGCCGGCCCGGTGCGCGGTTGGTAGTAGTACGCCAGGAAGTTGGCGAGCGAAGCCGCCCAGAGGACCGTGTAGCAGATCCAGAGCCACAGCTCCCGTCGAAGAGCCATCCACAGCTTTCCGGGAGCGAGTCGGCGCTGGTACACGAGGAGCCACGCCAGGCCGAGGTACAGCGGCACCAGCAGCGCCTTCTCGTGCGTGAGCAGTGTTCCTGCGAGCAGCACGATCGACAGCCAGGCGTCGCGCGCCCGGCGTTCCTCCTCGAACCGGCAGAAGGCCAGCAGGCAAGCCACCGAAAGGGTTGCGGCCAGGTTGTCGTGGATGCTTGTCGTCCACCATCGCAGGATCGCCGTGAGGATGAGTGAGCTGCCATAGAGCCCACTCAGCAGAATTGCCCACCCCGGCGAACGCGTGAGGCGGAGGAGCAACCGGTGCATCGAGGCAACGCCGATCGCGGTGATCACCAACCCCAGCGCAAGGGCGACGCCGTGATTGGCGTGGAGCAGCCCGACCTCCGCCTTGTTCTCGGTCCAGAACGCCGGCGAGAAGTGCTCGAAGATCGGCTTCCGAAGCAGGTGAACGCCGAACGGCTGCGCCCGTGCGATGCCGGAGAAGATGAAGTCGTCGATGGCGAAGAACGTGTCGCGAACCCGTAGCCACTGGATCCCCACGGTCGTGAGCGTCACCACCACGGTCGCCAGCCAATCCCGGCCGCCGAACCGACCATGTCGTTGCGCGGCCGCCCCACGCTGGTACTGTTCCGGCCGCGGCTCGGCGCTGCTCACCCGGACGCCCACTAGCGAACTCCGCCCAGGCCCGCCTTACGCAGGTACTGCAACAGGTTCCAGGCCGGCAGACCTCCTCCCGGGTCGACGCTGTTCAGGCAGGGGTCCGCCGGTCCCTGCACGCGCTGGAGGCACACCCGGTTTGCTTCCCTCGCCCCGTGCGTCCCTTGCATGCCGCCCAGGCCTTCCTTGTAGCCGGCAATGAGGCCGGCGACCAGCACTGCGCCGAGGACGGGGACGGCAACCGCCGCGGGGAGGCGGTTCCACCGGTAGGTATTCTTGGACGCCACGGCCACGAGGACGAGCGCCACGGTGGCCAGCAGGAAGAGGGTGGACGTCGTCGTGTAGCGGCTCGCCTCACTCTGGTCGACCCCAAACCCCACGCGCCCGATCCCGGTCAGTGCCGCCGAGAGCATGGCGTAGAACCCCAGGGCTACCCAGGCGACCGCCCGGCTGAACGCCTCCGGTGCACGAGGGGCAAGGAACGCAGTCGTGGCAACGAAGATGCCCACGATCGCGCCGCCGACGAAGGCGGAGTACCCGTTGTTCCCGAAGAGGGGTGCCCCGAGGTACCGAAGGACATAGGCGATGAATGCGCCGGGATGGTGAAGCAACGCGGTGAGCGGAGGAGTCTGCGGCGGCTTGTGGTATCCCACGAGGTAGGCGCCGACGGTGACCCCTGCCGCCGCCAGCCAGACCGGAAGATAGGGCCGCAGGCGTTTCTTGGGGACAAAGACGGCCAGGCAGGCCATCCAGACCAAAAGGCCGCTCGCGAGCGAGTAGCTGGCAACGACCGCCGCTGCGATGGCGCACGCCACGCCGACCCACCTGCGCCGGGACTCGGGCCACGACGACAGAAGCGCGATGGCGCCGAGCGCGGCGAGGTTGCTCAGGAACCATTGGACCTGCCAGCCCCACAACCAGTTCTGATACTGGACGGGAGAGAACACGAACCATCCGACCGCCACACTTGACAGAAGGAAGAGCCCCCGGCTGTAGGGAGACAGGGTCCGGCGCAGCAACGCGACGACGAGCACGAAGATGGCGGCCGCCAGGACCAGGCTCACGATCATCTCGGACCGCAGGTTCCAGTGTGTGAAATGCGCCACGGGGAGGAAGATCAGGCGAGGAAAGAACAACCGGTGCTCATTGTGTTGCGCCCAGAGGTCAGCCAGGCCGAACCTTCCCGCCGCAGATTTCTGGAGGTCCGGGATGAACGCCCACTCGTCCCAGAAGGGAACGTTGACCCCGAGTTTGAGGACAAGCCCTGCGAGCCATGCGAAGGGCACCGCGCCAGCGACGACCATCAGGACCGTCAGCGGCAGCGAGGAAGCGCCCCGAGGGCTGTCTCCCGGAGAACCGGGGGGAAGTGACAGCGCTGCTCGATTGGGGCGGACGGGCGCTCGCCGCGTCACGGCTGCTGGGGCTCCCCGTCGAACGAGGCGAGGCCCAGCCGACCCGGGGTGCGAAGCGCTGTGGCGATGAGGGACGCCACGGGGCTACACACGTTCCGGGTATCCGGAACGGTCCTCGAACTGCAGGGCGTCGAGGGCCGCTTGCTCGCCGAGGGCGTCCGCGAGGCGACCGCGATCGAATGCGGTGACTCGCATCGGCGGGCGGCCGACCATAGCCGCCAAGGTGGGAAGGATCTCGTTGGTGCCCAGGGGAACCTCCGTCCTGAAGCCAAGGAATTGTCCACAGACGAGGGCCTTCCTCCCGTCGGGCTCGACGGTGAAGTGGACCACACCGTCCTCGCGTGACGTGCGATCAAGCCAGGAGGCCTCGACCACGTAGCCCCACCGGCGCGCCGCCGCGGCGACGATGCGTGCCGAGGCCCGCTCCTGCAATTGGCCTTGAATCTCCGATGAGAGGTAGGAGTCGATCTGAGATCGGTACATGGGATACCGGAGATCGATGATCCGCTCGTTGGGCCAGACCGTCGTGTCCCCGAGCCGCAGTACCCCTGCCTTCTCGGTCGACCCCTGCCCAGCGTGGTACACGAAGACCGCCGGTGTCAGCGTCACCCGGAAGCCGAGTGCGAGGCTGCGGAGGCACCAGTCGACCTCTTCGCAGTAGCCGCGTCCGAACACAGGGTCGAAGAGGCCGACGCGCCGCACGGCCACGACCGGCATGAGCATGCAGAAGCCCACGCCGGTGGGCACATCGACAGCCGTCAGACCGAACTCGTCGGCGACCACCTCGGAAAGCCAGTCGACGGCGTCCGACTCGGCGATGCGGGGGCTGCGTCCAGGATTCTCCAGGGAATAGATGGAGGCGCTGTTCGACCATGTCGTCACCGATCCGATCGTGGGGTCGCTTTCGGCCACGGCAACGAGCTGCTGGACCAGGTTCTTGGGGAAGACGAGATCGGAGTTGGCGATGATGACATGGTCGTAGTTGTCGTGGAGGGCCCGCAGCAGCGCCAAGTTCATGTTGCGTGGAATGCCGAGGTTCTGCGGCGACCGGTAGTAGCCGAGGTCGAGTTCACGGCAGAACTCCCGGAGTTCGTCGCTCCATCCCGGGTCGGGGCTGCAGTCGTCGAGCACCAGCACGTCGGCGCCCTCGGTCGAGTCCCGGACTTTGGCGGCGGACCGCAGGCAATCGGGGACGAACGCCCGACCGTTGTACACGAGGACCGCCAGCAGGCACCGGCAGGGTGTCGCCGGCACCGGCGAGGCGTCAGACATTGAGGGCTCGCCGCAATGCCCAGATACGCTCGGCGATTTTGTAGGCCTTCGTACTCCGTGTCCGATCGAGGTCGGCGAGCGTGGTCCCGTGCTCAATGCGGAGCTTCTCGAGGTCATGCCGGAGCCGCTTGATCTCCTCGGTGGCATCGACGTAGCGATGGGTGAGGTCAATCACCCTGGCGTTCGCGACGTCGAAGTCGATGAGGGCCCGCTGCAGGGAGATGCGGTCCAGGTCTCGCTCGAGGTCATCGTGCGGGACTGCCCTGGCGGGCTCGCTGCCGTTGCGCTGAGAGGCCCTGGGCGCGACGGCACCGAGGTCAACCGAGCTCACGGCACCGGCATCATCTGCGGTGGCGACGACAGGAGGGCGTTGCTTGGTCTCGTGTGCAGTTTCAGTCATGTCCCTCTCCTTGCCGACAGGCCGTTTCACGGGCACCCCCTCGACCTCGAAGGCTGCGAAAGCAACCGGCGGTATGCCGAAACCAGCAGATCCGCCGTCCGAGCCCAGGTGTAGGATTCCCCGGCGGCGAGTGTAGCCGAGATGTAACGTTCGGCCTCGGAAGGATCGGCCAGGAGCCGCTCCACGGACCTGGCCAGCGCTTCGGGGTCCCAGTCGGGGGGCAAACCGGGCGGGCTCCCCGCAACTTCTGCCAGCGGACCGAAGGGCACGTAGACCGTCGGCGTCCCGAACCGGGCTGCCTCGAACGGGACCAGGCCGAATCCCTCCGCAGCCGTCGGGTAGAGAACGACGGAAGCGTGGCGAAGCAGCCAGTTCCGCTCCTCGGAGGTCACGTCGGGAAGAACGAAGATCGCATCGTCGTCGTTCCATCCGCGGGCACGCTCCTCAAGAACCCGCGATGAGCCATGGGGTACGCCGGCCCCGACGAGAACGAGGGAGAGCTTGTGACCGCGCTCACGGAGGACCTGCAGGGTCCTCACGGCGAGGTCCCGGTTCTTGTGGGTGTAGTTAGCCCCAATCGTCAGGAGAAACTCGCCGGCCGTGTAGCCCCGCGCCAGGAGTTCGGTGGGTACGAAGGCCGCCTCGGCCCCGGTCAGGTGGTCGCACCCGTACGGGGCAACCACAAGGCGGGAAGGCTCAACGGGGAGGCGCTCCATGGCAACCTGCACCCCAACGTCCTCGGAGATCACGGCGACGCCGTCGACGCAGCCCAGCACCCGCTGCATCACGTTCCGGTAGGCGAGCCAGGCCTCGCCGCTCGGATGGTAGCTCCCGATCTGGTACGCGATGAGGTCGAGCACGCTCACCAGGATGCGGTCCGCCGCGTCCCTCCACGCTTCGACGTTGAAGGCGGCGTCGGGCTGCATGGGGCGGTGCCCGATGTCGGCCCGGCCGAAGTCCGCAATGGAGCCGTTCTCCATGCGTACCGGCCGGACCTTTGGGAGCATGAGCACGTCGCGGGCGTAGGGCGGTATGACGCCGGCAAGGGCCACCGCAACCTCCGACACGTCGTTCCGCTCGGCCAGCGCCTGGACCATGGCCAGCATCGTGACCTGGGTTCCCATCTCCTGGGGTCC
>Ga0137390_10000121_pt1 | contig 44960 bp, 36 predicted proteins | sample 15con2h24AmetaG_FD_104937 | JGI IMG/M metagenome (GOLD analysis project Ga0137390, IMG submission 104937) | Vadose zone soil microbial communities from Angelo Coast Range Reserve, California, USA - 15con2h2.4A metaG | ecosystem: Environmental > Terrestrial > Soil > Vadose zone > Saprolite... | reverse complement strand
TGCCACTCTAGCTGCCGAAGCATTTTTACCTCTGGCGAATGGCCCATGACGACCGCAAATATCCGGTTGCCGACCTCGAAGTCCTTCTGCAATCCCTGAACGTAGTCCCGCACAAGCTGCCGCTCGGCAGCTCGCAACCTTATCCGCGTCGTATCCCAATCAGTGCGAGCGCCTTCTGCCGTTGCCGCCCATAACTTATTCTCGACTTCAACAAAGAACGTGTAATGATGTGGCAAAAGCTGCTCACGCGGCAAGTCGCGCTGGGTTTCTATTCTCCGCTCTCGGGCGTTCTGTTGTTTCAAGTAGACAAAAGTTATGTAGAGGAGTGCGCCCGCTAGGATCAGTGAAAGCATTGCTTGTTTCCACCCACGCCCTAGAACCTTTTTACTGTTTGGCTTCCAGGCACGTCCATAGATATTGACGCGCATCCTAGCATATCCCTGAATGATAAACCAAGGAGCAATTGCCGAGATGCGCGTCGCTCGCCTAATGCACGTTAGTCATCGCGTTTGACTAAACTGGCCACGGCAATGGTGGCAAGGGCGGCGGTGGAGGATTCCCGTCCGCAACCAGCCAAGGACTTGGCGGTGGTGGAGGGTTCCCGTCCGCAACCAACCTGCGTTGACTTGCCAAGATTGCTCCGGCTGCGACCACCAGGCCGAGCACAAACAGACCACCTATCAATTGTCGTTTCATGTTTTTTTCTCCTGATTTAACAGGCGGATGCCTTGGCACCGCGCCAGCCCGAAGATGACGCAAACCGGGCCTGCTTGCATGACTTTCTTCGTTGCACGGGGCGTCTTGACACGTGTGTATGTTAGATGTATGCTGATGAGAATGATGAAGCGCACAAACATTTATCTGGACCCGGCGCAGTTGAAAATTCTGAAGAAAATCGGAAAGCCCGAGGGTCTAAAAGTGGCGCAGGTTATCCGCAGGGCGATTGGTCAGTTTATTGAAAGAGAGGTAGGCAGGAAAAAGTAGGCAAGGAGGTAGGCAGGAAAAGTACGGCCCCGCCAAGTGTTATCAGCACAGCGGGCTTCGGAGTTTGTGGTGACGTACTCGATATTCTGTCCCGGACGCAATTTGACTCCACTTCCAAAAAGTCGCTGCGCTGCTATCGCGGTGACACCAGTCTTTTGGTAACCGCGCGGCTCTTTTGTGATGCGCTTGCTGACGACAAGTTCTCGGATGTCCACTTCCCCATTTGCCAAGCGACCTTCGTAGTTCGCGAACACTCCGCGTGCGAGCTCAAGCTTTTCCAAATAGGAATCGTAATCGTGGGCTTCCGCCAGGATGGCGAGCACTTCGTGCTGCATTTCGACCAAGAAGTGGAGGAGTATCGTGGCGTCGGCATTCGAGACCCCTGATCTTGACTTCACCATCTTCACCAACCGCAAAGAAACGATTCGGCACGGGCACATCCGCGTATAGCTTGGAAGGGTGAAAGACGACATAGCGGTAGACGGACTCAATTGCCAGCGCCAGGCTTGTTTTATTCTCGATCTCCTGGGAGAGGCGCTCATAGTCCTCGCGCGTCGCTCCCTCCTTCCACACATACAAAGAGTCCACCAATGCGTGCATCAGTTCGAAGCCATCGGCTTCCGCAATTTCTTTCGCAACGAGAAGCGTTTCCCGCGCGACCGCGAGACCAGTAGGCGCGATCGCCTTGCACGGCGCCGGGCTTACGGCGCGGGCGCCCGGGTCGGCCGGCCACGGCGGGCAGCGCGGCGACGAGCGGCTCGAGTTGCAGAATGTCGGGCACGTTGGCGGCGGTCACGGCCCTCGCTGTCGGCACGATTCGCGCCGGCCGACGCGCGCATCTCAGGTACTCTGCGATTGACAGTAAAAGTCGAGCTTCCTTGCGCCGCACAGTGAGCTATGTCCGATTTGGCCACGCAAGTGGAACTACCCCGGCGGTGGTAAGATTTCGCAAATGAAAAATTTCCTACTTCTCGCGATTGTGCTGTTGCTTTTTGCGTCTCCGACAATGGGTTTATGCGATGTTCCGCAACCGCGTCTAGTTTGTGCGGAATATTTTGCAAGCAAGGTCGTGGTCGAAGCCACGCTCGTCAAGGTCAGAAGCATCCACGACAAGGCTGACCCGGAAGGCCTGGCGGCGTATGAGTACAACTTGCATGCGAACCAAGCGATTCGAGGTCATATCGACCGTGTATTCATAGTGCATGAAGGGAATGATAGCGGTCGCGCGACGTTCGACTGGAACATAGGACAAGGGTACCTGCTGTTCCTTTTTTACTCAGATTCTGACAAGGCGTGGGAACTCGACGGCTGCGGCAATTCCGGACCGGTCAGCGGGGCAAAGGCAGTATTGCAACAAATCGCGGCTATTCAGGCGAGCCACGACGGTGGCGTTATCCACGGTGTGATTAGCCAACAGGCGCTATCCGCGTCCGTCTCTGATGTGCATGTCGAGGTACGAGGAGCGAACGGGCATTACACGGCGACAACAAACTCCAAGGGTGAGTTTGAGATAAAAGTACCTGCTGGCCATTATGCTGTCCGTGCGATAAAAGGAGGGTTTTCATTCGCAACCGCCGATTTTAGTTACGAGAATCCTGACAACGTCCAAATTGAATCTGGGGGCTGCGCCCAGGTTCAACTCGTCAGTGTTGGCGAGACGTCGCATCCCCCTAGATGATGCATATGCCGCCGTAACCGGTAAAGTTGCATTCGCGAAAAGATAACTTATCGGGCCGCAAATGCAACGAAGACCAATGCCAATACAAGAATCAGACTGGAGGCCACGTTTCAGATTATGTGGTGCTTTCCCGCAAAATTTCGCTTGGCTAGATCGCCTATCAAAGTCAGCGCCACATAACGTTCATCGCCACACAAGAAATTTTATGTGGCGGGCCACATAAGATTTCACAGGTTCGTAGGCACTTCAAGGATGGCAGAACACCGCCATGACAGTGCCGGTGCCGGCATGGCCGGGATCCGGTGCGTAACCGGGGTCGGTTTTTACGACTACTATGCTCTTGGCATCGCCCGAGATAGTCGATCCCGACTTCGTCACCTTGGCTGCTACCAGGACCCCCATGTATGCCGGCACGGTGGCCGGAGGATTCGAGCTGTTCCCGGGCCCAGTAGTCCAAGTGATGCCGCACTTTGGCGGTTCTGCCGAGAGCGTGGCGGCGAAGCCTTTGAAGCTCGCCGGCGCTGCTCCGCCACTCAGGCTGTTGACCTTTGACCACTTCGCACCCCAGAAAGTGACCTTGGCTCCCGTCTGGGCGCTTTGGTCGCCGACGACGAAAGCCCCGCTAGCAGGAAATGCGAATAGAAGAGTGTTTGCACTGGCAGACGCGGGCCGGTAACAAGAGTCACCTGCAAACGTATCAGTCACGACGCCCGGCCCAAGTGGCTGCGCCACCGGACTGATTGTACAGACCGCAATGCCGCTTGCGTTGGTAACGCCGCTGCAAGTTTGCGCGCTACCGCCAGAACCAAGGGTGAAAGTCACCGTGCGGCCGGCGACGGGCGTAGTGTTGTCCTCCAGCAAAACACCGGACAAAGTGGCCGTGCCGCCGTTGGCAATGGCGGTGTCGCCGGTGTATGAGAGCGTGGTCTCCTCGGGAGTTACACTGAAGGGCTTGGAGTCGCTGGATGGCAGATAGAGCGCGGACCCGGCAAAGTTCGCCTTCACGGTAAAACTGCCAGAGCACTGGTCCAGTACCAAGGTGCAGCTCGCCAAGCCCGCCGCATTGGTCGTGGCGGTGCAGCTCTGCGGTCCTAGAGTGAACTGCACGGAGGCATTGGCTATGGGCAGCCCGTTGGTTTGATCGGTGAGCGTGGCGGCGAGATTGGCAGGATCATGATAGTCTGCCGTAGTGTCGCCTTGGTATGTGAGGGTGGTTGGCGCGGGTTCGCTGACCTGGAAAAAAAAGGGGTCGATCGAGAGCTGAGTTACCTCGACCGTGTGTGCAGCATCGGCGTACAATTTGTGAGCTCCGAAGTCTGCATAACGTTGGTACTGTACACCGGGGTAGAAGTTCGCGGTATCGGGATAGTTGTATCCTGAGAACACGCCATAGAAGTCCTTCCCTATCGCCTGCAGGTGAATGTAGTCCCCGATTGAAGGATCAAAGCTTGTTGATGTGCACGTCGCCCCCTGCATGTCTGGAACGTTCCCCAACAGCGTATCGCTCCAAGTCGTTCCATCCGTGGTTGTCCGGAAGTGCGTCTCCCAGCACCCCGCCCCTCCCGAGCCTTGGCAAGTGCCAGGGCTCACTAATCTTTGATATACAAAGCCCACCAGGTCGTAGACGTTGATGTCCAGCGCCGGGTTCGTCGCTTGCGAAATCGTGAGCAAGTCGCCATTCCAGTGTTGCCCTCGATCCGTCGAACGCTGCACGTGTATCGTGCTGGTTGCCGCCGAAGCCCCATCCTGCCACGCCACATACACCGTACTGCTGTTCCGCGGGTCCACCGCAATCGAAAGCTGGCTACCAATCCTTTCAGTTCCCAGGTAGTCGTACCACGGTACCGTGACTGGGGTCGTGTTATTGATCCGCTGCCCCGCTAGGCCGTCATTGGTGTCCAGCAGCGCTGTAAACGGACTAGCGCCCGCTGCCCAATTATCGTCCCGCACGACCACGATGTCGGTGGTCGTTGTGGGACTGAAGGTGCGCCAACCGAAATACGCAGCGTAGATCGTTCCATCCAAGCTAATCGCCACCCGCACCGAGGGCCCATCTTGTTTTCCCGAGGGAGTCGTCGCATCAGTTCGCGTCTCGATCAGATCTGGCGGATTGACGAAATTCGCCGGAGGCGCCGCAGTAGCTGCATCCTGGGAGACATCCACCGTCGCTGTCTTTGGACCAGCAGGCAAATTGTTGTTGTTGCCGATATAGACGCGGTCTGAGCCGGACGTCGTCGCTTCCACGTACGGCTGATCCACACCTGATCGATTCACCAATGTCGTCATCAGCGTGTTCGCTAAGTAATTGTTAGTCCGCAGAATATTCAAATTGCCCGTAGAGCCGTTGAGGATGCCAGCATAAATCACATTCGACGTTCGGCCGAACCGCATCGTGACATCTCCTGTGGCGTTGGTATAGATGTTCGAGCCTGGGAGATTCACCACCAGTGTCCATGTGTGGCCGCCGTCGGAGGAAACGTAAAGCGGCGAATTTCCCGATCCCCCCGGGTCCGGGGTGAACGCACTCCCTGCAATCTGCAACGGGTTCAGTGGATTCACCGCCACATTGGGCTCACTGTCCTGACACGTCTCGTTGCTCGACGCTACGGGAACCATGTTAACCACCTGAAATGTTTGAGCGTTAGCTGCGGCTAGCCCCAGCCCCGCCACAACGCTGATGAGTGCACTCCTCATTAGTTCCTTTTTGAATTTCACGGGTGTCTCCTTTCCACGTGTTCCAGGATGCGAGTCCTTCGTCCTTTCACTGGTGCGCCGTTAAGTGGCGCATTAGTTCCAGTCGGGCGTTGGGCTGCAAGTCCAGCGGATGGAGTGCAGTCAGCCCGGAAACACGAAACTGTGGCGGCCCGAATTCGTGCTGATCTCGTTGAAGGATGAAAATCCCGCTTACGCCTCGCGTTAGTCGGGGGGCCCCTGCCCACATCACGTCCTTGCTCTTGGGATAAAGCACTGTGACCAGCCGACTTTCCGGCATCTTCCCTTTAATCACGGTCGCCACGCGGATCACCGCCTTTTGCCATTGCGGATCGTGCTCACTAATCGGCTTGCGCTGCCCTCCGAGCGGCTGGCTGGAAACCACCTGCCCGCCCACCACCATCACCGCTTTGGCGATTTGCGCCGCGAGCTCTCGTTCGCCCGTCTGCGTATCGGCTGTCCGGATTTGCTGTTCCAATGCTGTTACATCCCTCCCATTGGGCAGCCGACCCACTTCTTGAACTGCGATGCTCTCGCCGTAAAGCTGGCCGTTGGTGAAAAACACCAACTCTTGGCCCGTCTTCAAGCCCGCAGACGTGGCAAGCACGACTGTGATGTTCTGCCCGGTGAAATTGTTCAGTGTCCTGGGGGCCCGTAGTACTTTCATGACACGAACCACAGCCGTGCGTTCCGAAGCCGGCAGCGCCTTCATAGTTGAAGATTGAGATTTTTCCACTCGCCCCACAAAGATGTAATGGGATCTCTGAATAAGGTCGGGCACCGACTCGGATGCCGTATTCTGGGCTCCGCCATCCAGTGCAACGCCTAGAAGAGAGCCCAGTGCAAGCAGGAAAATACGCATTATTTTGTTCATCGTTTGTCTCCGCTTTGCCCATGCCATCAAACTATGGCCAATAGCAGTTCGGCGAACGCGAAAGACTCGGGCAAACCTACATTGACCGGAATTTCCAGTATGGGCTCCGGTCTACACTCCGCGCCAAGTTCCCGGTTGACTATTGGCTATGTTGTTGATTCCTTTTTGGGAACGGGTACCGACGCATTCTGCTCCCGCCCTATCCGAATTACAAGGCTTTTATATAACTTAAGTCTGAGCGTCTTGGCGTGCATGCGGCTCCTGTGAAAAAGGGGTAAGGCGTTTCTAGATGTAGCCGAGAATCCCCAATGCACGCAAACTCCTCTTTTCGATATCACGCCAATGCCCACGTACTAAGTGGGCGCTTTCAGCGGCCGATGCAACAAATAATTGAAGTGCAGGCCGATACGACATTGCCGGCGACCGGCGGACACAGCCACACGCGCGCCGAATCCTTTCGATTCGATGGCATCGTGTCGTTCAGGGCCGGCTATTCCCATGTGTCCGGCAGCGAGAAGGTGGAAGACACCAAAGCCATTCACACCACCCTGGCCACCGCCACGGTCGAGGGGCTGAATATTCTCGACATAGTGACGGCCAACCGCATCGTTGCGCGCATTTCATCGAGCTACATTTCAGGTGACGAGCCACAAATTCTCGTCCTTGGAAGCCGGTTCGAGAACCTGCGCATCGGCGGCTACCAGATCGAGGTGGAGCTTGATCACGAGCTGGCCTTGCGCCTAGACACCTTCGCCGCCGTCAGGAAAGAATTCAGAAGCAGCGCGGATTTTAGGAAAATGGTCAGCGACCCGTTCGGGAGAGAGAAATCGCCGAAGGGAGTCGAACCTTACGACGTCGTTCGTTTCTCGCTGGCCAAGGAACTGCCGTCTGAGAAGCTCCCCAGCATTCTAAGCCGCGGACGGCATGGCCACGAGTTAGTCGTTCCGCATTTTGGCACGATCCATTTGGCGGAAATCCTGGTCGAACACGGCCGCAAAAGCCTGACGATGCTTCGCGTCGAGTTGGGTTCGCCGGTCGAGGGTCGTCTACTCGTAGGCACTGCCGAGGCGGGCGGCACCAGCCAACCCTTTACCGAGTCGGAGCTCCAGTCCGCCTCCCCAAGGCCAATAGAGGAAGAGTTGCTGAGGGCGAGTCCGCTGAGTCGATTGAAGGTGGAAGCTGAGTTGGTGCAGCAGTCAAAGAGTCGCGTAAGGCCAACCGACAGACCGCCACGTTATGCGAACGCGGCGTTGTTCGATCCAGCGAATACTCAGCTTCTAGATTCACGGCTGTCGCTCAGCCCAAGCACGGTTGTCCTTCTGCGTCTTGATATCGGTCCTCTTTCTTCAGAAAGCCAAGTTACCGGTGCGCGCCCTTTCCCCGACGACAGATTGCCGGCGGAGATCAATTTGGACGTCATGCTGAGCAGCACGGACTTCGCTGTGGCCCCAGATTCGGATGGTGTCATGGGATTGTTGAGTCAGATCGCACACGGGCGTTTCTTTCTTCCAGCGAATGGCGATCATGCAGTCACTCCGAAAGGCAGCCGATTCCTGAACTTCTACCTCGCGCCGAGATCGCTCAGACAGGCTCGCGCGAGGATAGGCTACTACTATAGAAACATCCTCGTTCAGTCACAGCTACTGATCGCTAATGTGAAGCAGCCGGGCGGGTTCCACATCACAACGGATTTCACGCTGTCAGATGACTTGACTGATCTGGAGAGCTTTCCCAGGCGTCCACGAATTAGCATCCTCACGAACGCGAACGGCGACGGAACCCATCAGATCGTCCTGCGCAAGCCCGGTTCGACGCCGGATCCCGCCGCGCAGGGTGAGACCTTCGCGGTCAGGGACAGAACAGTCGGCAACATCATCAAGGACTTACGAGCAATTCTCCGAGACCGGGCGCCGACTGAGCGCCGCCGCCCCCCAGACATGCTTCTGGAGGATCTTCGACAACTTGCGCCGAAGGGACGTGAGCTCTGGACCGAAATCCCTGGAAAAAATCCCCAGGTGTTTGAGCCATTGGAGACGGATCCCGCGAGCAACATCATTCAGATTTCCCGCCCGACGACCTCCGGCTTCGTCTTTCCATGGGCGTTGATCTATGACATTCCACTGAACACCGATAGGCCGGAAATCTGCAAGCTCGTCAAGGATTGGGACGGCAAGAAGCTTCTCGTGTCGGGATATCCGCGCGAGTGTCCTGACGGTCCTCACCTGGAGAACGTCCTCTGTCCGTTCGGTTTCTGGGGCTTTCGGTACTCCATCGATCAGCTGTCTTCTACCAGAGACTCGGTCTTCTCAATTTCTGCCCCGGATGAGTGGGATTTTGTGGTGGCCGAAACGCAAAACGGAATTGATACCAAGGCGCTGTCCGGCCACGTCGACCAATTGCGCACAACAATCCTCAAGCGGTTCCCTCGCGCCCACCTCTGCGAGGGAAAAAGCAAGAATGCGATCAGGGGACTTCTGGGAAGCGATCTTCCGCTCGTGTACTTCTATTGTCATGGCGAAAAACCTTACGATGCGTCCCCAAATACCTACCTTGGTGTCGGCATGAACGAATCGATCAAGGCAACGGAGCTGCAGGACTGGGTGCAAATTTGGCTGAAGCAAAAGAAGGTGATCTGGAAAAAGGTCCGGCCTCTCGTTTTCATCAATGCCTGTCACTCACTCGAGATTCATCCAGACACCCTGGTTTCCTACCTGGACGCTTTCGTTGGCAGCGCCCGCGCGGCGGGCGTAATTGGCACCGAGGTCCGGGTTAACCAGGACCTAGCGATGAAGGTGGCGGAGCGATTCTTCGACCTCTTGCTGGTTCAAGAGAAGATAGTCGATGGACAACCAAGGCCCCTTAATGTCGATGAAGCACTGCGGACGATTCGACTGGAGTATCTGGCCGACGGTAATTTGCTGGGGCTGGTCTACACGCCGTATTGCTGGGCCGAGCTGTGCGTGACGCGCCTAACTACCTGAAATTGTTCGATCGTGAACGAGCCTTAAGCAACAGATTCCTTCACGCCTGGCGCCTCCGCATGCGTTGCGCCCGCCAATTGGAGTAATCCGCGACACTTTGACTTCAAGGAAGCGGATGGACCCGACAATCTCAATGGGGATAAGTCCTGCCTAACGCCGCAGGATGCTCGTACCGATTGGCAGGCACCCGCACTATAACTCCTTTATGTTCGCTCGCTGGTCGAAGGATTCCAACTTCGTCTACGCCGCCGAAGACGGCGAGGAAGATCACGAAGGGCAGCAGCGGAGTTATCGAGAAATGACCAGTCGCTTACGAAGCAAAGACGGGTAGTATTTTATCCGGCTGATAATCTGATGGTACCAATTAACGGTATCTGATGATTTAATATGAGAACAAATCCAAACAGCGAGGGCGCTAGTCATCGCCGTTTCATTGATTTACGACGTCGGAATGAATAGCGGTGATGATACCGCGTTTTACCTAAGCAAGGGCTATTCGGTGGTAGCGATTGAGGCGATTCCTGAACTTGTCGCGTCCGCGCATAAGCGCTTCAGAAAAGCAATACAGACAGGCAAGCTCGTCATTCTAAATGTCGCAATAGCCGAAAAAGCTGGCAAGCGAGATTTTTGGGTTTGTGAGCAAATCAGCGCATGGAGTTCTTTTGACAAGACAATCGCAGGGCGAGAGGGATCGAAATGTCGTAGGATCAAGGTCAAAACGCGCCGTTTCAGGGACATTCTCGGCAAATTCGGGACGCCGTGCTATCTAAAGATAGATATCGAGGGAGCGGACGGATTTTGCTTAGCGGACCTCGACAATGACAATCTCCCGACATTCATTTCTGTGGAGACAGAATGCGGGGAACGCGACGTGCCGCTAACAGCGAGGAGGTATCTGGCCACCCTTAATCAATTGCGAGAGCTCGGCTACAGCAGGTTCAAACTTGTTAACCAGAATACGCTTGTTCCTGTATCTCGTTCAAATCTCAATCGGGTCGTGGATCCTCGATACTTGGCTTCTGCACGAGCAGAAACCGAACGAAAAAGCAAGTGGTCGTTTCCCCTCGGCGCGTCTGGGCCATGGGGCAACGGCATAATCGGACCCTGGATGGACTTTGCCGAAGCCCTCGATGTCTACTGTACTTGTCGGGAACTTTTGTTTCGGAAATGGAACGAACCTTGGTATTCCTTCTGGTTTGATTGGCACGCAACGCGGCCTGGGTTGTAGGTCAGTGGCCAATTTGGGGCCTCGCCTTTCGAGTCAGTTCAATTCGTGTGCCGCGAGTCTTTAGAACTTCCGCCCTTTCACGATTTTCTTTACACCGCTAGCTCGACCGAGCCCTGCTCTAGGGGCTCGCTCTAATTAGAATGTTCACTATTGTTCGGAGGACAGCAAAAATCCGTGACCCAAGAGTCTGAGCAAGCTCGAGTTTATGCACAAACCATCAACCGACCCAAACGCACAAGCCGTCGAGTTGATTGCGATAGAGGTAGTTAGCCTTTGTTCTCTTCCGTTAAGCAATTTCGATTACGAATCGGCTCCTTCAGGTGCATGGTCTCAGCATCGGAATGCCAGTTGACCACATTGAGGTCAGCGGCATGCATGACCAATGAGGCTGCGGGAGCTTGCCGTGCAGCCAGTAGGAAAAACGGACGGCTGGCGGACCGCAGTTGATCGCGCGTCGGAACGTACCTCCATGATCAACACGCGCCGAAGACTACTCGCAAAGAGCGTTGCTAACGCGTTGGGCGAATCATCGCGATGAGAGTAAACAGATTGGAGGAAACAGTGGGCTTGCCTGTGTCTCCAACTCAACGCGCCCGTAAAACGTTAAGAGCTGTCCAGGCCAGCCTCATTCGTACCTGAGCGCCACGAGTGGGTCCACGCGTGCCGCCCGCCGCGCGGGCAAGTAGCAAGCCAAGACCGCGACCGCCGCTAGTACTCCCGTCGCAGTCACATAGGTAGCAGCATCGACCGTCTCCACTCCCACGATCAGCCCTTCCATCAATTTCGCTCCACCCGCCGCCCCCGCCAACCCAACAAGAATCCCGATCCCGATAGTCGCCACCCCTTGTTTTAAGACCATGCCCGCAATCTGCGCACGTTCAGCTCCCAGTGCCATCCGAATCCCGATCTCATTTGTCCGTTCTCCCACCACATGAGACATCACCCCATAGGTTCCGGCAGCCGCCAAGAACAAAGCCAAAGTCGCCAGTCCGCCCAGCAACCCTGCCTCATACGTCGTGTCCATCATGGATTCAGCGATGATCTGCGACATGGTCCGCACATGCATCACCGCCAGATCCCCATCGACAGACTGCACCGCCCTCCGCGCTGTTCCGGCCAAGGCCTCCGGCTTCCCAACTCCACTGACCACGATAAAATGGATCGGCATGTCCAGATTCCACATCAATGGGTAGTATGCTTCCGGCATCGGTTCGCTACTGACGCGTCCCTGCTTCACGTCGCCAACTACTCCGACTACCTGAAATGTGGCGAAGCGCTCAAAAACTTTACCTACGCTATCTTGATTTGGCCAGAACGTTCTTGCCATCGTCCGGTTGATAATCGCCGGCAGAACATATTTTTTCAACGAGCCATTTAGTTCTTCGTCTGTTCTCGGCGGTAAAGTCTCGCGCAGGAACTTCGCCGTCAATTCATAATCCTCCTTCTCGAATTCTTGCCCCTCTAAAAGGGGGATCCCCAGCACGCGAAAATAATCTCGGCTCACCGATGTCTCTTCCACCAGAGGTCCCGTGCCCTCTCCAACCTGCTGTTGTCCAGGAATGTTAATATACCCATTGTTACCTCCTTGCAATGGCAGCTTCGTAGTAATCGCCGCCGTCTTCACCTCCGGCGAGGTCTGCAGTTTTATTAACAGCCGTTCGAAGAATTCACGGCGCTGGTCGAAAGTTCTGTACTTGTTCTCGGGTAACTGCACTCTCGCAGTTAGTACGTTCACGGCCCTCACACCCACGTTCGATTCGCGCAAATGGGCAAACGTCCGCAACAGCAGCCCCGCACCAATTAGGAGGGCAAGTGATAGTGCGATTTCTCCAGCGACTAATATGTTTCTCAGCCACCGCCCTAGTTTCGGCGTGTTCCCGATCGTCACTCCTTTCGAATTCACTGCTTTACTCGCGTCCGCTTTTGATAAGTGCAGGGCTGGCGCCAGCCCAAATAGAATACCCACGGCAAAGCAGGTAACAAGCGCAAGGCTGAGCGGTGCCAAACCCACGTTGATAGGATTGGGCTGTGGTATCTCATCGGGCAGCACTGCCCGCAGAGCCGATACGCCGCCGAAGGCAGTTAGCACGCCCATTGCTCCGCCAAGAAGCGAAAGCAGCACACTCTCAGTTAGCAATTGTCTTACCAGCCTTTTGCGTCCCGCTCCCAGTGCGTTTCGAATGGCTATCTCCTGTCGTCGCTTGGTCGCTCGGGCCAACAACAAGTTGGCGACGTTCACGCAGGCGATCAGAAGCACTAGTACCACGGCCCCGAATAGGATCCACAACTGTCTTCCCAAGTCCCCAACTAGATCGTCCTTCAATGGCGTCACAATCGCATCCACTTGGTGATTCGTATCCGGAAACTGCCTTTCAAGCCGCTCAGCAATCGTCCGCAGGTCCGCGCGTGCGCTCGAAATTGAAATGCTTTCTTTCACGCGGCCAATCGCTTTCCACTTGTGCGATCCGCGCCTCCCGAGCGTGTCCGCGGACATATCCATCGGCACCCACATGTCCGCTCGTTCCGGCACCTGGTACCACAGCGGCATCACGCCGATGACCGTGTATGCTTCCCCATTTAATTCAACCCGTTTCCCAATGCAGTCCTGTTGTCCGCCGAAGTGTTGCCTCCAGAAACCGTGGCTCAGCAACGCCACATGGCTTCCGCCGTTTTGGTCTTCGCCTTTAGCAAAGGTTCTCCCAATTTCCGCGTGCACGCCCAGCAGAGTGAAAAAATTCGCCTGCGCCCTGACGACCTCCGCCTCTTGCGCGCCATCCTTGCCGCTCACGTTGTAGCTGCGCGGCCACGAAAAAAGGCTCATGTCCTCAAACGTGCTATTCTGGGACCGCCAGTCCAAGTAGTCCTCTCCCGTCAATGGATACGACCCCGGCGCGGCTTCCGTCTGCCACAGCGCCACAATTTTGTTTGGATTGCGGAACGGCAGAGGCTTCAGGAGCACAGCATCAATAACGGAAAATAGCGTGGTGTTCGCCCCAATCCCAAGAGCGAGCGTTAGTATGGCAATCATCGCGAACGCTGGACTCCTAGCTAGCGTTCGCCCAGCATATTGAACGTCTTGCGTTACATCATCAATCCATTTCAGTTGTCTCATGTTCCGCAGTTCCTTTTTATCAGCTAGCCCATTTACTCCCCTTGTCCCTCGCACGTCTAAACTTCAAAGGTGTGCAACGAACTGACCAGGCAGTCCGGACACAAAGACATCTCTTGACACATGTTAGACTTTTAGCTATTTTGCAATCTAGGTCAAGTAGTCCCTTTGCTCATTCGCTTGCGAGACGAGGAAAGCCTGTCCTGACTTTCTTCGTGGCGGCAGTTTGTCCAGACGCAATAGGTAGCGCTAGGGCTTGCCAGCGCTGGTCACATGTTTGCTCCGATTTCGTGCCCATACGAATGTTTCGCAGTCTCGGACGGCGTTCCTGTTTCCGGCTAAGGCAACTATCTTGCCTTAGCTTTTACGATACCTAGCGGTCCTAGTCGTACCTCGGCCTACGCTTTTCCCGTCAAATACAATATAGATATCCAAAAGTACAGCGGTGCCCGGGCCTGTCAGCTTTCTTTTACTATTTGTCCCTTCTAGAAGACTACCTCTTGGGTTGTGTTTCCCAGCCCTGAATTCGTAACGGAGTCTGCGTCTATTTGTAATTTGGAATCTACCAAGCCTTCCCGAGCCAAGATCAAGAGACTTTGTGTCAATACCAAGCTATCGCCTACGCCCTCCAATCATCTTAATGTTGTCTTAAGGCAACCGCCAGAGTCCGAGTCGGCTTTGCCTGTTCACCGCCAAATCGCCGCGTGCTTCTTCGGGTCTCCCGACCCAAGATTTGTTGAAGGAGGCTAACCGTATGTATCTAAAGGACGAGCAAATCGAGTTCTACCGGGCCCAAGGATACCTTCTACTCCCGGGGCTCTTCTCTAGGGCGGAAATTGAAGTTTTGAAACGTGAAGTGCCAGTGATCCTTGCGGAAGCGAGTCCTGGAAGGATTCTTGAGAGGGACGCCAAAACAGTGCGTTCCGTATACGGCTCGCACCTAACGAATCCGATCTTTGAGCGCCTCACACGTCATCCGAGAATTTTGGAACCTAGCCAGCAAATTGTAGGCAGCGAGGCCTATGTATATCAGTTCAAGATCAACGCCAAGGCTGCGTCGAGTGGCGACGTATGGGAATGGCATCAAGACTATGTCTTTTGGCAGCGAGAAGACGGATTACCTGAGCCACAGCTCATCAATGCGACAGTGTTCCTCGACGAAGTTGATCAGTACAACGGACCTATCTTGGTGATACCGGGTTCCCACTTGGGTGGCGTGATTGATCCTCTTTCAAACGAGAACGACTCTAAACCTCAATCCAAAGACACAGTGACAGCTGAAGGGGCTCCCGCGTGGACTTCACACCTCACGGCCAATCTTAAGTATTCACTTGATCAGAGCAAGGTAGACGATTTGAGTCGTTCCCTTGGTGTTGTAATTGCCGCAGGCCCTCCAGGGTCGACTCTTTTCTTCCACCCCAACGTCGTTCATGGATCAGCCCGCAACACATCGGGATCTAACCGGACCTTAATCATCTGCACTTACAATAGCGTTAAGAATCTCCCACTGTTCCCTAAAAACCGTCGTCCCGAGTTCCTCGTGAGCAGTAATTTCCAGCCCTTGGAGGTTCTTCCGGATGACTGTCTTCAGGAGTGCCAGCAAGTAGAGAATTCATTCACGCGGTCTACTTGCCCTCAGTGACTACGGCTCTTTGGCGCGACGAATCTGTCAACTCCTTCGAAGCTGCAGTATTTGCATCGAAGTTCTGAATGGCCTCAAAGTTAGAGAGCGGCTCCCACATACTTGCAATGTTTGAGGAGCCGGATTCCTTATTGTGTTTCAACTGCCTCCCTTTCTGAAAAGATATATCGTATCGACACTGAATAGTTCTTCTGGACCTCTCGGGCAAGCCGTTTATGCCGCAGTGCGAGCTTCCGTCATGCCCCACTCTCCAGCCTTAGCACATCGAAAGGCAGTTACGTACCTTGATAGAGAGTGGCACTTTCGGCTAGCGGGCCGTCACGCTTCGAGCAAGGCGGCCAGCGGTTGGGTAATGAGACTTTCCCAAATACTTGAATTCGACGCGTCGGTACTTCAGGTTCTTGCACGCTTAGTGGGAGTTGTTGACAGGCTCAACTCTGCCGAAGTTCAGCGTCACTCTCCGCGCATGGTCAACGATGTCGTATCAAACGACACTATCAATCTCGCATTCCTCACCTCTCTTGGTGCGCCCGGTCCCCCTGAAGCTTCCCGCCGAAATCTCTTCTTCTGGCCGCCTCTCCTACCCCCGTCGCGAGCTTGCAAGTTGGCAGTTTCGAGGTGCCGCGTGCGCAAAAGACTCCATCTCGAACTCCCCTTCTCAAACAGGTGAACGGGTTAGGGACACTCATCGCGTTAGCGTTCATGCCGAAAGCGGTACGTGGGATGTTTTGTCGGGCTGCCTCCTGGTAGTGGGAACCCTGGCCTGTGCGAACACAGCTACACATCGGGACCATTACCTCAGGATGATGGCGCAGAGCATGCACTGCATTCTAGTATCTCTTGGTGAAGACAGCGATCTGCACAGTGATGGGGGCGGAGGGATGCCGACGCAGAGGAAAGAATGCAAAAAAGGCGCCATCGTGGCCGCGTCACGCAAGTTCGCCGTACCTCTGCACAAATTCTTCGTTAGCGGAAAGTCGATGAACCATTGCGGAACCGGTGACCGCAAAGAACTCCTAGCCCAACTTCCGTCGAAGAGATGGAAACCGACGTCGATTATCAGGTGCCCGCTCTAGCTGAAACGAGAACGCCCAACTTGCACTAGGCGAGAATCGCTCAACAAGAGAGTGCGGATGGATGCATGCGCCTCGGCCGAAACGCAAAGGCCCAGTAGGAAGGACGATGGGGAAAATAGACTTGACTCACACCCGCCTTGTCATGGAAGGACTCATCGACTCCGAGGGTAGCGACAGTCGGATTCCCGTTTATTGACAATCGTGGCTTGATTCCAAACCACACCGGATCGAGCACCGAATGACAATTAACAAATCCGGGCTCATCTCCCGCTGACTGCTGTTATCATGGCCAGGAGTGCCAACTTGTGCTGAGAATTTTACGCATCCTGCCAATCATCATTGCTTCTACGATCCTTGCTGGCACCCCATCGAGATCGAATAGATTCCTCCGTTCCCAAACGTCCCCGCAATCGGACATTTCTCAAAGCGATGCTCAAACTAAGATTCGCGTTAATTCCGACTTGGTTATCCTGTCCGTATCGGTCAAAGACGGGAACAGCAATCTACTTACTGATCTTCAGAAGTGGGAGTTTCATGTATTCGACGACAACGTGGAACAATCCATTGATGTTTTCACGGCGGAAGCCTTTCCGCTCTCATTGGTGGTGCTGGTCGACGATGACCTGAAATCCAATGATGCTACGCAGATGGTCCGCAGTCTGCGGGCGATTGCAGCGGGAATTAGTTCAAGCGATGAAGCCCGTATTTGCCGCTTTGATCTGAAGTTTTATCCTGGGGAGGCGTTCGCCGGCGACCTCGATGGCCTTTTGGCTCAATTAAGGACCGCGCAAGACGCAAGCGGACCTTCGACAGCGGGCCCTGTCCCATTTGTTACCGGACCATCCTGGCATGCTCCTGGCGTGGGTGAGCCCTCCCCCGCAGCGCCGACAAACCTTGGAAGCGCGCCCACCAAGGCTTTGGATGATGCAATCTTTTCCGCCGCTCAGTTGCTTCACGATCGTGGACGCAGCCGCCGCAAAGCCATTCTCGTGATCTCCGATGGCATCAATGGAGAGCGGTTCAATCACCACACATACGAAGAGACACTTGAGACGCTGATCCGAGACAATATCTGTGTCTATAGTTTGGCAGTCGGGAGCTTATCAGTTCGCCGGAGATTCTCTAGACTCGTCAAATATGCGAATGAATCCGGGGGAGAGATATATTATGCTGTCAAAAGTAACGCCATGGAAAAGCTCTACTCGCGCATCACAGAACAGGCCAGACACGAATACACGCTGGCTTACGTACCACGGGGAAACGACCATAACTCTACCTACCATGTCGTGGAGGTAACAACGACGCGCGCAGGACTGCATGTCAAGACCCGTCAGGGCTACTACACTATGCCTGCGCCAAGTATCCCATAGAAGAGAGATCACGCGGAAAAACGACCCAAGACAGAGTTTCCGGCCAGATACGTGGCCAACGCATGATTGACCCTAGTGTTTATCGAAGAGTTCAAATACACACTATGATCTGCAGTTTCGATAGCCTTCTGAAATCTGGACATCCGACGTTTGTGTGCAGTAGGTAGACATGTGCGCGTCCCTGAACGGCCGAGATCCGGGCAGAGGAAGAATGATTTTCGCATTCTTGAGCGGCCCCGTTTTTCTGCATCATCAGAAAGACAAACAGTACAGCTAAGCTGCGGCTCATAGCGGTTCATACCTGAGGCACTCTTCAGAGTGTTCCCGGAGGAGAGTATATGTTCATATCAAAAATCTGTAATTTACTCGATGCTCAAAAGGTCGCGAAGGCCGTTCAGCTTATCGAGTCTGCCAAATTTGTTGATGGACGAATTTCAGGGGGAAACGAGGATAGTAAGAAAAACCTCGAACTCGCTCCGGAAACGGAGCGATATATCGAAGTCTTGAACATCGTCGAGATCGCCGTTCGCGAAAGCTTAGAATTCAGTTTGACGGCATTTCCCCGCTATATGACCCGGCCGATCATCAGTCGGTATGAGATCGGAATGTATTACAAAGAGCATGTTGATATGCCTGTTATGGGATTTATTTCTGGAGGAAAGCCAGTAAGCGCGACTCGCGGTTTGACTCCGCTAGGGAGAGACTATGTACGTAGTGACCTCTCAATGACACTCTTCTTAACTCAGGCGGAGTCGTACGACGGAGGTGAACTTTGTTTCGACAATCAACTTGAGTCAATCCGGTTGAAGATGGATGCTGGCAGTGCAGTACTGTATCCTACTGGAGTCCGACATTCAGTGGCACCCGTGACTCGCGGTATCCGGCTGGCAGCAATTTTTTGGATTCAAACCATGTTTCCCGTGGAAGCACATCGCAAGGCCATCTACGACGCTCGCAGGCTAATGCAGTGGCTGAATCAAGGCACGGACACAGCGGCGGCAGCCCTAGCTGAAGAGAATTTCTATAACCTCTTTCGCTTATTTGCAGAGATATAGCCAAAGCTGCGAAAAGACGATCATTGACTCGGGCCCGGAACGACCAGTGATTCTGTCGCGCCCGGAAACAGGCACGCGGTCCGACGGAGGAATAAATCATGAGCGCGCCATCGAAGGATGTCTTCCCGAGCTGACCTGCGCCCCTCAGTTGTTGCGCCTCTGAATTCCTAGCTTAGCCGCGAATTCACAAGCGATTTCGTTCGGCGTCCTCTCTCCGTAAGACATTCCGAAGAGTTGAACGCTTTGCAGGCTGGGTCTTGAACGCGAGTGCTTCCTCGATTCGCAAATGCCTACAACAATTTATGTATCAGCGATTGACAAGAACGGAAATCGTCGTATACGACCTCATGGCAGATGCTGCTGGACGAGCATTAAAGAAACACTTGTACTTGAGAGCGATTTCTACATCTATCGTTGAATGATTTAACGCGCAAACGGATATTCTGGCCATTTTCACAGAGGGGGGCAATATGTCTGATTCGATTACCGAGCACCCTGGAAGGTGCCTCTGGCTTTCACTGCTCGCCTGGGTGTCTTTGTTCGTTGCGGTCTTTGTTCGTGGCATGCCACCTGCTCCGAAAGGGGCTGATGCAATACCTGATATGTTTTCAGCGTCACGAGCGAAAGGAATTTTGGACGACATTTTATTGGATGTGGGGCCGCACCCCACGGGCAGCGCTCCAAACGACCTCATTCGCAGCCGAATTAGGGCAAAGCTGGAACGCTTAGGCTATCAGGTAGAGATTCAATCGGGATTTATGTGCGGTCAATGGGGTGTCTGCGCCGAGATAAAGAATATTTTGGCTCGACGTCCCGCCCTAGACGAAAAGCCCACGGTCCTGGTGGCGGCCCACTATGACTCCGTCCCTGCTGGTCCGGGGGCTTCTGACGATGGCGCAGGTGTGGCGGCGGTTATAGAAATTGCTCGCGCATTGACGGAAGGGGAGCAATGTCGTCATCAAGTAATCCTGCTGCTCGATGATGGTGAAGAGCTTGGCTTGCTGGGCGCGAAACTGTTTGTCTCTGCAAGTCCCTGGGCAAAAAACATTCGCGCAGCCGTCAATCTCGAGGCGCGCGGCACGTCAGGCCCGAGCCTAATGTTTGAAACGGGCAGTGCGAACCGCTGGTCAATAGACCTCTATTCAAAGTCTGTTGCCCGACCACTAACAAGTTCTATTTATTATGCGATTTATAAGACACTCCCAAGCGACACAGATTTGACTGTCTTCAAAAAAGCTGGATATCAGGGATTTGGATTTGCATTCATAGGGGACGCTGCTCATTACCATACGGCGGCGGATAGTACGGCAAATCTCGATTTGCGCAGCATCCAAAGTCAAGGTGACAATGCGTTGGCTGTTATTCGCGCCCTCGCCAACAATGAATTGGAAGGCTTCACAGAGAGCGAGGCAGTCTATTTTGATCTCTTTTCGTTGTGCACCGTACGTTGGCCTGCTCAGTGGACTCTAGCGTTGGCGATCGCAGGTGCCATCTTCCTTATCGCTGGAATCGGACTCTGTTTTCGATTCCGGGAATTGACACTTCGGAGTTGGTTCTGGGGACTATTGTATGTACCAGGAACATTATTTGTTGCTTACATAGCTGGTGATTTTTTATTTACTGCGCTACGATGGGCTGACGCCGTACCGGTCGTTTGGGTAGCACACCCCTTCGCTGGTCTTTTCGCTTCTTCCGCGGCAGGTCTTTTCGTCGCAATCAGCTTTGCAAGTCTTCTGGGCTCGCGGGCAGGGTTTTGTGGGTTGTGGGTTGCAGTGTGGACTTGGTGGACGCTTGGGTCGATTGTTTTGGCTCTTAGGGCACCACAAGTGAGCTACGTATTTTTGGTTCCCGCCGGATTCGCTAGCCTAATATTAGTCCTTCGTCGCGTTTGCTTTCCACGGATGACAAGTTGGACAGAAGTTATGATCATTATTCCTATGGTGACGGCGGCCATTTTGGCGTTGTCTGCAATTTGGTTCTTCTATGACGGTTTAGGAGTAGCGTATATACGATCGAATGTAACCTTTGTGGCACTCATGATGACACCGGTAGCGCCGTTGGTCGGAACAATGCCATGGCATTTTCGCCGGCTTTTTTCTTACTCCTTACTCGTACTTCTCTTCACCGGGTTCCTTGCGGCTCTTTTGGTGTCACCGTACTCAACACAAGCTCGTCGCCACTTTAACATTGCCTATGTCAAAGACGACGATACCAAAACAACTTTGTGGGTCGCAGACACGGACTCTGGGACACTCCCGCGGAACCTTTTAGGGGAGGGGAAATTTAACCGCCAATCAACTCGAGCGTTCGCGTGGAATCGCGGTGGTCAATTTGTTGCGAACGCTCCTTATTTTGATTTAGCCGCGCCTAAGCTTACAATTTTAGATTCTTCTCATACTGCTGGTGTATCTGCTTATCATATATTAGTTCGGTCTTTTCGCAACTCTCGTGTGATAACGATCTTGTTTCCTATATCTGTGGGAATCGAATCGCTTTCGATGAATGGTCAGCCGTTGCCCAACCCGCCGCCAGGCTCTGCAAGCTTGTCGAACGACTGGGTTGCATACACATGTGTTACTGTTCCGACGGACGGCATCGATTTAAGTATCGTGCTGCGGTCCGCTGCTCCTATCGATCTCTACCTGATGGATCAAACACCGGGGTTCCCGGGAGGAAGCGGTAATTACGTACTGGGTACGAGAGAAGACGACAGCGAAGCTTTTGGTGACGGAAACACCACAGTCGTGGCTCGTCGCGAGCGGCTTTCTCAACGTTAGGGTCAGCGCACCGGGGACCACCGGAAGTGCCCTTGATGAATTTGGACTAATTGAAACTCGTCTCACTGAAGCTTCGAGAAGGCACCTTCACCCTTTACCTGTGTCGAGCTACGTACTAAGTATCAACAGACATGCGGCCTTGCGGTGCTTCGCATTCTTTGGTTCGAGCAGATCTACAAAGGTGGCCGCATTCAGGAAGCGGCTTGCTGGGCACATGTGCGCAGGAAGTTCTACGATATCCAGGTCGCCCATAAGTCTCTGGTCGCGGCAGAAGCACTTGAACGCATCGGGGCACTGTATGCGATCGAGAGCGACATTAACGGACGATCTCCCGAAGAACGTCGCGAAATCCGCAACGCACGGAGTCGGCCGTTGCTCGGATCACTGAAACGATGGCTGAAGAAACTCTGGTTAAGCTGTCGAAGAAATCGGATACGGCAATGGCAGTTCGTTACTCACTCGGAAGACGGGAAGCCTTGATGCGCTACTGCGATGATGGCCGGATCGAGATCGACAACAACGCGGCATTACGCTGCGGAACGAGCGTTGCGCGCTGTGGCTCTCGGCAGAAAGAATTACTTGTTCGCGGGATCCGATCGAGGTGGATAAAGTGCCACGATCTATAGTCCGATGGGAACAGCAAAACTAAACGGAATCGACCCAGGAAGTTATTTAAGAAACGTGCTGTCCCGCATCGCAGAGCACCCCATCAATCGCGTCGATGAACTGTTGCCGTGGAAGCTCGGGCAGAGTGTGCTGAAGACTCAATCCGTGCCGCGTGGTGAAACACACCTTGCTCCGACACTGCTTTCACCGCAGCACCTTGCGGGTGCGATGTAATCAGAATCCATAGAAGAGAACCAAGTATGGTCATCGTAGCCCAAAAGATAACAATCTGGAGATTGCTTGGATGGCGCTTTGACAGTTGCGAGGAGCGCGGCCCGCATTCTTCCAGGGCCATTTCTAGCTCAACTTGGTCCAACTGCTGAGATATCCGGGCCCAACGTTTCGAAAAACGGGCTAACAATCTCTGCAACAAAGGCATAATAAAATATACCTAGCACCTGGGAGAGCCAACAGTAGACCACGTACATTTCCTGTGCAAGACTTTCCTGTGAAGCCATCACCCGACGGTGATTGCATTCCTCCAGACAGAGTCTGATGCCCCTCTCGTTTCCTCCAATCCCGATATTCCGCTGTCGAAACGACCAAACCTTGGATGTTTACTTTCTCTGGGGAGTGAGTGTCAGACTACGCCGATAGGACCGCGAATTCACCACGACCGCATCAACTTCCTGAGCATCTGCGAACTTGAACAAATCGCTACTTCGATTAATGAAGCCATTGCCCCTGCGATTTAGGGACGTATTGCAGAGTACTCCGAATCCAGTCCGACGCTTAAAAGCGCTCAACAATCTGTAGAGCGGCGGATTCTGTTCACAGTTCACTGTTTGCACCCGGGCCGAGCCATCAACATGCGTCACCGCTTTAAGTTCCGGCGCGCATTGCGCCTGAAAGTACAACATAAACGGACTGATGCCGTCGACGCCAAACAGACGATGAGCATCTTCCTCTAGGCACACAGGAGCAATTGGCCGGTACCATTCGCGATACTTGATCCTGTTGAGCCGATCCCTAATCTCTCTCCTAAAAGGCGATGCCAACAGTGATCTGTTGCCCAGCGCTCGAGGGCCAATTTCCGACTTGCCCTGCACCCACGCAATCACCTCTTCCTGTACAAGCAGCTCCGCGATGGACTCATAGTCCAGAGTGCTCTCCACGAAACCCTCCACGGGTTCGTCCCACACAAAATCAAGACCGCTGTAAACCGTCCATGAAATCTTCGTACGACCAGAAAGCATATGTTGTGCCTCGATGGCTGTACCAATTGCTGAACCAGAGTCATTCGTCACCGGAGGCACGAATACATCGCTAAATAAGCCAGAATCGCGCCATCGGGAATTCCATTCACAGTTCAGTCCACACCCTCCGGCGATGAGAAGCGGATAACCTTTCCTGAGGTTCCTTTTTGCGTAGAAATAGAAGATATTGAACAGCTTATCGGAAAAGATAGAGACAAGGTCTCTAAATGCTGGATTTGTGACACCACAATTGAAGTAAGGCGTGTCTTTAAACGGCTCCTTGTCGGTAATTGGTGGGCACACCTCTTCAATTATTCGTGTCATGACACACCGCTCCTCTGCAGTCGGTTCGGTGCGGCTTGAAAAAGCAGCAAGTGCCATTAACTTGCCTGCGGCGTCCATGCGCCAAGTACCCATTTGAGATGAGGGATCAGCTAGATCAAACAAAAAGGAGTACTTGTAACCAGGGAAGGACAAGACCGGACCATGTTGACGGATTTGCATTTGCTCATCTATCTCGTAAAATGACCCGATGTCGCCTTCCCAGACTAGCGCATAGCAAGGCATCCCTTGAGGAAACGGTGACATACCATATGAACAAAATATGTGCGATCGTTCGTGGGTGGATTCGAATAGGAGTGTCTTGTGACCGAATATCGTTGACGGCCGTATCCTGACTAGACTGTCAGAAATGCCGTGGTAGGGTGTGCTTGCTGACTGAAACGGGAAATCTCCGGTCCAGCCGCTCGTCGCAATTACAGCGGGCACATCGTCAAGTTTGCTCGTCGCATTTAGCAAAAGATAAGCATTTGCAGGCAGGTGGCGAGGTTGGGAATCATGTTCCGCCTCGGTTGAAAACAATAAGTTGCCGTCCTTCAAAGCAACCACTGCTCCGTCGTGACCCGGGTTGATGGCAAGAATCAGGCCCCCGGCGGGAAGAGTGAAACGCTCCTCAAGCATAACAACAATCTCCTCCTGTGGTATTGACCCGTCATTTCGCGCGTCACCTGGCTCCCAGGCACTGATCTTTGAGCCTTGCGGCAAATTTATTTGAGCCAATGAGATTGCGTCTCCAACGCCCTCGCCCGGCTTCACATGCCCAACACAGGCGCTCGGCTTAACGAAAATAGTCAAGATTTCTTCCGGATCGATTAGCGAAGTAGCAACGGGCAGCATCCTTATTTACTCTCAATTCGTCCAGACGGCTCTCACCAGATCTCACCAGTCGCTTACGTTCCAGATACGTTCCAGTTCACCGCAGTTTTCTCCCTTCGGCGTCTTTGGCGTCTCGAAAAATCAGTAACCTGCGTATTTTCAATTCCACTGAATATTCCGACTTCCCGACTTCGGCACGGCCATTGCGGCTATCAGCATCTGCCGGAGGATCCATTAGGATTCCCACAATACGGCCCGGACCGACCCTCCGGTAACAGATGCGCAAGTTGGTTGGCATGCGCGAATACCTCGCCGTAGCTCTTCCCAAACGTTCAGACTCCACAGCCAGGGCCGCCTTGCCTCCTGCATTTCAATCAACTTTGTATTCGGCTCTGGCCGTCATAGTCCCACAACGTTGTATTTTACTTATACAAAATGCGCCGCTAGTCCGCTAGTCCTGCCCATTCATCGTCGGCAATTCCGCAATTCCGATAACCGCGCATCGGGTCGCTCGCAGGTGGCGCTCGTCAGATGCCGAAAATATTCGACCATACGACGTATCGTGTCGCGTTCAAACAATCGGTGCACTATTCGCTGGGTCCACTGATCCAGCCACCCCCTTCATCAACGAGCAGGTTCACATCACGCTTCGCGGCTCGCTCACCAATTGGAGCGGTTTCGATGCTCAACCCTGCAAAGATTCTCATCTCTGAGATCGCGGCTAGGATTCGTTATCAGCGTCAGTTTGATCGAAAACAGGGGGCAAACTGCAAATACCTTGTTTCTCCGGGTAGAAGGTCACTATCTAGCTTCGATCAATATCACTATCCGGTACTCATTGCGCTCGCCCCAGACCTAATCATTGGAAGAATCGCTGCACCTGAGACTCCCAATCCATAGGGGCACTGTGGTCAATCGCAAATCGCATCGTCAAGCACCAACCATCTCATTCTCAACGGGACAACTTTGGTGAAATATTTGGCGCCAGTTGGTCAGTGTGATTTTGAGCGTGGCAAGTAGATATCTGAACCTCCGGCCGCTTAGAGCGCTAAAGTCGCGTTGACGCCATGCAGCGTTCCATTCAGAACGACAATGTGGGGTAGCGAATATTCTACGGCCACTTCCGCGAAAGCAGCATAAAGCTCCGAATTGATCGAAACTGGGCACATATGGCTATCTATGTGAGTTGGGCGAAGCCCCTCTCGAAATGCTGTGTCAATTTGTGCGCGCATTTCTCGCTTAATATCTGGCGCACGGACCGAGCGGGCAAAAGAACTCAGGCTTTAGTGAAAGTAACCGTCCGCGTCGACAAGGCTTTCTACATCCTTGGGTGGCGAGATTGGGCGTCACCCGTAGCCACTCCACTCGCTAGTCACAGTTATAGGTGCTCCCAGATCAAGTTCGAGTCGGCCTCTTGCGAGACGGACTACCTCCTCGAACCACGGACATGACACCATGACGCTCGCAGATGTGACAATCCCTTGATCTAAGGCCGCAAGAGATGCGAGATTCACAGAATGCGACAGCCCCGGATCGTCAGTATGAATAACATCTTCGGACCCGAGGAAGTCAGATTTGATTCGAGCGACATTTATAGGCCGTGAAACTTCGCCACAGAGAGGACTTGCTTCTTAATACTCCTCCACAACGGATGATCCGTTGTGCTTTCGGCTAGGAAGAAATTCGGGTCGGAAACGTCAATCTTTCCGTTGTGCTGATCGTAGTATTCCACAAACCTCTGGCTTTCGGACCAAATCGGTTCGTCGTAGAGCTTGTAAAACTCCGCCCTTTTTTTCAAGCGACGCACAATCCCTTTGCACCACTTGAAATGATGAACTGGGATGTAGAACTCGTCTCGCGGAGAGCCCCTGCCGTTGAGCGCAAAGTGCTGTCCAGGAGCCAACTCTACAAATCCCTTTGCAGCGACAACTTTCAGAATATTAGCTCGCAACACCGGATAAGTAATTAGTCCGGCGAGCGGAAATTGTTCCCATATTGTTTTATCACGCACAATTTCAGGGAAGTCGCCGTGTCTGGCCACTCTATCAATCATGCAACCTTCAACAAAATCGAATCCAAGATGATCCATCCTGGTGAGAAAAGAGCGAATGTCCTCCGGGTAGATTTGCAGCTCGTCCACATCAGCCAAGACAAACCAGTCAGAGAGTTTTTGGCGCCGGGTGTACCTGTAAAGAAACGGATTGACGCATTGCAACCATTTGCCCACGAAAACAGAGCAGATTTCGGCACCAAATTCCGTACTTATTTCCTGCACCCTAGCGAGAAGAGGGTCATCATACTTTTCCAAATGAACGTTTACAAGCAAGGAATCGAATCCAAATCCCGCATAGTGGGCCAGCATATGCGGGAGCAATTCAACGTCAGATCCAACAACCGTAACTAGATGAATATTCACTGCGGGAATGTCGCTTGATCGGTTTGTGTAAGCTTCAGCAAGGACCTGTTCTTTTCTATTTCGTTGAAAACCGAATTGACGTATGCCGCCGCCATTGTCGAAAGCCGAATTTTTTTGGGCACGGGATTGAGTGTATTTTCTGCGGCAGGTCCGGGGGCCAAGCGATTGCTGACGAGCATACGAGGGCGTGAGATACCTTCCGCCGGCGCGTGTGGCAGTTCCTGTTCTTCTGGACACCGCGACCCTTGGTAGCTATTCCATAAGAATGCAAAGGAATCGCTCGACGCAGCCTTTGCGTTCCGGCTGACGCTCCAATGACGGTGACGACTCCATGCCTCGGGAAACCGATTTCCCCGTGGGACTTGTATTTCATGCGTTGACTGACGTGGTCCTGCCGGATGCGGATGCCCACTTCGCCGCCGACCCAAAAATCCGCCGCGACAATCCCGCACTCTCTGGCCGGCATCTCCAGCGCATCGTAGTGCGCGGCCTTCCTGGCCGCATGCGACCGAAGGATACCTGGTGCGGTGCTCCGACGCTACGAGCGCGGTCACTTGAGCTTCCTCAGTGGTGACCGTCTGGCTGACCGATTATGACTTACAGGTTGTGCCTTTGCCACTCCAGGCTCTTTTAAACACTCCGCCGGTGGCTACTGATTACAGAAGCTTAACAACGGATGCATTCGCATCGTAATTTAGAGTCGCAGAATCGTAAGCATCAATAGCAATTACAAACACGTGGCGTCAATTCTCGAGAAAATGAGATTAATCTGTTCAAGCCCATCAATCAAATCTATCGAGATTCTCCTCGGTCGAGTCGGGGCCCCTCGGCAAAAGTACGCTTCGGCAGAGTAACAGTTATCAATTTGATAGGAATAAAAGCCATGCGAGACCAAGAAATCTAATGAGTCCCTCCATGCACAGTCTCGTGGCTCTAAGATCGAGGGATGCACTTCGATTATCAGCTCAAGATCGGTCCGAGAGACGTCTAGAATGGACTTCATACCAGAAATCACCTGGCACTCAGAGCCTTCTACATCGATTTTGATCAGACGCGCAGCCTGAGCTTCATGCGCCCTTAAAAGGGCGCTTAACGGCATAGCGGACGCCCGTCCGTGCCTCTCGAGCTTCCATTTATCTGCCCAAGAAACACTCAATGAAGTAACACCAGGAGGGCAATTTGGCCAAGTAAAAATGTCAACGAGCGCTTCTTCACCCCAAGCCGCTGCGTTCAGCGCACGGACGTTTTGTGCGTGGTTAAGTTCCAAGTTCTGAGTCAGCATTCCGAAAATCTCAGGAAGTGGCTCGATGGCTATGACCGTCCCGTCTTGGCCAACGAGTTTAGAAGCCAAGAGTGAATAATAGCCTACGTTCGCCCCCACATCTATGAAAACATCTCCCGGGAGCAAGCGTTCACTGACCCAATTTGTCAGATTTGGTTCCCATATCCCAAAGTAATATATATATCGTCCTACTATGTCCCTGGCATTTACGAGAACTCTGCTTCCGAAAAGAGTATCTGCTTTCACGTTCCCTTCAGCCCACCAGAGATTATCGGCAACGTATTTCCACAACGCCCGTTTTGCGAAGAGAGAAGACGAATACCTGAAGTACATCCTCAACGGCGTTGTTATAAAACTTTGCATACCTTCCTCCCTTCTTGATCCGACTATATCTCTTTGAGCGGTCCCCCTTTTCTGTACTATCCCGAGAGTGAGTCTCTGGCAGTTTGGGTGCTTGTGCATTCGCGGCTAGCCGCGAATGCACAAGCGATTTCGTTCGGCGTCCTCTCTCCGGGAGCCCGGTGAGGACGACTCTCATTGCGTTCCCGTCGCCAGGCCTCGATGATCTGCTTCCGTTCCGTGAGCGATACGAACCAGTGCGCGTCCAGACACTCCGACCGCAACGAGTCGTTGAACGATTCCACATGGGCGTTGTCGGTCGGCTTTCCCCGACGGGACAAATCGATGGAGATTCCCGCATGCTATGCCCGCAAATCCATCGCCTGAGAGGTGAATTCCGTACCGTTATCTCAAAAAGGCGCTTTCGGAACTACTGTCAAAGCATGAAAGCGTCGCCCATCTGCCAATTGATCGACCCCAAAGTCCAAACTCCAAACCTTATTCGGACCTGTGGGCTAGCATCGCTGCCAATCCGCAGCCGAAGAGCAGTTCTCGGCTCGCGTCGCTTCGGTATCGAAGAGTCGACTCGGCAATCCGGGCTGCGCGGCAGACACAGGTAGTGCACCGCTGGGCGGCGCGAGGGCTTTAGAAAGTTTTTGCTAGCACATCACTGCAGCACGGCCTCGTCGAGACCCAACTCAGCCACGAGCTTTTTCAGCTTCCCGTTTTCCTCTTGCACCTGCCTCAGCTGCCGGACCTCATTAGCCTAGCTAGCGCATGATCTCAGTAACTAAGCTAAAACTGTTGGCAAACAGACTGGCTCTTCAGAAAATCAAGATCCTCAAGCGGGATATATGGCTGGGGGGCAGCAATCCATTCTTGAGAGTTTATGAACTCACCACATTTGAATTGCCATGCACATTTTTTGTGGCGAACATAAATGAACAATCCGTCGCACGGAAGTCTCTCCAGACGCGCCCCCGCCTGATTACATTGATACAGAAATGCGGCATCTTCAGCCTGAGACACTTCGGGGTAGCGAATCCCTTGTCCAAATAGAGATGCCCGAAATACCAGCGTTCCACTGTGTATGTCGCCGACGAACATGCGAGTAAACAATCGCGAGCTGCATCGCCAGAATCTCCACTTTGGCAAGTCCAGAAATATACAATCTGAGAAACCACTGATGTCTGCAGCGCCGGAAACTAAAGGCATCACTTGTGAGGTTAGTCGGGAAGGCGCATACCAATCGTCATCGTCCCAGTGAGCGATGATGGGCCCCCGGGCAAGCTCACATGCTATATTTCGCTTGGCACCGATCGTGAGACTACTTTCCAAATGTATATAACGAATGCGATCATCACTTCCTACTTCGCACGAAAGATTGCCTCCCCCATCGTCCAATATTAATAGCTCTCGGGGCTCATAGTCTTGCTTCTGAAAATATCTGATCGCTTGAATTGTGAAAGGGAATCGATTCCCGGTGGGCATTATACAACTGACCAATGGTAGCCCTGCTTTATGTTGTTTGAGAATCCCATCCATTCTAAGCCGATCCTGATTCTGGGTTCGCTGGTTAGTTTGTTCCTGTCTCCAAGCCCTGGTTTAATACGGTCATCTTCGCCTGACACGCTTTCTCTCCAAATTGCTCCGGTCCTGCCCATGGTTTCGCGTTGCTGTTATAAGATGCCAAGATTGCCCTATCCCATGTCGGCTCAGTCGAAGTAACGGATGAAAGTAAAGCCAATCCAACACCCGCAGATCCCGAGAGCAACCCATGAGAATGTCCACCTTCAAATAAACTTGTAGCTCCATTGTATGGATTCCAAAGGCTTAGAAGACGTGAATACCAGTAGCGGGCTTCGCCAGCAAACAGGTCGTCGCCCGTAGCCTGGAAGATCCGATTGTAGAGATGCGCCCGACCTGCAGAGCCGTGGCAAAGCGTACAGTCAGGCATTCTAACCTTGTGCTGGCCATTGTTCTTCACGGTGGCACCAACACGTCCGATCTCAAGTGCCGTTGTCTTCCAGATATCGAACCCCAGGAGCAGCCCGGCGTTAAACAGTACGGAGAAAATACCTGGATCTCCCAGATACCAACCATGAGAAGGCGGTAGAAAGGGAGAAGCGTCTATGCCCACTGCTAAGGGAAATTGAGGTGAATCCTCAGTACACCTGTGGGCCAGCAGCCATGAAATCGCGCTCGTGATTAACTCCCTCAATTTAGGCCTGTATTCACCAATGGTGCCGATCGCTAGTAACGCGCCGATGACCCCGGCCACACCGTAACCAACGCTCGTAGAATAAAGGTTCCCACTGACGTTGGGGAGCTGCCTTCGAATGTACGAGATAACCGTCTCGGAGACCCGCCAAGTGATTCCCGGCGGCATTTCTTCCGCAGTCTTGGACAAAACGTTCATCACAGTCTGCGATAGCAAATTCCCGGAAGAATTCGGTTTGCTTTCAGCAATATACAAACATATTCCGGTTATTCCGTTTGACAATTCTGCGGAGGGACTTTCGTCCCGACACCAGCGCAACAGTTCCGAGGCGGATTTGGTAAGGAACTCCTCAAGGTCCAAGCTCTCGTTGAGACAACTCGTAACATGTTTGACTGCCCAGCAGATACCGGAAATGCCGCAATAGAAATCGTGAGACATCTTCTCATGTCTCATACCGTCTATGGCGTCATTCAGGTACAACAAGGCAATCCTTGCGTATTTCCGGCTCTCCAGCACTAGCCCAGCGTGACAGAAAAAGACAGCCAGCCCAGCATGTCCGAAGCCAAGTGAATGGGGGGCGTCCCTTTCCCAACCCCATTTCCAAGTTAAATTACTTGGATACCCGATTTGCTCGGCAGTATCTATCACGGCCTTAAGCGCCTGGTCAGCAAGGCGGCCCGTCAATATAGGTTGCCATGTAGACATTCCTTTACTCCATTTCGGTGTCAGGGGATACTGTGCATCCCGAATCACCTTCGGCTCTCGTGTATCGCCATGAGAAATCAATTTGACGACACCAATCAGGCGTGTTCTTGAGTTGTCCTGCGACAACCTCAGTGTTCACTTCAATACGGGCCAAGGGATGGTGGCCCATCGCGAGAGGCTGTTCTCGCAGTAGGTTCGGCTCCAAACTCGTAAAGCTCTCGATCGGGTCACTGAGTACCGAGCGACCAAGGAACCCGTGCACGGCGAAAAACAGGTCAGAAACGGCTGTAAAGCTCGCTACTTGGAGTAACGTCGCATGCCGGGAATACTGTCCGACCTCTCCTGGAAAATAAGAAACGCTACACGTGCTACTACCTTGGGCACAGCCTACATTCATGAAGTCTTTGAACTCTTCAGAGACCAACGCACAGGTCTGAACAAAAACGCACAGGTCGCGCCAAACAACGATTCACTGAGCTGCGTTGACTGCCTTTTCTTTCGAAGGGTGCGTTGTGAAGAACTCCTTCCAGGATGTGAGCTTAATTTGTAAACTGGTGAGCAAATCTCTAAAATGAGCGCTGCTGATGACTTGCAAGTCGTGTTGCCGCCATGACGCGTTCCATCCGCTACGTTCGCACGTTATCGCGCATAGCTCCGGCTCATCGAACCCGACATGCACGGTCAGTTGATTCAATCCTGGACCAACAGACCGTAATAATTCAGAATACATCACCTTCCAATCTATGAGAGCGGTGCCGGGCGGTGCTTGCAGGATCCGAGGCCGAGTCCCCAAGACTGTTTCTCGGCGTGCGACGATCCGCCTTCCCGCACGTTCGTAGGTCGCCGTTGTGTGCGGCAAGGAGAAATCCGCGGCGACCTCCGAAAAAGCCTCGTAAATGAGGGAATTGTAGCCATGAGCGTGCATATGGCTGTCGACGTGAGTGGGTTGAACGCCTGCCCGCAGCGCGGTCTCTATTTGAGCGCGGATCTCTTGTTTCATTTCACCGAGCCGCACCGAATTGACAAATCCTTCGACGGTTGCATGGAGAAAGCCTTGCTCATCAGTCAGGCTGCGGGCACGCCTCCCCAGTATTGGCCGCCACCGGTAGGGGCTCCATTCGCTCGTCATCGTTACATGTATTCCTAAATCAATGTTAGGTCGCGCCTTCGCGAATTCCGCGACTTCATTGAACCACGGGCAAGTAACCATTACGCTAGCGGACGTCATGATCCCTTCATCCAGAGCAGCAAACGACGCTCGATTCACACTGTGCGATAAACCCAAATCGTCAGCGTGAATAATCAGAAGTCTTGTGTTTGCCGGGGCGCTCTCGAATTCCCTCATTCTCGTAGCCCACGTTCTTTCGCAACAGCTAGTACTTGTCGTTTCACTTCCGGCCAGAGGGGGTATTCTGTAGTGCTCTCCGCGACGAAGAGACCGGGATCGGACAAATCGAACCTCCCTTGACGCTCTTCGTAATAGTCCAGAAACCGCTGGCTCTCCTGCCAGATCGGCTCGTCGTGTGACCTATAAAACGCGACTCGGGCCTTTAAGCGTTCTACCAAGCCGCTCCACCACTTGAAATGATGCACAGGAATGTACGCTTGTTCTCGCGGACATCCCTTGCCATTGAGGGCGGCATGTTGACCTGGTGCGAGGTACACGAATCCCTTCGCTGCCACGACCTTGAGAATGTTTGCTTTTAGAATTGGAAATGTGATCATCGCAGCCAAGGGAAACTGTTCCCATATCGATCGGCTTGTCACGACATCGGGAAAGCCGCCATCGCGGGCTATCCGGTCAACGATGCAACCTTCGACGTAGTCAAAGCCGTCCTTTTCCACCCGAGCGATGAGGGTATGAATGTCCTCGGTATATATCTGCAATTCATCCACATCTGCCAACACAAACCAGTCCGCTAGATTGTGACGCTTGGTCTGCTCGTACAGGAATGGATTGACAGTCTGCACCCATTTGCCAATAAATATCGACGCAATCTCGGCCCCGAACTCACGGGAAATAGCTTGTACGCGATCGAGCAAAGGATCGTCATAGGTTTCGAGGTGGACGTTTATCTGAATAGAATCAAAACCCAGAGCGGCGTAATGTTCCAGCATGTGAGGCAGCAGCACAGCATTCGATCCGACAACCGTCACAAGGTGAATTCTCATTTGAGCTTGTATACCCCATGATTCTGCAGGACGTTCCGAGAGGCACCCACTTCGAACAAAGGTGGCGTCACCCAAGCCGGTTCGTCGGCGCGCAACGAGCTATCGGTTCTTGCGGATAACGCTTGCAGCAGAAGCCGGCAGGCTGAATTTCTATCCGTTGTTACCGACCACTTTGGTAACGCGGCATGCGCTTCAGTTCCGAAACATCGACCCCGTCCAGAATTCGGCAACTCACTGGTACGCAGATCTACCCGACGACGCTCCATGCACCAATCGAGACAGCATAAACTTTTCTGCCTAACCACAGCCCGAACCAATCTCGCTCCCAGACGCGAATCTCGAAGCATCAGGCTCCGACCATTCTGCAGTGGCAATTCAATCCGCGAGTCGCCTAACGCGCTGACCGCGGGCTCCGCCACTTTCGGCTTCCAAACTTTCGTCCACGCGCTTTCCCACGCCTCTTCTTCCAGGCATTCCTACTTCGTTGTCGCTGCGTTATAGCGCAACTTTGTTTTTACCAGTAATTTTTAGCAAGATGTCAAGTTCGAGAGAAAACCGGACCCAACGGCCGTGAACTCAGCGAAAAAACTTACATACCAAAGCTGTGATAGTCTGCGCCAAAGCACGTCTGAACCAGGCTAATCGCCTTCGACTCCTCCCGCGGCCACTCTCGAAAAGACTGAAAGGCCGCAACAATCGCCTCGCCTCTCGTATTTGAGTCACTATCTCACTCAGAATTGAGCCATGCCTTGCAGTGGGTAGCAGATCGTCAGGCACGTCAAGAGGGCTTTTTCTAATGAAGAAGCGCTTGTTCCACTCTGCGTCGCCATGACAATAGTGAATCAGAGATCCAGTTACTGGCTCCTTTTGAACATAGTTAGAATTGACCTTGTAGGTCGTTTTAGCGTGGAGCCCTTCGATCGCCAAGGCCAAACCAAAGGCGTACATGGCATCTATCCAATGCAGTGTCTCAAACGAGTCTAGGACCTCGAGCCAACGAGAGCCAAGTCGCCCGACACACTCCCTTGGAACTATCAAAGGATAACCGAAGCGGCTTGTTAGATTGAGTTGGTTGATCATATCTTCGATTCCGAACTTACGGGCTACCACCTTAACCTGCGGTTCTTCATAGTCCAAATAGGGACAAGATTCGGCAGTGATTCCGGGTTCATATTCCAATGGCGTTACAAACAACATGTCTGGATCACAAAACAGGATGTACTCTGCGTTGAGATTTGGTGAAGCCGCTGCCGCCAGCATGGAACCGGGCATATTTCGTGGCAAATATAAGCCTTTAGGATGCCGTCTAAATGACGGAGCCTCAACGATGTGACATCCGAGCTCTTTCAAAATATTAAACTCTGCACGCAGTGCCTTGCGAGTTCGGTGTACGACAACCATCGGGCGCTGGTTCAATCTTGAAAGCGCCGACACACAAAGCAATTGCGTTTGCCACGCCAGGTATTGTGTGTTTTCAGTGGAAACAACGATGCTGAAATCGACTCCCATGCTCCCCCTTTGAAGACCGATTCGCAATCAGCGGATGCATGACGCCCAAACAGAGCTTGCGATTTCCATTTTCTTCCGGTTGCGTAACTGGGTCTTGGGTTGACCGAGATTGGATCCTAAGCGGATGCGCTATACAGATGACTGTACAACCCACCCTGGCGCACAAGTTCGTCGTGGGAACCTTGCTCTTCAACCATGCCCTCGCCGACGGCTATGATCCGATCGACCCACGTGAGAGCCGTTATTCTGTGGGAGACTACAACGATCGTCTGATTCGAGAAATGCTTGGCCAAATTGATCAGTACTCTTCGTTCCGACGGACTATCCAAGGCGGAAGTAGGCTCATCGAGCAACAAGAGCGAGGGGCGCTGCATGATTGCGCGGGCAAGGGCGACCCGCTGTCGCTCTCCGCCGGATAGGATATTCCCATTTGGTCCCAGCTGTGTGTCTAGACGTTCCGGAAGACGTTCTACCAAGTGCTCGAGTTCCACCATCTTGATCGCGTGCCAAAGTTCGTCGAGTGTCGAGGAAGGATCGCCCATCAGAAGGTTTTCCCGTAATGAACGATCGAAAAGAACTGCATCCTGCATCACATAGCACAGGCGAGCCCGGACACTCCGCAAGCGCAGGCTTCGCACATCAGTTCCATCTATGTAGACTGTTCCTTGCTGCGGATCGTAGAGTCTGGCCATCAGTTTGGCTATCGTGCTCTTGCCGCTGCCGCTCACCCCGACCAACGCAACCTTCTCGCCAGGCCGCAGACTGAGATTGAAATTCCGAAGCACCGGTCGACCATTGGGGTATGAGAACCAAACATCGGTCATATCGATCTGTCCCCTGGTCGATGCGGGAAGCTCCACGGCTCCTTGACGCTCCGTTATGGTTGGCGCGACTTCGACGATATCCCGAATCCTGCGAATACTAACGCTCAGTCTCTTCATTCGAGAATAGATCTGCACAGCAGAGTGAAGGGGCTCAAAAAGCATCAGGATGTAGCCATAAGTAGCAACCAGCCCGCCAAGCGTCAAAGCTCCAATGAGTACTCGATAGCTGCCGTATGCGAGTACGGCTAGCGTACTCAATCCAATTACGGCTAGGTAGCACGTCCTGAACAGGATCTCGGTCAAATTTCGACGGTTGACTGCATTTAATTTGGTCGTGGCGCGCAGTAAGAATATCTGCATCTGACTGCCTTCCTGACACAGAAGCTGCACCTGAATTATCGATGTCAGGTGTTCCAGGAGAAAAGAGCTTTCCTTGCCGCTTTGAAGCTGCGCCCCCTCCGACGCCCTGTGCAGAGCACCGTCGAAATATCGACGTACGATCAAGAAAATCGGTAATAGGAAAAGCAGGATGCAAGCAAGTTGGAAATCCAGCATAAACAGGGTCAAAGTGACAAACATTGCATTAAAGCCGGTTTGCAACGCGGATGGCACGAGACCCGATCCAATCTCGGCGGCCTGATCGACATCGCCTTCTATTCTGTACAGCTTCTCGCCGACCGGTGTTGTTTCGTGATAATCGGCTGAGAGGCGATTCAACTGCTCCAAGACGTTAAGCCGCATGCGAAAAGCAAGTTCCTGAACAACGCGAGAACTCAAGTTTCCAGCGAACGCGGACAAGGCTTCGCGGCAAGTGAATATTCCGAGGAACCCGAGTGTGGCGACAATTAGTAAATGAAAGTCCCTCTTGGGGAGAATGCCGTCTATCAGCCACTTGAGCAGTAAGGGATCCAGCAAAAACATGATACTGCTTGAGATCAATAGAGTCGCTAACAACAGATGGCGGCCGAGTAGTGCGCGGGCCTGATTAAATAGCCAGCGATAATGTGCCTTGTCGTTTCTCATCGGATAGATCCGAGATTTGGCACGTCTTGGGACGTAGGAATTCACAAATTGAACCGAGATATATGCAGTGCGGGACAACCGTGTTGACAAAGCCTCAGGACTGGCAAAGGGCGGTAACATGCGAAGGTAAGACGGTTTCTTACCTCAGAACTTCAACGGTCTCCTTACATCCACTTCGTACCTTCTCAGTCTTTCGTCCCCCTTCGGCAGTTGCTCTTCTTCCTGACTCCACAAAGCCCGGTGCGCATTCGCGCGATTTCTCGCGAGCAAGAATTGTTCGGTCTCCCGGCATCAATTCATTTTGGCTCAACGATGGAAGGGGGCCGCAGCGAACACGCGGTTCCTCTGCTCGAGCCCGCGAACGAGCACCTTCTCTACCGAGTCGAGTACGGATACAAAGGAGGTTTCGGACACTCCATCCCGACCCAACAGCACACCATCTACTCCGGGAATTACAATAAGAGTATGTACAATTTTTTGGGTAACCCCTCCCCCGTATAGAATTCGGACCAGGTCACCCGCCTCACCACCGCAATGTGTCTTCAGAGTTTGCCGGATTACGGCATGGGCATCTCGTATGGACTCGCACATGGATGCGATTTCTGGAACGCCCCTTACGCCCCACTCTGGCTCATAAGCAACAATCGCCTTGTGAATTCCGTCCAGGCCCCCCAATAGACGTACAACTTGGAGTTCCAGAATTTGATCTGCTCTGCCGGCCTCGTGCTCGGTCGCACTCTCGCCGACGCATATAATGGGCCGCACTCCCTGAGCGATGCAGGCCCTAATCTTCTCGCGCACGACCTCGTCGGTATCTCCTTGGTACTTTCGCACTTCGGAGTGCCCGAGCATCACGTAGGGAACCTCAAGGTCCAGCAGTTCGCGCAGCGACACCTGGCCCGTTAAGCCACCCGAATCGACCTGATGAAAGTTTTGTGCAGCGACCAAAACTCCAGAGTCGCGGAGCACCTCCACAACATGAGCGAGACTAATGAACGAGGGGCTTATTAGCACCTCGAAGTCGAATCGCCGCGAAGCCACCGTCTCCCGAATGCACTTAGCGAACCCCACGGCTTGAGTGTGGTTTAGATACAGTTTCTGGGCTGCGACGATTATGGGTTTTCGCATATAGACCTCCTTTGCTTGCCACACTAGTACATGAACTGCCCACCGTCCACGAAGAGCTTTTGCCCGGTTATATAGCGCGCCTCATCGGAAACAAGAAATCCGATCGCTGCGGCGACTTCCTCTGGTGACGCAAGTCTGCGCAACGGAATTGTGGATTCGAGTGAGCCTAGGCGTTCAGGCGTCCGATCGTATGTAGCGGTGCTGCCGGGGATGACACAGTTTACGCGGATGTCTGGTGCCAGCTCCAAGGCAAGGCACTTTGTCATTACGATGATGCCCGCTTTTGACGCGCAATAATTGAGGCCGTTTAGGCGACCAGTTATCCCTGTGGACGAACCAATGTTTACGATGACGCCTCCATCTCCTTGCCGACGCATGGCGGCCGCAGCGTATTGGCAGCAGAAGAAGACGCCCTTCATGTTTGTATCAACGACCGCGTCCCACTGCTCCTCTGTCATCTCTTCGAAACGACAATCCTGCCTGAGACTGGCATTGTTCACCAAGACGTGTACCGACCCGAAATGGTTCAAAGCTCCGCTAAAGAGTTCGTTAAGCTCGCACCGAGACCTGATGTCAGCGCTCACAGCAATGCAATCCGCATCCATCGCCCGGCATTGGGCAATGGTCTCGTGGGCTCGTTGCTCCTCCGTGCGGTAGCCGAGCACAATGTTGAAACCCACACTGGCCAGTTTAAGGGCGGTGGCCTTGCCAATGCCCACAACGCCGCCCGTGATAATGGCGGTCCGTTTCATTTGCGGGATTCAGCAATGTGATTTAGACGCAAAAGGACATCCTCTGGGTCGTCCACTGACGGTCGAATTACGAGGTCCGGTGGAATTGGGCATGTTGACTGACGTTCTGCTCTGCCGGTCGCAAGCAGCAACACACGCTCAGCCGCCTGTATTTTTCCTTCCACTGCAAGTCTGACGAGGCCGGCAAATCCGATCAGCAACGATTTTTCTAGATCGAACCTCAGCCATATTTTCCGCCGTTCCAGGGAATTCATAAGAGCCATGCCCTCTCGCTCGACGTCATGAGGGCTGGCATCAGTTATAAGTCCGTTCGACACGGTCAAGCACTTATACAGTTCCGGATAGTTGGCCACAGGATTGGTCGAGTTGAGGGTTGGCTCATACATAGGCTTCGATGGTTCTGTGAGATCCTTCGCCGTGATCGTGGTCTTTCCCGATATGAAGGCACGGTAAATTGAGTTGCTCTGTTCGGCCTGCACGCAGATGATCCGTGGAATCTGCGATTTCCTTCGCATACCGAGCTTCACCAGGTTCTCTTGCCCCCTCAGAAACCCGATGGGGCCCATACCGCTTGCGATTGTCTGGGCGAAGTATTCACAGTCTGGCATTTGTTCATGCTGCTCATAGGCCACAGTAGTATAGGACTCAGTGCGGTCGTGCAGCGGAGCAATGGCGTTTAGTTTGTTCCTTCGCGCAAAGTCCTTTGCATAGGGACCGATCGTTCGATAATCATCATCGACCATGATGATGAAATTCCGACTTCCCCTCGCGATTGAATCGGTAAACTTATAGCGACACTCTAAAGGCATGAAGCAATAAGAGGTTAGCCGCGATATCGAAGCGAAATGGGTGTAGGATCGGCCGGTGTTACACGTCGAATAGAATACGAGGTTATCTAATCCCAATTCTTTGCACCGACTGATTATGATCGCGCCTTCACGATCCTTGAACGTGCCTGTGGGATTAGAGCAACAGTCCAGCTTAAGAAAGAGCCTCGCGCCTCGCAGAGCATTCGACATCTCCGGCAACTCAATGATTTCGCTACCACCGACGACGGCGGGGATGACGTTCCGGGAATCTGATATTGGCAGAAAGTCGGAATACCTCCAGATTCCTTCAAGGCTCCGGAATCGTCCGCCCGGCTCCAATACATATTCCAAAGAATTCGAACATTTCGGACATTGACTGCTCATGGCTAGGGATGGAATCCGAAATCCACACCCAACGCATCTTTGATGTATGACCGACTGTGAAACCACTCTTTCATCTACTAAACGAGAGTTCATCGTCGCCTCCTAAGCGCAGCTCCCCTTCCGTCAGCACCTAAACTCCAGTGTTTCACTCCTGAGACCGGCTTTAATCGGCTGAGGCGAGCGCCCGGCACTCTGGAGATCGGAGTGCACTCGTGACGGACGCTCTTTGATACGTATCGCGTTATCCTCTGCTGAATTGAGACTGGTAGAGAGGTGACGATGCCTACCCGATTTCGGCTCGCCCTACGCAAACCGCTGTCAGAATCAAGCCCTTTCTGACGAGGTACCTGCCCTCAAATCTGCACAGATTCGTCCCCTTGCGAACATCGTTGGCGACTAGGATTTTGCCTTCAAACATTCCCGACAGGGCGTCGGTGCTTAACAACACGTCACGGTGCTCTAACCAAGATCGAGTGATCGTGAACCACGCCTTGTATATGCTTTCTTTTGCGCTAAAAAGCAGTCGATCCCACTTGACCTCCTGTCGCCTCTGCAGGGTTCGTATCAGTTCCCGCTCCTTTTCGCAGCTGATTATTGCCAGTACGCCTTCGGGCAGGTCGACGTTTGGTTCCGCATCGACGCCAACTGCGGCAAATTGGCGCTCACTACCGACTACAGCCGCACAATAGCCCGGGCAATGCGTCAATGTGCCTACAACGCCATTCGGCCACAGAGGCTCCCTTTGCGCCCCGATCAGGATTGGCTGTGGGGGAATACCGAGTGCGGCAAGTGCTTTGCGTGCGCAAGCCCGGCCGGTCGCGAACTCCCGCCTACGCATCGGGAGGACTCTTCCCAAAGCCATGCTTTCCTCTGGGAACAGGGCGGGCGACATTTTGTTCTCAGAGGCCTCGCATGCCTTTAAATTCGCAGAGATAATTTGCTCGATCGTATGTCTTCTCGTTTCTGTGCCAGATCGAAGAGATGTCGCCGCGCTTCATTCTCTCAACGTCGTAGGTGGGTTAGTGCGTTTACTAATCAGATCTGTATTTTCTTGTAAGACTTATAATTGCCACGGCCTCCAGGCGCGCAGTCCCACGAGCCACCGAAGAACTCTGGAACGTTTGTCAAATCGCAACGCTTTGTGCGGGCCATCTCGGTCGACGTAATGCAAGAACACTTGAGAAGCCCACTGACCGGTTAAACATTCTCGCCAGTGCGGGCAATCAATTCCCCGATAAAGCAATCCATCTCCGGGCTCCAACCTGGCTGCAAATACACCTTGAGGTCCTTCGACATAAAGAGGCCAATTCTCATTGCCCTCATAACCGATGCAGAGCGATAAGCTAATTTCACATGCGGGGCGATCGGTATGTCGAGCGAGAGAGGCCCCATGGTTGTATACGCGGAAGTAGGCATAGGTGGGGTAGAGGCGCCGCCCGATCAGAGTCTCCAAACGCGGACGCAGCTTGTCTAGGAGCCTTTCCATCAGCGGATTTCCACCAACACCGACCGATTTCGGAACAACAGGATCAGCCTCTCCGCGGCTTTTCGCTCTGGAGGCGTACTGCAGCGTCTGCTTGCGAAGTGACTCCAGAGTGCGACTGCACACTAACCCTCGCAGAACGGCGTAACCGTCCCTGGCGAATCGTTCAGTAATTGTCACTGTATCTTTCTACCCCGAATGCAAGATAGGAATCGTGCACTCCCATGATTAATTGCAAAATAAAGATTCCTTTTTCTCTTTGGGCCACTTGCGATGCCCAGTCACACCTTTGATCCAAGAAGGGCGCTAGCATGCGCCGCTGGTCTTCGGCAATCCGACGCTACCGGAATTGCGCTTTCTGAAATACATGAGACGACCCGCCGGGACCAGAGCTCCATCAATTCCTCAATAAGCCCCGGGCTGTTTTGAACAGGGATACCGTTACGTTTTAGAAGACTCCCAAAATCGTGTAGACCGTTAGCTCCTTGCAGAATAGAGAACATGTCTGACGAGATTGGCGTGATTGCGGCTCCGAAATAGCGGCTCCTTGTGCTCTCAACTCCGAAACTCACATCAGCGGTTCCCGCCGCCCAGTTCGTTTTTACTCGCTTGACCAACTTTTTCGATGGTAACAGCCGAGGTAAAAGGCTGACCGCCGCATCGCGAATTTCTTGCGACGATCGTTTTGAAACAAGGCAGTTTCCTACCGCAAGAAAGTTGATACCAGTGGTAAGGAAACATGTAATCGCGTCATCCACTGAGTCCACGATAGGCTCAGCATCATTATTAAAAGATGTGTTCAAAATGATGGGTATTCCGGTCAGTTTGGCGAATTCGTTGATCAGGTCCCAGTACCGGGGATTTGTAGCGCGCGACACTGATTGCACGCGCGCAGTCCCGTCTACGTGAGTTACAGCGCCGAGAACATTACGAACCTCCTCGCGCACTTCAAGCACAAACACCATGAATGGGAACTCGGTTTGATCCGCTGTCACAGCGAAATACTCGGACATCTTTTCTTCCAAAACAGATGGCGCAAATGGCCGGAACTCCTCGCGCTTCTTGACCATCGAATTGATTCGTAATTTGTTCTCCGGATATCGTGGATCTGCAAGAATGCTCCGATTCCCTAGAGCCCTTGGGCCGAATTCTGATCTGCCTTGTATCCAACCTACGACCGCCCCGTCGGCCAGCAACTTGGCTGCTTTCGCTGAGATAAGGTCTTCCCGCGTGTAGGAAATGAACTGAGACCAAGGTCGAAGCATTTCCTCAACCGCATCGTCGCTCCCAGTGTCGCTACCCCAGTATATGTGCGCTAGTCTCTTCGGCTTTGCCTGAGTATGCTTGGAATACCATGCACACATGGCCGCGCCCAGCGCCCCACCCGCATCGTGAGCCGCTGGTTGAACAAATACCTTTTCGAATAGCCTCGAATAAAGAATTCTCCCATTCATTGTGCAGTTATGTGCCACGCCTCCGGCTAGGCATAAGCACTTCTCATTGGTCGTCTTGCTGAAATACTGCAATACATGCAACGCGATCCTCTCTAACATTTCTTGCAAAGCGGCGGCGAAGTCCTTATGAATCTGTAAGAAAGGCGCTCCGCTCCGTCGCGCCTGAACGATCAAGCCGGCGAGATCGAAACATTTGAACCAAGTGTTTAGAGGTTCCAAACTGTAATTGCCGTCTGGGAGCAATTTGTAACACGTCTCAAAGAGTGATCGAAATCGCTCCGGATTGCCGTAGGGAGCCAAACCCATCGCTTTGTATTCATCAAAACGATGGTAACCCAAAATCTTTATCAGATTTTGGTAGACGTCGCCAAGCGATTGCGAAATTGAGAAGTCCCGCAGCACCGTCAGCTCTCTACCGTCGCAAACTAACACCATTCCCGAGCTGTCATCGCCGTCCCCATCCAAGGTGAGAATAAGGCTCCTGTCGAAACCCGCAAATGCGAAGGCACTCCAGGCGTGAGCAATGTGATGATTACAGAAGAATAGTTTTCCGCGGATATTGAGTCCGAAAGCTCGCTCAAATTGAGCTGCGATTCTAGACTTCGCATCAGGCGGTGTTCTGTCGCGCGAATTCTCGATCATTGTCAGTTTGGCTGCTATCTCAGCCCGCGCCTCCGACAGGTTTATGGCAATGAGGTCAACGTCCTCCAGACTGCACTTACTGCACTCTAGACAGAATTGGATGGCCCGTACCGGAAAGCAGTTCGAATGTTTGATTCGATCGAGCCGCTCCTCTTCGATGCCCGTAACAACCTCGCCATCGCGGATCAAAACAGCAGCGCTATCGTGCAAAGCGAAGCTTTCATAATCGTCTTCCTCCTCGAACCTGTTCATCCCCGCGTGAATTCCTAAGATCAGCATCTCTATCCCCCCGGCTTTGACGCTTCATCGAGGCGTGTAAGCAAAAAGCGATTTGAGGACCTTGTGGGTCGTCAGTTTGCAAACTCTGAGGTGTTTCTACTAAGTTTTAGTTCAGGCGTTGAGACGATTTCGAACGATTCGATCTAGTTCCATCTGGCTCAATCGCGCCAAGGGAAAGTCCGATGGGACTAGGCCAACGTCTGTGCTGCAACAGTATTCGATAAGCGCTCGCAACTCTTCGAGGCATTTAGTTGCCAACATCTGTACGGTGGCTCTCCGATGCAAATTGAGACTGAACCACCAAATAAAGTGAAGGGATCCATTTTTGATGGATGCAGTAATCTCAATCAAATGTGTTCGTAAACTTCCTGGACCCCTCGTGGAGCACAGAATATCACTGCCTGCTTCGCAACCTGCCCAGGCAAAAGTCGGACCTGTCAGATCTGTCTGTCCCTTATAGTCAAGGAGTACCTCAGATGAAGGAACTCGCTGCAGGCGGCCCTCTTTATCCAAAGGCAGATAGCGCAATAGACCGTAAGTGAGATTGCAACTCCGTATCGCGCGGAGTTGTTCTTTGCTGTTTATCAACCGCTTGATTGGTGAGTCTTCGTGCGACTTCAGATACATCGGAAACAGTGTTGCAAAACAGCCGACAGTTCGGGCCACAGCAGCCTTAAACGGCAATTGCTCACGCCCGTAGTGCTGCAGATCGAGCAATACGCCAGGAGCTCTATTCCATTGCTCCAGCGTCCATGCCAGCGCCATGATCAGGAGTTCAGGAATTTGCACTCGATTAGCTCTGGGCGCATACCTCAAAAGCATTTGCGTTTGAATCTTGTCCAACTGCAGCTCGATCTTCTCCAAACTGTCAAGAGTATTCTGTCCATCCGAATCTCGATGAAGCGGCCGTACATTGATTCCGACGAGACTTTCCCAGTATGGCAGTTCGTTTTGCAGTTCTTCCGACTTAGCGTACTCGGCCAAGGCTTGTGCCCATTGTCCGAAGGAACTGCTCTTCAACAGTCGGAAAGGCTC